>Ga0209518_1002887_pt1 | contig 15390 bp, 19 predicted proteins | sample RifGroB1_FD_183993 | JGI IMG/M metagenome (GOLD analysis project Ga0209518, IMG submission 183993) | Groundwater microbial communities from Rifle, Colorado, USA - Groundwater B1 (SPAdes) (version 2) | ecosystem: Environmental > Aquatic > Deep subsurface > Groundwater | place: Rifle, Colorado...
CATTATTGGATAGATTAACGAAAGTCGGGCCTTACATAGTTAAGAGAAGAGTTACGACTATTAACAGACAAGGTGATAAACAAGTTGTTGAACAACCAATGTTTTTCGCTGTTGACCAGAACATAATTAATAGGGGTGGTGAATGGGATTTTGAGAAAAGCAGAAGCTTAGTTGAAACTGACCATTATGATGCTGCAAGGAAGTTATATGGTATTGTTAAGATGGAATTGTTGGAGAAACAGAAGGGTGTTGATAAGAGAAAATGGTCTGTTTTGGATAAGTGGGAAGAAAGGGATATGTTGAAACAGGAGAACCTTTATGGTCTTATTGATTATTGTTTTCGTAAGTTACGTTTATTAGACATTATTGCTGGGCATGACAGGTTTTGGAAGGCTACTGTACTTAAAGGAGTTGGTGATGATGCTGTACCTATTGGACAGAAAATGTTAAGTGAGAAACAAGTTGATGAGATATATGGTGATGAAGGGTTTGAGGAAGAGGAAGTGAGTTGATGGTTGAGGAGATTATCAATGTGAAGGATATTAATGTTCATGGTTTTAGTAATAGTACGATAAGGAGTGGGAAGACTGGTAGTGGGAAGACTACTGCTGGCGAATTTGAGGTTGAGAACTTGTATATGTTTAGAGGTTGCAAAATTCTGGATTTTGATAGCAGTGGTAGGTTTGAGAATTGTAGTTATAGCATTCCTGAAGATGATTCGAGGATGCTTATGTATATGCAGAATTTTCCTGACTTACATACTAATTGGAAGTATGAACCAATGGGGTTTGATGATGAAGTATTATTGTTTTGTGGGAGAAATTTGTATAGTTATCCTCAATTACCAAAGAATTTTAGGGTTGTTAGTTTCAAGTTGGAGGATATAAGTATTGATATTTTAAGGAGGTTGCTTGGTGGTACTGAGAGTTTGGGGCATACTTTGAATAGTTTTCAGTTGAAGTATGGGTTTGAAGTTAATATGCAGGATGTCTGGGATGTGTTGTTTACTAATGAGTTTCGGGGGAATCGTACAATGTTTAGAGTTTCAGAATCTCAGAAGAATATGATTAAGGTAAGAATACAGAGTTGGTTGCAGACTGGGTTGTTTAATGATAAGGTTGAGAAGATAGATTTGTTACAAGTATTTAAGGATAATAAGCGGATTAGTTGTTTTAATAGTGCTTTAACTTTTACTCAAGATGAAGAACAAATAGCTTATAGTATTGTGTTGGAGAAAGCTGTTAAGTTTATGATTAAGCGTCTAATAAATCATAGGTTAGTATTTCATATTAGGGAGATTCATGATTATAATAATTGGGATGTTTGTGCTCCTCTCATTAATCAATTGTTGAGAAAGGGGAGGACTCTGGGGCGTGCTGGCATTGATGTGATATGTGATACGCAAAGACCTATTGATTTGAAGCCTGTTATTAGGAGACAGTTCAGTTTTTATATGCAGTTGCAAGGAGATTATAAGGATGCTGAGAAGATGCAGGAAATAAGATATATTCCTAAACAAGATTTGGAAAGGGTTACCAGGTTTGGTGTGGGTAAAGGTATGTTAGTTGTTGGGCATAGGTATGATGTACCCATAGAATTTCCACCTACTAGACATAAGCATGTTAGTCCTAATAGTGATATATTAAAGTTGTTGGGTGATAAGCATGGTTGGAGGGATTGGGATGCTGAAGAAATATTTGTTGGCTTGACTAAGGAATATGGTGGCGAGGAGGAGGTTGTGGAGCAAGATGATGAGTCAATATAAGTTTAAGTTAGCACCTAAACGTTATAATATTGGTAGGCAAGAGAATTGGAAACTTAATAGTTATGAGAGAACACTTGTCAATAAGATGGCTGTTTATTTGCGAGAGTGTGATTATAGTAACTTATCTAGGTTATATGAACAAGTATATCAAATACCATATAAACTCTTGAGTTCACATAAACGTGATAGGGTGAAGTATTTGTTGATGTTTATGTGGAAACTTAGGTTGGTGAGAATTACTTATGTTGCTGGTATGGTTAAAATCAGATGGAATAAGAAGAAGAAAGAAAAGGAAAAGATACAGTACATTAAGAGTTAGCAGCTAGTTAACAAACTTTAAAATCCTTATTGTTAAACATTAACAATATAATAGTTGTAAACTTCTCCGCAAACTATTCCTTCAATGATGCGTTTGGTATAATTATATGTGTAGTTTAAGTACAACCAACTTTTGACTCTTTCTTGGACATCAAAACTACTAGGTATGCAATTACTATTAGGGTGGTTATGTATTGTACCTAATAAAAAATTTTTATTGTAGTAAAGTGGACATGATTTTGTAAATATATAACTTTCTGTAGAGTTTAATTGTACAGGAAAATAAACTTCATTAATACTTATCATACCATTATTACCTATATCACCATATAAACATAACATACGTTCTGTACTCAGTTCAGGAACAAAATGATAATTTAGAGTTAGTTGAGCAACATCACTAATTTTCGGAACAAACTTAATATATTCATTTTGTGTGTTATTCACATTTGTTTGACAACCAAACAATAAGAGCATAAATAGAAATACACACAGTCTCATTTTTCCAAAGTCTTCTGCAAAGGTTTCAATGCCCTTTGTATTGCCTTAATCTTGGGGTTATCACGGTTGTTACTATTATCCCTTAATAACCGTTGTAACACTAACACCACACTTTCTAAAGTCGCATCTAAAGGGGCTTTATTGACCACGATTAACACCTAGAACCCCCCACCAAACCACCATAAGAGTAAAGCAACAAAGATTATTATAGGAATCCATGGATTAAGTAACTCCTTCAATGCTAACAACACAAACCCTCTTGTAACAGGGATGAAGTAGAGTACCAGGGGTACTATGCTACCTAGTAATATATACTTTACTACCAAGTCCATATCCACGTTTGGTGTACGTTTCTGGGGGATTATTACCGGGATTCCCGGTATGTTTGTTGTTTCTGTTATGGTTAGGGGTTGTATGACCTCAGGCCCTTTAAATGGGTTTATGCTATGCAAGAGATAGGGTATTTGGGCAAAAAAGGCTGGGATTTTGGTAGTAATCCAGGCTTGGACAGTGTTTTTGTAGTTTGTAATATTGGGAGATGCGATACTCACCATCTGGTCAGACCAAATGAGTGTTGCTGGTTCTGTGGGTGTTTGTATGCTTGCTCCTGAGTACGTTGCTATTACATAATACTCTATTATTGTTTGTTCTTTGTAAGGTCCGAGACTTGTCTCGAACTTATCAGTACCCTCTATGTATTGCATTTTTTGGTCAATAAAATCAACGTTACCTTGTCTTCTATAATATAGTCTAACGTCTTCAATACCATTTGGTGCATAAAGACTGACAGTGAAATACACTTTATCACCCATACTCGGTTTTGTGTTTGATAAATGAACATAATCGTCAGTAGCAGTATTGATGTCTGTGAATTGTATTGTTGGGCTTGACCCACCACTTCCTCCACCTGAAATACTTGACACGATTACTTCTATTGTTCTTTGAACAACTCTGCTTATCTGACCTGCACTATCATTTATGTATGCTGAGAAAGTATGTACACCATCATCTATGTTGTTAAAATTTCTATAAAAATATGCGTTACTAGACGTGATTTGCGAACCTGTATAATTAACATCATCAAATGTTATTATGAAAGTATCATTATGTATTTCAGTATAAGACAAGTTTATGATAACTAATCTTGCCGTCAACAAAGCACCATCACTAGGTGTGTTAGTAGAATAAGCAACGGTTGGTGACGTATTATCTAATGTATAATTACCAAATACAGAAATTACATTCAACCCTCCTATTGAACAAAAACTTAAATTAGTTTCTACTGTATTTATAGTAACTTCATAATTATTTTCTTGCCCCACATTTTTAACTAAATATGCAGCTTCTCCATTACATAATTTCATATCAATCCAATTATCACCTAATCCTTCTCCGGCAACAAACCACCCAGAAAACAAATTATTATTTATATAATTTAACTTTTTATTACTACTTATTTTTACAATAAAATCTCTTGATATATTATTCTTTATAGTTGTTTGCGAAAAGTCATACCAAAAATTATATCTATCATCCACTTTATATGTACCAAAACCATCAAGAGGTATTGTAGAATTTTTAATTTTCACAGTAATAATAGTATTACTTTCAGTAGTATAGCCCAATTCCATCTTAACAATATCTTTAATAATACTATAATTAGATATTATTTTCTTTGTATGAGCATCACTACAAGTAACATTAATTAAATAATTATCATTTCTTGGCAAAGAAATATTAGAATTAATTGTATAAGATGATAAATTAATATTAGATGTTAAATTTGTATAAATATTACTTGTCGAATTAGTAATATTCGTTTGACAAGCATAAACAAGATGATTGTCTGTCACATCTACATTTACAGTTATATTTGAATCCTTACCAAAAATATTATTATTAGCAACAGGATTATTAAAAGTAATTGTAGGATTTGATAAATCAAGATTAAATGTTCTATTAGATTTATCTACAGAATTAACACTATCAGAACAATTAACTCTCCAACCATAAGTCCCTTCAGTATCCATATTATTAACCGATAAATTAACAGAATTACCAGAAATTATAGAAGTCGAAGTATTTCTCACAGTAAAGTTATTTATTGTAGTTGTATTTGTAAGAAGATTACAAATTCCAGTTTGAGAATCTAAATCAAAGTAAGTAAAATTAACACTTAAATTAAGACTATCCGAATAACCATCATTGGGATAATTGATAGTAATTGTAGGTAAAGTATTAGCCACATTAAAACACGATTCTACTGTAGAATTTTTGTTGTTTAATGAATCATTAAAATAAACAATCCAGCAACTGTACTGATTATAAGTATTTATAACTAATTTAGAAGTATTAATAGTAATAGAATTGACAGTATTAAACACTACTGTATCATTAATCCAACTTCCAGTAAGATTATCACTAATAATATAACTGCTTAAATTTGTTTCATCAAGAATATTTACACCAAAACTAACATTACCATCAACAAGAGTAGTTGTTGAACCATTATTTTGTAAGTTACTATAAGTTGGTGAAGTAGTATCAGTAGAAGCAAGATATGGTGCATCAGTATAATTTCCATTGTAACAGGAAACATACCAAAACTTTGTTGTCTGAGAGTTCCAAGCAAAAGATTTAAGTAACATATTTGTTTTATTTAAAAATGTATGATTTCCAGTAATAGTAGATTTCCTTATAGTATCAATAACACAATTGACCTCATACTTACCACCATCATAAACATGAACAGTAAAAGTAGCATTTTTGTTTTGTTGATTTGATGCCTCACCACAATTAACATTATTAAATTTATATCCAGTAGTTGTATGAAGATTATTTATTGTTCCTTCATAAGTTGTTAAATTACCAAAATCAACATAAGCTGTATCAACACCAGTTTCTGTATATTTCCATTCACAAGTAAAACCTGAAGCATCTCTACCATTCAAAGTGGTTACTTGGCTTCTTATAAGGTCAGCAGTTGAACCCGTATATGCTTCTGACATCATAACATTATCAGAAGTATATGAACCCTGACTTATACTTGCCCATTTAGTAGTAAAATCTACACTACTTGTATTAAACATATCACATAATAATTCATCAGCAGAATTTGTGCACCTTACTGTAGCATTATTTATTTCTGAAATAATACCATTTTCAGCATTAACAATACCTGAACTTATTAGTGTCATAACTAATAAGAATGCTAACAAACCTACCTTTTTTGGTATGACCATATTTTTGGGAAGTTTAACCTAAGTAAACTTAGACTAACACTTCATTCCAATCAACTGACAAGACTTCACAGTCCTACCAGCTCACTTACTGCTTCAGCACCTGCAATTACTACAGCAACAGCCATAATGAATGCTGTTATTGTGTTTGCTTGCACAAAGTCACTTATTTGTGGGTAGCCTATGAAGGCCAAAGCCAATGCTATCACAGCTACAACACCGAGGAATGATAAGGGTTTCCTTACCACTCTCAACGGCCCGAGCATGTTACCAAAAAAGGTAACCACAATACCGATTATGGCTGCAAACAATACCGTTCCACTTAGTGGCATTTTTTCACCTCCATGTTGTTTATATAATTCTCATCAAAATTAACATTGCAATTAACAATAAACTTGTTAGTACTACAAAGGCTAAATTCTGGAATATGAATAATCCTAACCAGAGATGTGCCCCCAACATTGTTACAAGTAATATTATACCGCCAATTAATAACCATTTAACCCATTTCATATTAACCAACGTTTTTTCGTTATCTTCTTGTGTTACTTGTTGCTGAATTTCTAAGTTTGATGCTAATATATTCTGTTGTTGCCCTATTTGTGTGTCTTCATCAATTGTTATTACCGTATAATCTGCCAAAGCCTTATAAACACTCAACAATAATATTAACGTACCAATAATGCCCATTACTACTTTAGCACGATATTTCATCATAACTCAGACCCCACAAAAGCTACAAACACAATAATACCTATAAGAGTTAGCACAGATAATACTAACCCGGTTCTTTCATTGCCTCCGGCCAAGTTATCAGCATACCACAATTGCATACTGCCAATCACCGCAAACCTATCAATAATCACACCTAATTCCCCACTACTCTCCACACCATCAAATCTTATAATCCCCTCTGTACCTCTCCCTATACTTCTATCTATAAATGTTAAATCAAGCTTTAAAATGACAGCTTGACGTGCTGGTATGGTTATGGTAGAAGAACTTGTGCAAAAGTTAGTCAACAAATCACACACATTCACAACCAGATAAGGCTTCAGTTGTTCTCCAATGATAATATCCCCATTAAACGCCTTATTACCTATATTCGTAATTCGAATATTTTTTGTTTGTGTACCTGGTGTATATAAGATATTAAAACTGTAAGGATTACTTACAGAATACATTAACTCAGCAGTTTGATTACTAGAATCAACAATGACAGTTGTAGAACCTCCGCCACCACCAGTACTACCCCCTCCACCACTTAATGCTGCCACAACATCAAAACTCAAAATTCTGTCAACAGTAGAACCTAAATTACCACTACCATCAGAGGCAAAAAACTTCACATAAAAAGTCCCAACAATACCTGGGGTATATGTCCGTTGATATTCTCCTACTTGCCCTACATCACTACTCCCACTCGCTAAACTCATTGTTAAATTACTTTTCAAACCATTAGGGTCTTCAACCTCAACTCTTACAACATTCACACTACTCCCAGAATCACTAATGTTAACTATTATACTTATTTGATAATTAACAGTTACTGAGGCGACATTTGTAGAATTTGCTAGGAAAACAGGAGCTGTAGCATCTCCAATATTTAATACTGAAGAATTAACATAAACCCCATTTTTTAAACCATCAAAACCCCTAACCATAACTGTGATATTGTCATTACCATTTGTTAATGATTCATTTATGCTAGTCAAGTTCTCTAAACTACCATTCATTACATCATTAATGAACCAATGAATTTGACTACTTAGTGTTTGTCCAACATCCACATCTGTAACATTATACACAACAGTAAGGTTATCTGTATCAATTGCTGGTAAAGGAGTTATAGTTAGATTAACTATTATTGGTAATGAATTATTATAAGGTGCATCACTATAATTGCCATTCCAACACGAAACATAATAAGTATCAGTTCTCCCAGAATTCCACGAAAACCCTTTAAAATACATATCACTCTTATTTAAAAAAGTGTTCGTACCAGTAATTGTAGAATATTCTATGCCATTTATGGTACATCTTGCTTCATAATTACCTCCTGCATAAATATGTATTCCATAAGTGTTATTATCACCAACATTAGGGGCACAGCTCACACCATCTACTAAATATCCTAAAGCATCGGTATGGCGAATACTAAAACCACCTTCATAACTTGTTAGATTTCCAAACTCAAAATAACCATTATCATTCTCTGTCACATAAACAAATGATTTCCATTCACAAGTAAAACCAGAAGCAGATGTGCCATCTAAATTGTTTGTTTGACTTCTTATGAGATTATTTGCTGTTGGGTCAATTGCAGTTGCTGTCATTTTAATACTGTCAGAAGTATAAGAACTTTGTAGTGTACTTGCCCAAGTATCAGTGAAATCCACACTACTTGTATTAAACATATCACATAACAATTCATCGGCAGAATTTGTACATCTTACACTTTTGTTTAATAATTCTGAATAAGAATTAGTTTCAGCCTTCACACCCATAACTAAACTTGTGAGCATTATTATCACGCTAAATAAACTTATTCCTATTGAGGTAATCTTTTTCATGAATATTCTCTCAAAATTACTTGCCAAATATTGATTTTATGAAGCCAATTATGGCATTAAAAAATTTATTAAAAAAACCTTCACTATCCTCAATTTTACCATGATTAGGAACTGGCAATATAACTACAACATCATCTTCAGTATTTTCAGGTGGTAGTATTGTTGTCACTATTCCATTACATTGTTCATTATATTTAGCCTCAACATTTTCTAAACTTATTCCTGCTTCTTGCTCAAAATTACTATGTCCAACCAATGCATAAGCCATTTCCTTAGTGCAACAAAGATTTTGGTCATTAATATACACTGGTGCTCCTCCACGCCTAGCTGAAGTGCAAGGCTCAAATCCTGGTGTCACTGGTCCATATTTCGTACAAATATTCAAATCACTTAATGGACATCGTCTACATTCTAACAAATCAAAACTCTCTTTTTTCCCAGTTGCTTTGAATAATGCGTTTGAATCATCAAGCCAACTAGTTTGTAAACTATAACAATTTCTTAAAGCAATGTCCCTATTAACATCCTTATTAGCTACCTCTATCTGTAATGGACCACGACCAACTATTCCAATTAAGAAGATTATTGCAACTATCACTATTAATAAATAATAATAATTACCTTTTTTATTCAACATCTCACCCACCTAACATCGATAATACATTACCCAAAGTCAAAGGCTTCAAGAATTCCAGAACCATAGGTGCTATTATCAATATAAAACCGATAATGAATATAAACTTAGGAACATACCTACCCTGCAAATAAGTCAAACCCCCAATAATCAACAAAGCACCACCAACGAGTTGTAATAGGTTAAAAGCTACAAACAAACCAAGTAATACCGCCAATAACGCCAATATGCTGAAACCTATAATTAAAATTATCGTCGGTATAGCACCTAATAATGGCAAAAACTGTACAAATCCTCTCTTACCTTTAAGTAGTATTCCCAATGCATAACACCTTACATGATTAGTCGCAAAACCCATACAATAAATACTACTGCAAGTCCAGGCACACGGAAAGCAGCTAGTTGAGGTAAAACAAGGAATCCTGCCGCCGCTATTAACAGTATTATGTTGAAGGCATCCAAGCTCAAAGCACCGCCACTATCAGTACCTTCAATACCTAATATTGTTGTAGCAGAAGCGGTTGCTGGTTGGTCTATTAGTGATAGAGGTATTCCACCACCGCCACTAATGCTCCTACCGCTCCTTGTTTGCACATCAACAGTTATTGTGCCTCCTGTGGTGCTATCACTATTCTCATCAGTACTTGTTACGGCCACATCACCATATATCTTATCAGCCGGTTGTCCACTCGAAAATGTGTAACTACAAGTCTCACTACCCACTGAACCGCTAACAGTCATGGTGTATGTCGTTGCTCCAAACAATAATGTTCCGCTACTGGCATTATTACAACTAGCTGTTAGAGTGAATGCTGCCGCAACCCTCCCATTATTTGTTGGGCTAGTAATGGTTGCTACAGGGTTAGTATTATCACTCTCAACAAGTGTTACGCTAGTACTATTAATTTCTGTGAAGTTAGCACCAGTACCATTATAAATCTTTGCTGTGACAGTGTAAGTAGTACTGTCAAAGAAAAAATTACCTGACACTACATCACAAGACCAATTAGTATAAGAACCATTAGAAGGATTGCTTGTGTTACTACACACAAATTGCTCACTACCACCACTTGGTGTTATGTAGAAACTCACATTAGTTATGTTAGTCTCTGGAACACCACTCAACTTCTGGTAAGTAGTGCCATTAACCTCTACTGAGAAGTTCATAGTGCCACTTATAGTACTACTTCCAGTAGGTACAAGTATATTCTGAAATCTTGTGTCACCCATAACATTAGATGCTAACATACTAAGCAACAATACCATCAATAACAACATTATTTTAGTTTTCATAAAATTTACCCTCCATCCATTACCATGTTCCTCATAATAATGCACCAACAATCATTATACCTATAATAACACCAGCAAAAACACCTATAATTGCTCCAATAATGCCGAATTTAGCAAAACCCAGACCAATACCTAACACCCCCATACCTACAACTACTGCTTCAATAAAAAAATTTGAGGTATCATCCTTTGGTGGAATGATGGGTGGTACTGTAGGAAGTGGTGTGCCATCTTTACAAACATTACTCAAAGTAATCCATTTACCCTCCACACACCTTCTCACATCAATAATGTCGCCATTCTTACAATTTGCCGTCTGTACAGCACCCTCAGAACATTCTCCCCTATCTGTGCATGCTGCCACACTATTACTAGTTAATGGGTTTAAGCATGTTGCTGCTTTACAACCAAAATCTCCGACTTTCCTTAAATATTCTAAAGCACCATCTGCATTATTACATTGGTCAATACCAGGTTCTGGTACTATAACCGTGTCAATCTTCTCGCCCCAACCATAAGGTTGTAAGGCAACACAACTATATTTTTTCACACCATCAGTGCAACATTGATTAACTTGCACTAAATAAACATCCCAAACACCACTTGGTATATTAGTTGATACCAAGTCTAACCTTACCTTATCACTACCACCTATTGGTGTGTTTAACTCATAAGCTCTATGCACATTCCACGGCGTTTGTACATTACAAGTGTTTTGTTGTGATACTATTCCGAGAAAGTTACCGCTACCACTCCTCCTGAATTGTAGTTCAACTAACCCTTTCTCAGTTCTATCAGTGAAGCGTAATCCAGTGTTCAACTCAAAACTAACTTGGTAACCATTATTACTAACGACGGTTTTGCTTATGATACTGCTTGTGGTTTCTGCACTAACAATCGTTGTTAATGTTAACAACATAAACAACACAATGAGTGCTTTTGTAAATTTCATATCAATAACACCTCCTCACCATCTTGTAAATTACCTTCCTCATCAACAATCCTGAAAGTCAGAGAATTATCAATAGTACAACCACTCAAAGATACAGTAATATCTCCTCCGAAAACTGATGTCTCAAAATCCTTACTAGCAATTACGCCCCTACTATCTAAAACACTTACTTTACCACTCTCCCTAAATAAAGCTAAAGAGAATAAGCCGCAACTATTCTTCAACTTAGTAACCCTACAATCAACACTCTTAAAACCCACACCAGTAGTCACTAACCCACCAGTCAAAACTGCTGATTCCTCATCAATACCAACATCACACACAAAATCCCTTGCAACACCTTGCCCAGGAGTTATTACCTTACTATTATTCATACTAGCTAAAGCTATCCCTATGATTACCAACCCTACACCTACCCAAACCAACAATAACGGATTAAAAACTCCTTTATTATTCATGCCACCACCGCCAACGTATTAGGCAAACTCTCAATACCATTATGTTGATAATGCGCAACATTACCAGGCTCACCACCCAATGGACTTACGGCCACCAAACTCATCAATATAAAAGCAAGTAGAGCGAAGAACATACCACTTATTGCAAAAACAGCCAAATGAAAAACTGAAAACGCTAAACTAGCAAATATCAGAGGCATCAACCCAAATATTGATTGAACAAGAAATACTACTGGTGTTAATGCTATTAAACTGTTGAATACTAATATTAAACCATAAAAGAACCTATTCTCCAAATACCCCAAACTACTAATTAATGTTGGAGCAAACCAATTCTCAATACCAGGGCTGACTGCAAGACTTTGAGGAACACCAATCACACTAGCAGCATTCCCAGGACCAGCAAGATTACGTATCACAAACGTCAGAAGAGTACCCACCACAAGGATACCGAAGAAGCCTGCTGGTCCTGTTAGTCTGCTGCCGAACAGGTTGAATCCTGTCCTCTGTTCAAGGGAGTAACCGATTATGTTAAATATTAACACTCCTAAAGCCATTAAGGAATAGAAACCCCCAATCTTCTCATCAATAACAACTCTAGCGAACAAGAATAGTATGAGTAATATTATGTTACTTAATGTATAACCTATCTTACCCTTAGTCCCTAACCATATGAGCAATAATAAGGTTGCTGTCCAGGGTATAAGCGAACTAATAGGCATCTTATGAGTTCTCCAACAATTGTATCATTATCATAATTAATCATTTTCTGCCATACTTAAAAGGTTCTTTATTAAAAAAATTAAAAAAAATAAATTTTTGTTAACTACCTTAATCGGTGTACAATGTGAACACAGTTGCTCCTTTATTCAAGGCATTACCGTTCTCATCCTCAACACCCAATTCGTACTCATCCGTCTGAGTATTCAAGAAGTACTCTCTTGGGTAGAAGGTTATCAACAAGTTCTCTCCCTGATTTGGACCAATAGTGTCGTCAACATCTATGTTCACAGTTAGCTGTCTCTTTGTCGTGCTAGTCAAAGGTGGCACATCAAATGCTCTTGCTTTAGCTACTGTGCTAGCCAAAGTATAGAATGTTGGCACGTTGACTTTCTTTGACACACCGTCAACACTCAACACCATCCCATCAAAGTCGAAGACGGTACTGTTGTGTTCATAGACTAAGACCCCACCATAAGGTGCGCCTCTCTCAAATTGACCTTGTATATCCCCACTCAATGATACAACGTCTCCAGCACCAAGAGTTTCATTAGTCTGTTCAGCAACTAGTTGACCTTCCTCATTGAATGCTCGAATGGTGACAGTACCATTCCTTATCATCGTCTTTGAACTTAATGTCTTAGCACCTTCACCCCTCAACTGGAATTCGGCAACTTGAGCATATGCCCTTATTGTTCCAGCACTCATATTCGCATGACCGAATGCAACTTGAACATTAGCCAAACTACCCACAGTTGCTGTCCCAGCATCCGCTACAGCAGACCACGTACTCCAATCAGCTTCGCCTGGTTGTCTGGTTCTGTATTGATGGTTTCCCTTAATACTTATAGAACTATCATACTTGTCCGTTGCTGACAACGTTATGGTTGTATCCTCGGCTGGTACGTTAATTGTTGGTGCATTCACAACTGTATTACTAGTTGGTTGGGCTGCAAGTGTACCACCACCAAAACTAGGCACTTTTAGTGTACCAGAAGCAAACAATATACCAACAACCGCAATCAAGAATAACCAAGTCACTGGACTTGCTAAAGGTCCTGCACCCCTAGTTTGTTTAATAAATCTTTTCATAGATTGCATACGACCACGCTCCAAAATTTGTTGTTAAAAATCATATTATGTGAGTTCATGTAGTATCTACTATAAAAATACAGGGTACGCTCATGTCAAAGGGGGATACCGTCGACAAACTTCTGCCAAAAATGCCAAAAATGCCAAAAATGCCAACGGTTGGCATACCTTTATAAAACAATTTAAAAATTTAACCATTTCTGATTAAAAATGGTTTTTGCAAAAAAGATAACCAGTATCCCAATACAACAAAATATATATACTCGAAACTCACAAACAAATAAGCACGAGTAACAATGAATAATCTGGTTATAAGTACAATTCTTCGTCGAGGGCAAGTACATCTACCCACTTCTTGGCAACGTAAACTGAACTTGAAACCTGGTGACAAATTAATACTCCAAATAAATAATGATACTATTATAATTCACAAAGCAAACTTCATAAACAAACTCCTTATAACAACAGAACAAGATTACAAAGTCATAGAAACAGAAATGCTAAAAATAGATGCAATAATCAAACAAGTGCTAACCCACAAAACATAACTTTACTATCATCTTAATATTCTTTTGCGGTGTAAACAAATTATATTGGGGAAAAAGAGGACCCACCATGTAGGAACAACCCAATAAACACTCGTTCACACTCTCGCAAATTAACTGGATAGTTAAGTCTTTTCTGTTGAGTTGTTAATTGCCTAATAACTTTTTCGCTTCAGCCTCTAACTTCTTGGCCTGCAACAACTTCCTCTCAGCTCTACTTTGCTTAGTTAATTGTGGTTTGGTACTCTTAACACCCTTACTAAATGCTGCCGCAACCCTCCTCTCAAAAGTTGTTGACTTGAATGCTTCACGTTTTCCTAATTTGTACGCTTTCTCCTCCGCATTCTTAATCCGACGCTCAACATACGCCTTATATTTCTCTTTCTTAGCAAGTCTCTTCTGTTTCCTTGCTACCAACTTCTCTAAATATGCTGGGTTTGACATATCTGACCTGTAGTACTTTCCTGTAACTGTATCATACCCAACACCATATCTGCCTCCACCCTCTAGGGCTAATAAGTATTCCTCTTTACTTATCTCTTCTTGCCAGGGTTTCAATTCTTCATCAACCACTACATCTTTCTTTGCCATATTTTATTCCTCCAAACTGTTTTTAATGAATTTAATTGTTTATATCATAACTGATATAAATATTTTGTGTTATAATAACAACAAAATAAGGTATGGCAAAGTTTTTTAGTCATTTCTTTGCCATACCTTGTTGGGGGTCAACACATAGGTTGAATATCACTCTAAGTCATAATAGGTTTTGTTGTTCACTTTACTTGTCTTGTTAACCAGAGTTGTTATTAATGGTTCTGTAAAAGTATATACATCCGCTTCACTACCGTTTGCACGACCAATTTTATTAGCTGCACGCTTCAATTTCCCAACAACTGCTTTAGCTCCTGTGGCAAAACTGACATTCTTCCCATCATACTTGCAGTTAATGATGAGATATTCCCCATCATCACCAACTCGTTCCGCAAAAGCAAGCACTTCAAACTCTTCATCAACCACTACATCTTTCTTTGCCATATTTTATTCCTCCTTCCCAGTTCACATCAATAACTCAAATAATAAAAACCCAACACCATCCCTATCAAGTAACCTATTAACATAACGAAAACATACAACAACCAGTCTTTAATTGTTTTTAGCTCAGATGACATTTCAATCCCTTCCTTTCTTGCCTTTATCTTGTTGGGGGTCAACACATAGGTTGAATATCACTCTAAGTCATAATAGGTTTTGTTGTTCACTTTACTTGTCTTGTTAACCAGAGTTGTTATTAATGGTT
>Ga0209518_1002888_pt1 | contig 15383 bp, 12 predicted proteins | sample RifGroB1_FD_183993 | JGI IMG/M metagenome (GOLD analysis project Ga0209518, IMG submission 183993) | Groundwater microbial communities from Rifle, Colorado, USA - Groundwater B1 (SPAdes) (version 2) | ecosystem: Environmental > Aquatic > Deep subsurface > Groundwater | place: Rifle, Colorado...
TTTATTGCTTTGCTGCAAAAAAAAAGGCTCTGACATTGCAACAAAGCGGAATTTTATAAAAAAATGAGAAAGAGGCGCCTATGTCATCCAGCGAAAGCGAAATTCGGATTCAAAAAATTCAGGAAATCAGGGAAATGGGTAAAGATCCCTATCCTCCTCGTTATTACCCGTCAGACTATTCAGCTGATGTTTTAAAGAAATTTCAGGAAAACGAAACCCCTTTTCAAGTCAATCTGGCAGGAAGAGTGATTTTAAAAAGAGTCTTTGGCAAATCCCTTTTTATGACGCTTCGGGATTCTAAAGGAGATATTCAGGTTTTCGGGCATATCGAGCAGATGAAAGACGAGTATGAGTTTTTAAAGAAAAAAATCGATATCGGCGACATGATCGGAGTCAAAGGTGAAGTTTTCAAGACCCATAAAGGAGAAACCACGGTCAATGCGTTTGAAGTCACTCTTTTATCCAAGGCTATTAATCCCCTTCCTGAAAAATTTCACGGGCTGACCGATGTTGAAACGAGATACCGTCAGCGGTATGTAGATATGATTGTCAATCCTGAAGTGAAAGACAATTTTGTGATCCGCGCGAAAGTGATTCAAGCCATCCGCCAGTATCTTTACCAAAGAGATTTCATTGAGGTAGAAACCCCTATCCTTCAGCAGATTCCCGGCGGAGCAAATGCTAAGCCTTTTATTACGCATCACAATGCGCTTTCCATGGATCTTTACTTAAGAATCGCCCCTGAGCTTTATCTGAAAAGAATCATTACCGGCGGTATTGAGAAAATTTTCGAAATGGGCAGAGTATTCAGAAACGAAGGAATTTCCACCCGCCACAACCCTGAGTTTACTATGATCGAGCTTTACCAGGCCTATGCCGATTTCAACGACATGATGAAACTGACCGAAGAGATGATCGCCAGCGTAATCAAAGATATAAAAGGAAGTACGGTCATTGAATATCAGGGAAAAACCCTTGACTTTACCGTGCCTTGGAAACGCCTGCGCATGGATGAAGCCGTGAAACAATTTTCAGGAATCGACATCAATCAGGTCAAAGACCGGGATGAACTGGAAAAGAAAGCGGTGGAAGCCGGGCTTCCTGCGGATAAAATCAAAGGAATGGAATACTGGAAACTTTTTAACACGCTTTTTGAAGAAAAAGTGGAAACCATGCTGGAAGGACCTGTTTTTATCACCCACTACCCTTCCAAAACCACTCCTTTAGCCAAAAACGACCCTTCCAACCCTCTTTTTGTGGAACGGTTTGAACTTTTTATTGCCGGAAGAGAGCATGCCAATGCCTACAGCGAGTTAAACGACCCGATCCTTCAGAAAGAAAAACTGATGGAGCAGGTCTCTGAAAAGAAAAGCGGAGATGACGAAGCCATGTATTTTGACTCTGATTTTGTCAATTGCCTTGAATACGGAATGCCTCCTACCGGAGGATTGGGAATCGGAATTGACCGATTGATGATGATTATTTTAAACGCTCCTTCCATCCGCGATACCTTAATCTTCCCGCATATGAAACCAGTGGAAGAATAAAATTTTTAACTTTCCCTCTCTTTCATTGAAACGGTTGTTTTTTTTGAAAGAGAGAGGTTTAATCGGCGCTGACCAGAGGAAGACAAGGGGAGTTTTAGGAATTAAAACATTGTTTTTCAATAACTATTTATTTACACTACCTGACGGTAAAAAAAGAAATTAATTTCAAAATTCCTTCTATTATGGAAAACTAGATTATTTAAAAATCAATTTACCACTTGAAATGAGAAAGAGCCTCAGAACTTCCCTATATAAAATCCGGATTTAAATCAATACACAGGATAAATTTTTCATGATAGTGGATGTTTCTGAAAAGAGAAGAAACTGTGATGCAAAGTCTTCCGGTTGCCATGGAAATATAAGGTTCGGTAATGTACTGATTCAGTCCTGAAAGGATAAAAAAATAATAATCTTTCAATGAATGCCCGCTTCCTTTGACAGCAGGATGAAAAAGAAGTTTCTTTTCTATGATGGGCGCGTCTGAAGTATTGAAAATAGTCTCGGTTGTCTGAATGCCCATTTCGTTTAAAATATAGGCGCATTCAATGGATGGGTACTCATAAATCATTTCTTTCAGTCTGGCATCGAAATCATCCAGCGGAGTGGAAAGCAACCCGGCGATCAGATGATTCATGATCGTATCTAATTTGATTTTATGAAATTTGTGACTATTTATTTTTTCAAGTACAGTATTTCTGAATTGATAGGAAATGTATTCAATTTTATCCTGAAGCATATGAAAAATATGGCTTGAAACAGGTTCGGGCTTCTTAAAATAAAATCCCTGAAAAAGATCAGCGCCGAGTTCAAGACAGGTGAAAATTTCTTCTTCTGTTTCCGTTCCTTCTGCCAGTACAAGAGAGCCGACTCTATGAGAAAGACTGACCAGAGATTTAAAAATTTCCTGTTTATAATATTCTTTATCAATATTACTGATAATTGAACGGTCTATTTTTAAAATATCCGGTTTGACATGGGCGATGCGGTCCAAATTGGAATGTCCGGCGCCGAAATCATCCAATGCGATCAAAAAACCATAGTCCTTGTAAGTGGCAACAAAATCCTTTAAAGCTTCAGTATCATTTACTTTAGACTCAATTATTTCAATAACAATATTTTTAGGATTAATACCGAGTTTTCGAACTGTATTGACAATATTGCCGGAGCCGACAACTCCTTTATCAATAATGGATATTTCAAAGTTTAAAAAAAGCAGGGCAGTGTTGTTTTTTTCATAAATCGGCTGAAATTGTTCCAATACTCTTTTCCGGCACAAACGATCCAGTTCCAAAACACGATCCTCTATCAAAGCCCGTTCAAAAAGCGCAAAAGGAGGGATCAATTTTTTTTCTGTGACAGACTGTCCTCTGCATAAACCTTCCAGACCGCAGACGGATTTTCTCTTTATAGAAATAATAGGCTGGAAATGAGCTTCAATCAATTCATTCCTCAGTATTTCGTCTAAAGAAAAAGAAGATTGCTCCAAAGAAGTCATTTAAAATCCAATATAAATTATTTTATAATTATCAAAAAAATACAGAATGAAAATTTAACTCTTTTTCTGAAAAGATAAAAAACTTTTTCAATTCAGATACTCTTTCTCGATATTTGAAAAATCACAGGCATTAAATAGATTTGTTTTGACTGATTTCACTTCTTTTTCAATTTCAGAGATCATTTCTTTCATCGAATTTCTTTTGGTATTCCCGGCAAAAGCGCAAAGGCAGGTAGCAGGAATAAAACCCATCTCCTGGGATACAATTGCAATTTCTTTTTCCAGAAGAAGCCCTAAGGGTCTTATAATGCTCAAATCTCCTTTAAAAAGCTGAAGTTTCATCGGCATAGTAGAGAGTTTGCCATGATAAAAAAGATTCATAAGAAAAGTCTCAATCATATCGTCTTTATGGTGCCCTAAAGCAAGTTTTTTGATTCCCATATCTTTTGCTATTTTAAAAAGATAGGTCCGTCTGAGCCAGCTGCACCAGAAACAGCTGACGGGCTTGTCTTTTTTGCTTTCACTGACTGTAGGAAGGTTTTTAATAATATAAGGAATATTTAAATCTTTAAAAACCTGCTCGACATAGGCAGCTGTTTTTTCCCGGAGCGCAGGTTCGGTCAATTCATTTTTAAGATGGCAAGCGATTATTTTAAAATCAATGGGCGCTTTTTTTTGAAAATCAGCAAAAAGTTTTACCATCAAAAGACTGTCTTTTCCTCCTGATACCGCTATGAGCACTGTATCGCCTTCTTCGATCATTTTATGGGCGACTATTGCGGCTCCGAATTTTTTTCTGGCTTTTCTTTCTAAACGGGGCATATAAATCTCCAAAAACTCATTCTTTTTTCCGAAAATATTCTTTGCGTATTAAAAATTTAATTGATTTTTTTTTATAAACTATTATTTTTTTATAGTAACTTCAAAAGGACTTGAGAATGATTAAAATTAAGTTTTGGGGGACCACCGGTTCTATACCTGCTCCGCTTCAGCAAAATGCTCTGAAGGAAAAACTCCTTGCCGCTCTTATGGAAACGATTGACTCTCCTGTTAAAAACAAAGAAGATGCTGAGAAAATTTACCATTCTCTTCCCAGTTATGTAAAAAATACTTATAAAGGCAACAGCCCCTGCGTTGAAATTCAGGGATTGGATGATTATTTTATTCTGGATGCCGGCAGCGGACTCCGGGAACTTGGATTAGATCTGATTAAAAGACAGGAAAAGAAAAGTATTGTCCATCTTTTTCTTTCTCATTTTCATTGGGATCATATTATGGGTTTTCCTTTTTTTGTTCCGGCTTACAACCCTTCTTTCAGCATTAATGTTTATTCGGGGCATTCGGATCCGGAATTAAAATTGGCGGATCAGCAGGTAAAACATCATTTTCCTGTGGAAATGACCGATATGGCTTCTTTCAAGAGTTTTTTTCAATTGAGCCCTGAAGGTTTTATCCAGCTGAATAATGTAAAAATACGAATTCTTCCTCTGCGGCATCCGGGAGGTTCTTTTTCTTACCGTTTTGATTTTCCTGATGGAAAATCTTTTGTTTATGCAACGGATGGAGAATATCCTTCCCGGGAGCTTTCCGAGCAGAAAATTCAAGAATATGTGAGATTTTATAAAGATGCTGACCTTTTGGTTTTTGATGCGATGTACACTTTTCAGGAAGCAGAGCTTCATAAAATGGACTGGGGGCATTCTTCTGCCAATATTGGAGTTGAACTTGCTATTGAAGCAGGAGTCAAGAAACTGGCGCTTTTTCATCACGAACCCTCAAACCGGGATCAGGCTATTTATGAAAAATTTATAAACGCCCGAAAATACCGGGACAGTTATTGTAAAAACTACCGCAAGGAAAATAAACTGGAAATTATTCTGGCGCTCGACGGCGGGATTGTTGAGCTGAAATAATTAATGAGCAGAAAACAGAACCGGATATATTTTTTTAAGATATTTGGATTGACATTGTTTGTGTTTTCGATTTTATTTCTCATTCAAGGCTTTTTTTCTTCTCATCTATTTGACAATCTTGTGTTTTTTCTGCCGGGAATCTTGATTATTTCCCTTGTTTTTTCATATTTTTATTTTAAAATAATATCAAAAGCGCTTTCTCAGTTTAAAACAGCCTATCGTCAGGCAGAAGCGCATTCTTTTGATCTTTTGCAGTTGAGTCAGGTACTTCAGGAATGTCAGGGTTTAAAAAATATTGAAACATTATTTGAAAAAATCAGTTCTTTTCTTTTTATTAAATTCGGGTTTGAGGGAGCAATGCTGGCGCTTTACAGGGGAAAAGGCGAAAATCCCATTGTTTCTGCTTTTTCTATGCTTCCAGAGTTTCAGGATGTTTGTAAAGAAAAAATCGGGAAACCCTATCCTTTTGTTTTAATTGACAATTTAAACAGGATGAATTTTATCTCTGATTTTTCTTCTAAATTAATAAAATCAAATGAAAATCAAAAATTTACATCTTTTCTTAAAATTAAAAGTTTTTTACAGATTCCCTTAAAAACAAAAGAAAGTTGTGTGGGCTTTCTTACTTTGACCACACATTCGGCTTCTCTTTCACTTAAACCAAAAGAAATTCAATCGCTGGATTTTTTTATTTCCCAGATACTGCCGATCATAAGAAATATCAAATCGAATGAAGATGCGATGGCTTCTCATAAAGAACTCGAAACTTTTGGGGAAATTGTCCGAAAAATCAGTTCTTTTTTTAATTTTGATGAAATTATCAAAGAGATAGCAGACTATCTTAAAAACACTTACGGATTTGAAGGACTGGGACTGGGGCTGGTGGATAAAAACAGGCAGAATTATATTGTTGAAATCTGGCAGATGCCGAAAAGATCGTTTTTAAACCGGATTGAAATCAGAAAAGGGGATAAGTTTTCTTTAGATCCTTTGAAAGGAGGAATCGCTTCGGTGACAATTCTCAGCAACAGACCTTTATTTGTTACCGATATTGATACCACCTACTTTCCTCAGTCAATGGACAAGGATATTGTAGAAGAGTATCAAATCAAAAGTGTCCTTCATATGCCGATACCGGTAGAAAATGAAGTCATCGGTTCTTTTACGCTGACGGCAAGCTCCCGAAGCATCTCTATTACCCCTGAAAATATTCAGTCCATTCAGAAATTTACCGCCCAGATCGGCGTGATTTTGAAAAACAAAAAACTCTATCAGGAAATAGAAGCAAAAAAAAATGAGCTTTCTCTTTTCAATGATATTACAAAAGATCTGATATTGTCCCTCGACTTTGTTTCTGTCTTTAATAAAATTATAGAATATCTTAAAAATACTTTTTCTTTTGAAGGATTTGGTTTGAGTTTTGTTCAAAAAGACCTGAAAACTTATAAAGTAGAAATATACCGTCTTCCAGAACGGCTTAAGCATGAACAGGAAAAAATGGAAGGAAAATATTTTCCGCTCAATTTTGAAAAAGGCGGAAGAATCGGAGAAACTATTCTGGAAAAAAAGATGTCCTATTTTCCGGATGTCAGACCGGAGTTGATTGAAAATCCATTAAACCGGAAAGTGGCTGAGGATTTAGAACTGAGAACAGCTTTAAACATTCCTCTTTTAGTAGGAGAAGAAGTGATTGGGGCTTTCAGTCTTTTTTCTCATTCCACGCCTATTTTTTTAAAAGAAGAAGATTTGGACTCTATTACCCGTTTTGTGGCTCAGATCAGCGTTGTTGTGCGCAACTCGAAACTTTATGATGAAATAGAGGAAGCGAGAAACAAGCTTCTGGAAAAAGAGCGGATGATATCCGAAGATATGGCGCTGGCAAGACAGATTCAGGGAAATCTTCTGCCTTTTTCTTTTTCACACATTCAAAACCTTCAAATCAAAACCATTTATCAGCCGCATAATGAAATCGGCGGCGATATTTATGATATTTTTGAAATGGAAGAGGGCATTATCAGAGTTTTTATAGCGGATGCAATTGGGCACGGCATTCAGGCGGCTTTAGCGACTATGCTGATTAAAAGCGAATATGAGAAAATTAAAAATACTTCTTCATCTCCTTCTGATATTCTCTCTCATCTCAATCAGGTTTTTTATAAACAGTATTTTAATTTGAGTATTTTTTTCAGCTGTTTTACAGCAGAAATTGATTTTTATGAAAAAAAAATATTTTACGCTTCGGCAGGTCATCCCCCCCAATACCTTATGAGAGGGAATGAAATCCATAAACTCGGTAAAAATTCAAAAATGATCGGAATGCTTGAAAAAACGGTTTATCACTATTATGATATTAATTTTGAAAAAAACGACAGGCTCCTTTTTTATACCGACGGGCTGACAGAAGAATTTAACTCCACGGGGGATGAATTTGGAGACACCGGGCTTTTATCGTTTATACAAAATAATTCCTATCTTCCTCTTGAAAATTTTATTCATTCTCTTCGGGAGTCTCTAAAAGACTTTGTCGGAAAGCCTTTTTTTCAAGATGATTTGACCGCTGTCGGGATTCAGATTCTTCAATAAAATTTTTGAATAGCATTCAATTTTGATTCCAAAAAAATCGATATTTATCACTGATAAAGAGAAAGCAGGTTTGTTATGATTTTAGATTTAAAGTCTCCCGATATTGCTCATGATTTGGCTTTGAATTACTGTAATCAGGGAAAATTTCAGGAAGCAGTGTTGATGCTTGAAAGAGTCAGAGAAAAAGACATGAGAATTCTTTCTCTTCTGGCTGAATGCTATGACATTCTGCGCCTGAATGAAAAAAAATTGAAAACCCTTCAACGGATCGCTGTTGCCTTTCCTTTAAAAAACAACCTGAATAATTTGATTAAAGAGTCCAAAAAACAGAAAAAAACAAGCCTTGCGTTTCGTTTTTCAAGGATTGGAAGCATCCGCTTCCCTTATGATCCTGATTTTAAAAAAGAATTAATTGATATTCTAATTAAATCTGAAAAATATACCATTGCCCGCCGTCTGGTCAAGCTTTACCGGAATTTCATAGGAGAAGAAAAGACTCTTTTCTATAAAGGTCTGATTTATCAGGAAACAGGAAGAAAGATAAAAACTCTTTTTATTTTCAGAAAAATGACTCAAAAATATCCTTTTAATATTTTATACCGTTATTTTCTTTCCACAGCTTATCAAGCTTTGCATTTTTATCGTAAAAGCGAAAATGAACTGATTTTTGTCAAAGACTTTCTTAAAAACATTCCCAAACTCATGCAGTTCAGAAATGAAGAGCAGGATACGCTTACCGCGGTTCTCCAGCAGATGTGGGACGAGGTTAAGTAACTCTTTAATTCCCCTTTTTACGCTTTTTTACCTGTTCTTCTTTTTCTTTTACAACCTTTACTTTTAAATCTTCCGATTTTGTTACGATAGAGTAGATTTCATAGGATATATTTATTTTCAATCCCTTATATTTTTTTAAAAAAATTTTGTTTTCTTGAATTTCAATTGCTATATTTAAATAGTCAAAAGCGCCGCGATAGCTCAGTCGGTAGAGCAGAGGACTGAAAATCCTCGTGTCGGTAGTTCAATTCTACCTCGCGGCACTTTTTACACTCAAAAAAGACAATCCTTTCTTATTTTCATTTTAACAATTAAAAAACCTTACCCATTTTTTATTAATTTTTTGGTTAAATACAAATTTTAGCATATATTATTATCAAAAGAATTGTATTTTTTACAAAAAAAACGGGAGAAAAATATGTTAAAAAAAACACTTATCTTATTACTATTAATTACTTTTTCAGTTTTTACAAAAATTGACGCATCCGAAAAAACAATTGCGGCGATTTATTCTTTTAAAGGTTCTATTGAAATCACCAAAGATAAACAAAAAATTAAACCTGTTCAATTCAAATCACTGGAATCCGGCACTATCATTTCAGTTGGCGGAAAATCTGAAATTATTTTGATTTTAAAAGACGGCAGTAAATATCAAATCCAGAAAAAATCCCGTTTCAAACTGACCGAAAAAGGACTGGAAGGAATGAATGCTGTGTCTATCCAAATGATAAAAGACGGGAAAAAATCCGTAACAGACAACGACACCATGGTTTTCAGCAGTTCAAAAAAACCAAAAGATAAAGATAAACTCAGCGAAGAAGTTAAAAAAGAGATCAAACAAGTGGATGAAAGCACAGATGATCCTGAAATGAGAAGCTTATTAAAAGTGATTATTTATAAAAGCAATGGACTTTTTGATCTGGCAGATCAAGAATATAAAAAATATCTGGAACTTCAAAAGAAATGATTCGTTTAAAAAATAATTCTATACTGAAATGATTTTAAATTGCAAAAATCTGAGCATTTTTTTATTCTCTTTGTCATTCCTGCGAAGGCTGGAATCTATTGAAAATAATCATTTTAAGTTACAGATTCCGGTCTTTTGCTATCAAAAACCGGAATGACAAATTTTGCAATTTATATTCAGTTGTGTATATTAAACTAAACTGCTAAATTATAAAAATATCACTTTTCTATCTCCCAAAAACCATTTTTCACACTTTTTTCACCACTCCTGTAGAGCCGTCCACTTCGAGGAGGTCGCCGGTCTGGATTTTATCGGTGATTTTGCGGAGGCCTACAATAGTCGGGATTCCCATTTCACGGGCAACCACGGCCGAGTGAGAGAGGACAGAACCCCGTTCGATTACCAGCCCGCTGATGGATGGAAAAAGAGGCACCCATCCGGGGTCGGTCCGCTTGGTAACGAGGATTTCCCCGTTTAAATCAGCGTCTTCGGTAGTGAGCACTACTTTAGCTTTGCCTTTGATAAAACCGGGGCTGCATGGAGTCCCCCTGAAAATATTCGGGTCTCCGGTTTCTTCTTCTTTCGCCATATCCACTTCCTCATCGGAAAGAATTTCCACCAGATTGTTGTTGTAAATATCACCGTAAAAATACATCCGCTCAAAACTTTCCTGCTTTCTGTATTCATCAAACTCTTTTTTGCGCAGTTCAATGATGTCTTTCACAATCAGCTGGCTTGATGATCTGCCTTCTATCAATTCAATCACTTCATTGACCGTGAGGTAAAAAACATCCCGGTGGTGCGCGATCAGACCGTCTTTTTCAAAGCGCTTGCCCATAGCGGTGATAATGCTTCGGACTACGCTGAAAACCTTGGTGCGCATAAACCGGAGCTCTTCCCGCTTTTTGATATGGAAACGGGATTTTCGAATCAGTTTTTTCAGTTTTCTTCTTTTAAAAAACCCGACTTTGCTGAAAACCGTTTTTTCAGCCTGAGTCGAGATGGCTTTTTCTCTGGCTTCCATTTCTTTGACATTGATTTTTTCTTTTTTCAGGTAGTTTTTGATCATGGTAAAAAGAAAGGTCGGGTCTTCCTTAATGGTCATTTCCTCAAGTTTCAATTCGTTCATGGCGCGGGCGCCCCATTCAAAAATATAGTCTTTAAGCTTTTTTCGAAGCGTGTCGTAGGTTTTATCATCTGATTCTAAAATCAGGGCAATCAGTTCTTTTTCCGATTTTTGTTCAAAAAGTTTTTTCAGGTTTTCGTCTTCCCGGATCCAGTTGGAAATGCCGATAATCTCTTTGGTGGGTTTAGTGCTTTCGATTTCGCCCTGTCCTGCCAGAAGGTCGTTTTGCAGGGTGAGACCGTCTTTTAGGTTGAGTTTTTCAATATTTTTTTTAAGCTGCCCGTAGTAAATCATGGTTCCGAAATCGTTTAAAATCGGCGTGCTCCATTTTTTGGCAAAGTTTTCAAGGACATAGAAATAGGTTTCCACCAGTTTAGGGTTGGGGTAGGTTTCAAAGTTTTCCTTGAGGTAGAAAGTGATATCCCGATAAAAATTTTTAATAAATTTCTTGATTTTAAACTTAAGAATCTTTAAGTTAAATAAAAAAGTGAAGAGGGCTTTGAGTACCAGCGGCACTTCAATAAAAATCTTCTGCCAGATGGAAGTATTTTCTTTTTCAATATCCACCGAGCTTTTCACTCCCATCATCTGCTCCATGAACCGGCGGTTTAAATTGTATCCCGGCACTTCCTGAAGCCCGCGATACCAGTTGTTCATATTGTAATAAACCCGTCCCTTGATATGTCCCAAAAGGTTTCGAAGCACAGCGTCGAGTTTTTTGAGCCGTCTTTCCGGTGTGCGGAGCACTTCCATAAAACCGCGGTAGGTATAGGCGAAAGCAATGTTGATAAATGAGAAGGTGAGGGGGCTTGTAACTCCCGAATAGGATTCGATAATATTGGAATTGTCGTAAATCGTCCGTTTTTTACTCTTGTCGATATGGGAAAAAGTGGTGATAGGGCGTGCTTGAAGGATGTAAATTTTTTTATCTTTGATACACCATTCAATATCTTCTGGAAGTCCTGAGTAAATTTCTTTCTCGATTTTGCGTCCCAGATCATAAAGAGCCAGTATATCCGATTCAGTAAGGGATTCTTTTTCCTGAAGCGCTGCTTCAACGGGGAGCTTGATGCTTCCAGACCCTTTTTCACTGTCAAAAGAAATCTGCTCCTCTTTTTTCACCAGAAGGGTTTTGATGATTTTCCGGTGTTCATCTACTACAAACTGGTCAGAGTCCAGCTCGCCGGATACGATTCCTTCCCCAATCCCGTAGGCTGAAGTGATGAGGGTCTGATCCGTGTTGTTGGTCAATGGGTTGCCAGTAAAAAGAACCCCAGAGACTTCTCCAAAAACCATTTGCTGGATAATCACAGCAGGGCGGACCGCCGATAAATCAATGCCGTTGGTGTGCCGGTAAGCCATGGCGCGTTCTCCGTAGGCGGAGGCAAAGCATTTTTTAATCGATTCGTAAAACTCGGAGTCGTGTTTTAAATAAAGAAAACTTTCTAATTGACCGGCAAAAGAAAAATTTTTGGAGTCTTCGTCTGTGGCGGATGAGCGGACTGCGTAAAAAAGGGTTTCAGTTTCTCCAAAAGTTTCTTTCAGAGTCGTTTCAATCAGCGTTTTCAGTTCACCGCTGAAGTTTTTTTTCAGAATCAGGGATTCCAGTTCAAGGCTTAAAGGTTTAATTTCTTTTGCATTGGATATTTTTGCGGATAAAAGTTTTTTTAACGGTTCAAGGTCGCTTCCCATAAATTTTTCAAAAAAATCAACGGATAAAGCCATCCAATCAGGTACGGGAATGGCTTTGGCAGAAAGAAGAGCAAGATTTCTCGCTTTCCCTCCGATTTTCTTGGTATCAGGAATAGCGGATAAGTTTTTTACTGTGTAAATCAAATTCATAGTGCCTCCGTTTTAGAAACTGGAATGATTGTAAAAAGTGACAGCCGATGAAATTAAAGATGCCAGAACGAAAAGCATGCTTGAGATTTCAAGGGTTTTTGAGTTTTTTAAAGTCGGTTTTATGACAAAAAGGATTTCAGTCAACAGGAAAAGAAAGTAGCTCCCCCCGATAATAAAAAGAGAAACGAGGCTTACCCCTGCCGCAATCAGGAAATAATAAAAAATACCGCCTGCCGCAAGAGCAATGATCTGCGTAATAATAAAAGTGCCGGGAATTCCCCAGCTTTTGGTGTAAGAATCGGCAAACTCATGTTCACGGTCATGAGACCAGGTTTTCCGTGCAATTTCATAAGTCATGGTAAAACACATAATCCCAAAAAGGTAAAGGAGTGAAAAAGGGAAGATTTTTGGATTAAAAAGATTGAAATCCATGAAAAACGAAAGAGCATAAAACCCCAGAAAAATAACCAGAATCTGGTGGGAAAAAAGGTAGAGTCCAATCCGTTTTTCAAGGAATTTTCCGATAAAAAACTCTTTAAACATCAGAAGCGACCAGAGAAAAAGGGCACCCCAGAAAGCGATACGGGATATTCCCCAGAAAGCATTGATCAGAATTTCAATCCCGAGGACAATCCAAAAAAGGATTCTGAGTTCTTTCAACGAGATGATTCCTTTTGAAAGGAGGCGGTCGGGGTGGGCTTTCAAATCTTTTTCATAGTCTTTATGTTCATCTAAAAGCCTTAAATGGAGGGTGACGAGAAAAAGAGTCGCCCAGCCGGGAAGGGTTTGGATAAAAGAAAAAGAAGGTTGCCCAAAAAAAGAGACAAAAAAACACGCCGCGTAAAAAACAGCTCCTGAATAAAGGAGAACAGGGAGAATCGGAAACCGCTCCTTGGAATAGAGCCAGTATTTTTTTATCAGTGAAATATTTTTGTCCATTTTTTATTCCTTTTCTGTTTCATTTTTAGGCAATTCGGATAAAAGTTTCATCGGATTGGGGAAATAGTCGAAGTATTTTTTCATTTTCGCCATGTTGAAAAGAGAATTGTACTGTTTTTGAGGCTCTGAAAAGACTTCCTGAGGAAGATTGTCCATCAGCTTTTTCAGGGATTGATTGGAAAGGATTCCCTGCTGAAACTGATCTAAAAACTTTTTCTGATAGAGTGAAAGACCTCCGGATTGGTTTAATCCCTCTGCTCCGAGTTTCTGCCCCCCTGTTTTTCCCATTTCCTCCATCATCTCAGGTGAGACAGGTTCAAAAAAATTGTCAAATGAACCGGATTTTTGGAGCTCTACTATTGTGTAAATATCCAGCCAGCTGCTTTTAATAAATTTAACGGCAATCGGATGAGTCTTGGAAATCTCATTCAATAAATCAGCCAGGGTCATTTTTTTAAATTTTTCGTGTTTGGATAATTCTTCCAGCGTGTTTCGGACAATTTCTGCCCCTTTTTTATTCACTTTCCAAAGACTGATAAATTCACCGTGATTCACTTTATCCTTAAACTGATGCGCCATCTCCTGAAAAACAACCGGTTTATCCATGAGTTTTCTGGAATACGGTTCAGAAGTCTTGACAAAATAGCGTTTATGTTTGTCGTTGATGCAGGAATCGGCATCCACAATAAGAGTTATATCGTTTTCATCAATGAGAAGGGTGTGAAGGACATGGCTTTTGAAAATAATATCCCCGTTGCAGATAACCGTGTTTTCTTTGATTTCATTTCTGGCAAGGTAGAGAGAGTAAAGAGATCCGTTTTTCATATATTTATCATTGTCAATGGTTTTTACATTGGTGTAAGTTACGGTTTCTTTTGCGAATCCCCGCACGACTGTAAGGTCTTTGATCCCCATTTTCTGATAATTTTCGATTTGGGTGGATAACACTGTTTTCCCTTGAATCGGAATCATCGCTTTTGGAATCAGCGATGCTATTTCCCCCAGATCGTCTCCCCATGAGTCTGCCAGAATAATGGTATTAAAACTCTTTCCAGTGGTCGGCAGGTATTTTTTTTCAGCGTCTTTCAATTCATCTGCGCCTTGGAGCCTGAAAATTTCACCCAAAGGAGAAACTTCTTCCTCGACATGAAGCAAAGTCTGTTCCTCAAAAATCTGCTGGCAGACATTCTGCATAGCGCTAACGGAGGCTCTGAGGTTGTGGTTTGCCCAGATAACCAGACTGACCCCCATTTTTCTGAATAAGTCGGTGGGTGTGGAGTAGTATTTGGTAGGGACAATCACAACCGGAATCCGTTTGTCCCACTGTTTCATAAACGCTTCAATTTCTTTAACATGCGCTTTTGCGCTGTGGATCAGAATTGCGTCTGCTCCCGCATCGGCATAGGCGATGGCGCGTCTCATAGCTTCTTCAAGCCCCCAGCCGGCGATAAAAGCTTCCGTACGCGCCACTAATACAAAATCATCGTCTCTTTGAGTATCCTTTGCGGCCTTGATTTTTCCGCAGAATTCCTGAATATCGGCCAATGGCTGCATTTCGCTGTTGATAAACGAATTGTTTTTCGGAAAAAGCTTGTCTTCCAGACAAACTCCGGCAATCTCCCGCTGCTCCAGTTTCCGGACAAGGCGCCTTGCGTTGTTGAAATTGCCGTATCCCGTATCCCCGTCCATCAGAATTGGGATGTCAGTTTTGTCGCTCATAAATTCGAGGACTTCCAGTACCTGGGTCCACGATGCCTCGTTGTTGTCCCGCACGCCCAAAGCCGCCGAAATGGAGAGCCCGCTTGCCCAGATTCCTTTAAATCCCGCTTCTTCTACAATCTGAGCCGATAAAGCATTGTGTGCTTCCATAATAAATTCCAGATCTGAAGACTGGATCAAATTTTTTAACTGCGTTGTTTTTCTTAAAAACCCTTTTTTTGGAAACATTTTTGTTCATCCCCTTTTTTTTCAATTTTCAAGAGAGAATAAATAAGCAAATCTTTTTTCATTTAATCATAAAATATTTCAAAAGATAAGTTTATAAATTTAATAAGAAGACTATGAAAAGGGATAAAAAGTTTTTGAACGAGCTCGGCTGGGGGAGGGATTTTTTTCTGTGGCAGTATTTTTTGGGTTATTTTATTTGCAAGTTTTTCTAACCTATCGCTGCCCGAGTTAATTTCAATAATAATCGACA
>Ga0209518_1002893_pt1 | contig 15364 bp, 11 predicted proteins | sample RifGroB1_FD_183993 | JGI IMG/M metagenome (GOLD analysis project Ga0209518, IMG submission 183993) | Groundwater microbial communities from Rifle, Colorado, USA - Groundwater B1 (SPAdes) (version 2) | ecosystem: Environmental > Aquatic > Deep subsurface > Groundwater | place: Rifle, Colorado...
GCAGAGCTTTTGATAAAACCGAAAGGAGGCTTGAGATGGGATCAACTTCCTTAAAGTCTTTGTAGGTTTTGATCGGATATAAAAACCCAGAAGTCAGCTTCATTTGACCAAGAGATAGATCTTTTGTTTCCGGAAATATTTCCGGAAGATAATCTCGGGAGGAAACTAGAAGGGATTTTGGATACTGAGAAGTTAACTGACTCTCAATAAATGTTTTGTATTTCAAAGGAGCCGTAACATAAAAATGAATTGTTTGGTTAAAAACTCCGATTTCAAAAGATATTGGAATTCCGCGTTTAATAAAGAAAAAGAGGCGTTTTTTAAGCCCTGTAAGACTTGAGAGAAACTGAACCATAGCTTCAGGAGTTTCAATATCTACTCTTGAGGTTTTAACTTCTAAAATCACACGCTCACTTTGCATATGCTAATCATAGGCAAAAATTGGCAAATTGTAAACAAACGTCTAAGTAAGGGCATATAGTTTTTTACTATATTCTTACTTATTTTAGCTTGACATAGCCTATAATATTTGATACAATTCGGGCCTATTTTATCTGATTAAAATCCAATAATGCGGATTAGTAATCGGCTGAAGTAGATTTCGCACATTAACAAGGCACACACTAAAAAATTTTGACAAGCTAAGCTTTCTTCTGGAACCGGATACTGCTCTCTTTTTATTTGGAAGGGTGGTACCCGGTTCTTGGAGCATAAGCTTGGCCTTACGAGGCTCAATCTGCAAGTATGCTGCTCTCGTTCGGATTAGGAAACCGATAATATGGAGAGTAGGGCTAAGAAAGCAGGCCAAGGCAACGGGCAGCTCGTGTAAGTACACGCTTATAGCGAGATGGAAAACAACAGCTGAAGGAGGTAAGGCAGAAATGCCCAACCAGGCTCAATCGCAAGCTCTCCAGAGGCTTTCTCCCATGATTCGCGAATACATCGCGACAAACGGAGAGAAGCCTCTCCACCTGCTCCCGCAGTATTTCCAGACCTATCTGGCGTTGCGGGCAAACGGTGGTGACACGTCATCCATCGTTCACAACCACAAGGCTCTGAGGGAGTACCTCGAGGCAGGCGGAACCATTCCACCCCTCAGGACTCAACCCACGGTCACAGTCGTAACCCCACCTTCCTCATTGAGGCAGAGGGTTAGGAGTGAAAACTTCTGGAGACTGGCATCAGTGGCAGCCCTTGTGGTCGCCTTACTGGCTCTCTTCGTCTGGCCGGGATTCGCAAACCAGCGAGCCCCCCAGTTCGCAGCGGGCCCGAGCGCGTCTCCAACGGCAGCGCCTACGGCAGCTCCAACAATGGCGCCTACCCAGGCACCGAGCGTGGCACCGACAGTTGCGTCTTGTCCGCCTGGTGTTCGCTACGACCGCGAACCCGTTGTTGATCAGGCCTGGAAGCCGACCGAAACCGGATGGATTGTCCTTCGGGCATGGTCCAACCAGACCGATCCGAACTGGCCTCCGGTCACAGGCAACGAATACGTAGTGCTCTACGGTCCTGACATCGATCAGCGCCCGATGCTCTACGTCGGCGGAGCCTACTGGATCTGGCAGGACGAAAACTGCGCTCGGACCGATTTCGCGGGACAGATCACCTATCAAGGGGTCAACTATGACCTGACGGCAGGCGATCGGCTCCCCGACTTTGTGTATCCGACTGCAGCGCCAACAAGCGCTCCACCGGTGGTAACCCCCGAGACCTGCAAGGTCATTGCGGAGTACCGGTTGGACGGCAAGACCACTCTCACGACTGTGGGGTCGTTCATCCACGTCGAGTTCTTCTGGAATGGAGAACCTGAACGGGAAACGATCCTTCAAGGCGGAGAGTGGATGGTCAATCGCACGCTTGACGGCTTCGTCTGGGAGTATCACCCGGTCTGCACCTTTGAACAGGTCATGGCACAGGTGAACGCTCATATCGGACGCCGTCTTGCTGACAGCGCCAATAACGCCGGCTATGTGGAGTGGACGTTCCACGACTTCTTCACACTGGTCCGCGCCAACCCGCCTTACACAGGCGGTTTCGTGGATCCGGATCCCACTACGGGTTGCCGGTCTATCCACGACTACCAGCTCGGTGGCTACTCTGATGGGAGCCTTCCCGAGGTGGCGACAAGCGGAGCATTCATTCACGTCGAACACTGGCTTCCGCCAGACGGCGCGGAGTACGAATCGCTCCTTCCAGGCGGCAGGTATACCGTGCTCAACCGTTCAATCGACGGATGGGTATGGGAGTACTCTCTCGAATGCACTGACGCGGAGGTCATGCTCCAGATTGGACAGCACATCCAGCGTCGGATAGATGAGGGTCACAACAACGGCGGATTCGTCGACTGGACAACGACTGGATACTTCCAGCTCGTTCCCGGTTCACTGAACCAGTAACCTACAGCATGGGGCAGGATCAGCTTGACTGAAAAGCAGGCTCCCTCCCTACTGAGTAGGTTGAGCTGTCCTGTCCCACCACGGGTTCGCTAAGTCAATTGATATTTGTCGTAACGGGAGAAGTAACTTTCTAAAAATTAAGCCTTTGGGCTGAAATTAGGGAGGAAAATTCTCCGGGACAGAGGCTTTCTGAAAAGACAGATGCTAATACCATCTTTTGCGGATTCTATCCGTGTCTTTTCTCGGGACTTGTCCCAGTGTGTGCCTCTACCCATAGCTTGAGAATTTTTTCGCAAGCTGCGGGTAGAAAATAAGATGAAAAAAAATCATAAATTCAGAGTCATAAATCATAAATCATTGGGAGATAAACCTTTGGTTTCTATTGTCATGCCTCTTTATAACAGTCAAGAGTATTTAGATGCTGCGATAAAAAGCGTTCTTTCTCAAACATATAAAAACTTTGAACTTATTATTGTTGACGATGCTTCTACTGATGGGTCTTTGAAAATAGTTCGAAAATATTCCGAAAAAGACAGCCGGATAAAGCTTTTCAGACTTAGGGTAAATAGAAATAGTGGAGGAGACAGATGTGCAAATGTGGGTATTTCAAAAGCAAACGGCAAATATCTTGCCAGAATGGATGCAGATGACATTGCAAAACCTGAAAGAATTGAAAAACAAGTTGAATTTCTTGAAAAAAATCCTGACATTTTTATGGTAGGGTCAAATGCTTTTGTGATTGACAGAAAGGGCAAAAAAATAGGGGAAAAGAAAGAGCCTCTAACCTCAAACGCTATATATAACTCTTACTTTGGGTTCCATCCGATGATCCATCCAACATGCACTTTTCGAAGAGTTTTAAGTAGCGGAAAACCGTTTAAATACGAAATTAAATACAGTGCAAATAACGATTATTACACTTTTTTCAAACTTATATGTCTGGGTTACAAATTTGTGAATTTGGAGGATAAGCTTCTCGATTACAGACTTCATGGAAAAAACGCCACATTTATAGATATGAAGGAAAAATTCCTAAACTCAATAAAAATTAGACTAGTTATGGTTTTTAAATTTGGATATAGGCCGTCTCTAAAAGATTTACTGATGTTAACTATGCAAACCTTGGTAGTTATGTCTCTTCCCGAAAGAGTCCTAACTGAAGTTTATTTTCTGGCAAAAGGTATTAAAAAAATCTCTTTTTCCATACCTACCCCTTCTTTTAGTTTTCGCTTGGGTTAATTTTTAGCTAAAATAAAAATATGCTATACATCGGGCTTCTGGTATTAATTGAAGCAATACTTTTCATTTTAAATTTTAAACAGGGAGCGTTTCTCGTGGGCTGGGATAACATAATGCCTGAATTTAATATTCCGCTAAACTTTGAAAGGGCAATTTTTGCAGTCTGGCAGGAATACAGAGGGCTTGGGGTTATCGATGGTCTCGCACACGCTGCAAATTTCATGCACACCCTATATATTTGGATCTTTTCAATATTTCTTCCTCAGGAAATTCTTCGCTTTTTCTATATTCACTTAACTCATCTTCTTGGCGGAATATTTTTCTTTCTTCTAATTGATAAATTAATCAAGAATAAAAAGATTTCTTTCCTGGGAGGCTTATTTTACATGTTAAATATTGGAGTTTTGCAAATGTATTTTGCTCCGCTTGAAGCATTTGCTACTCATTTTGTTGCGCTTCCTCTTCTCTCACTTTTGACAATTAACGCACTGCAAAAAAGAAGCCCTAAGAATCTTCTTTTACTTTTTCTCGGAGCACTTTTGGCCAGTCCGCAAAGTTTTGTTCCTACCCTTTTCGCTGCTTTCTTTATGTTTTTCATATTTATACTTGTTATCGACTTTATGAAAAACAGAGATTTAAAAAAAACGATTATAGTGCTTTTCATTCTTCTTTCTGCAAACTCTTTTTGGCTAGTTTCCTACCCATACTCAGCGATTAAACAAGGATCAACTATAAAAAATGCAAGAATTAATCAGTTTAGTTCCGAAGAAATATTTTTAAGAAACAAGTCCTACGGAAACTTAGTCGATACGCTTTCCCTTCGTGGTTTTATGCTTGATAGCGTCGAGCTTGACCCGAATACTTTCACCGACACTTTTTTTATGAATTCTCTGAGAAACCATGAGAAAGGTCCTCTCTATAGAATTATTTTTTCTGCTGCTTTAATAGTTTCATTATTGGGACTTTTTTATGCACTAAAACAAAAGCTCTGGGGATATTTCCCTTTTTTATTATCTTATTTGACTGCTTTCTTTTTCCTTGCTAATAATACCTTCCCTGTTTCATTAGCAAACAATTTTTTAAGAGAGGCTTTTCCTCTTTTTGGAGAGGCTTTAAGGTTTCCTTTTACTAAATTTATCCTTCTTTTTTCTTTCTCGCTCTCAGTCTTTTTTACCTTGGGACTTTATTTTCTTTACCAAAAAATTAAACTTCAAAAATTTTTTATAAGTATTGTCTTTGTCTTAACTATATTTCTCGCATATCCGGCTTTTCTGGGACAATTTACATCTCCTTTCTTAAGAAATAAGATTCCAAATGACTATTTAGCGCTTTTTAAGGATCTACAAAAAGTAGATAAAAGTGCGAGAATTGCTCTTGTTCCTTCATATACCTTTTGGAGTTGGCAATATAGGGTTTGGGGACAAAGAGGATCTGATTTTATTTGGTATGGTATTCCACAGCCAATTACGCATCGGGCATTTGACCCGTGGAGTAATTATAATGAGCAGTTCTATAATGAATACTCATACGCACTAAATACACAAAATGTCAGGCTTTTATCAAATATTATTGAGAAATACGATCTATCATATCTTCTTTTGGATCAGTATTTTCTAAACACAGTCTCAAGAAAAACTATTAACTACGACAGTCTAAAAAGATTTCTTAACGCATCAAATCTTTTCGAAAGCAAAAAAACTTTTGGAAGATTGATGCTTTATAAAACACGAGGAAACAAAGCTCCAGCCTATCTACTCCCTGAAAGTTCAACAAAAAAGGTTTCCTCAAATTACTCTTTTGAAAAAGAAGATTTAGCGTTTAATATATTTCCAAATTATGTGACAAATTCATCCGCTAGTAGCCTTACTACTGTCTTTCCTTCTCTGTTTACCGAAAAAACTCCGGAAGATGTTGAATTCAGCCTCAAAGAAAGATTGACTGATTTTATATTTGAAAAAAGTGATTCTTTTCCAAATAATCCCGAGGATTACACATTGGAAGTACCATCAATTCTAAAAACCGAATTTTTAATACCGGTTAAAGTCATAGTTGGAGATGGCGAGCTTATTATAAAGCCTGTTTTTCCAAGAATAGTATTAAATAATGAGGAGTTAAATCTTTCAGAAAAAGATATAAAAGTAAATTTTTCAATTAATAATCCAACTGAAGTCGAGTTCTTAGATATAAATAACAAAATAGATATAAGAAAAAATTCTTACTCATATCTGATAAATTCTTTAGTCAATTCAATAAAAATTAAAAACAGTAAAGGCGAGGAGCAAGTCATTTACATCGATACAAGTAAAATTGTTCCTGAAACCTTTCATATTGGACTATCTGGAGTAAAAATAGATTCTCTAAAAATAATTGTCAGAAAAATTGATTCGTCCCTTTCCACATTTAAAGTTATAGAGGATAGTAATTTTGACACTAAAACGGGTCTTAATAATTTAAGCAGATTTTCAAAACCATATGCTTTTTCTAAAGCAGATATTTCTTATAATAAAGTCATTCTTTCAGCTAGAGATTCAAGTGCAGAACTTACTTTATTTCTTCCAAATTTATTTCACCAAGGTAGCTATGTCGTATTTTCTAATACTAAATACCTGTCCGGACTTCCTCTAAGGTTTTATATAGACAACCCTATTGAACAAAGAGCTGAAGTAGAAACAGTATTTTCCAAGGAAGTTAAAAATTATCCGATAATTGTTGGTCAAACTGAAAGATTTTTTAAGGGTTATGGTTTTCATTTTATTTCAAAATCTGTCGGAAACGAGATTTCAAAAACAGAAATTTCAGATATTTCAGTCTATCCCTTTCCTTCTTTATTCATAAAGAATCTTAGATTCGTTAAAACAGCGGATCTAAATTCTCAAAATAAAAATCCGAAACAATTTGTCGATGTTCATAGAGTTAATCCTTCTCTCTACGTTGCAAATTCAGTAAAAAACGGCTCCTATTTAGTCTTTTCCCAAAGCTATGATCCTGGCTGGAAAGCCTACGCCATAGGTGAATGTCAAATGTCAAATGTCAAATGTCAAATATCAAAGGCATTTCCGTTCCTTTTTGGCAAGGAAATCAAAAACCATTTCTTGGTCAACAATTGGGAAAACGGCTGGCTGGTTGATAAATCGTCAATTATCAATGGTCAATCGTCAATTGTTATTCTCTACCTCCCTCAATATCTCGAGTATTTAGGTTTTATTTTGACAATAGTAACGTTAATATTTTTGACTTTTCGATATTACTTTGTTAGAATGCCCTCTCTGTCTTAAGACTGCTCCATTTAGCACCGAATTTTACCTAAAACCATGAAAAAACCATTAGTATCAATAATTTTGCCCGTTTATAAATCAGAAAAACATTTAGAGGATACTCTGGCTTCCCTTCTCTCTCAAAACTACAAAAATATCGAGATTATAGCTGTAGTAGATTATTTAAGAGACAATTCACTTAAAATACTTAATAAATTTAAAAAAAGGAATAAAAAAATAAGAATAGTTAAGAATATCCAAACCTATGGCTTGCATGTGACTCTAAATCGCGGTGTGAGACGCGCCAAAGGCGATTATATAGCTTTTGTAGGAACTAAAAACTACCCTTCAATTCATAAAATTTCCAAACAGGTCTCATTTCTTCTTAAAAATCCTAAAATAGCGGCTGTGGGTACCCAAACCTCAATTGTTCGTGGTAACGGAAGGATCGTCGAAAGATCAAATTTCCCAACAACTCACCGGGAAATTTATAAAGATCTTATGCTTGGGACATCAATCAGCCCTGAAACCATTATGGTAAATAAAAAAGTCCTTCCTCGTGATGTAATTAAATTTACAAACGATAAATACCCTTATCTTTTCGTAGACCTACTGCTTAAAATCGGAATTTACGCAGAAATAGCAAACCTTAAATATCATCTTGTTTCAATTAAGCTTACAAAAAGACAAAATACGGTAATTAAAATAGATAAAAAAATCTCATTTATTAAGCTTTTGTTAAGAGGTAGTCTGGATTACTCATATAGACCCTCCCTTAAATCCCTCTTTAATCAGGTTTTAAGCATCAAGTATTAGGCTTGACCAGTAACTGAACTGGAGAGAATCGGACATTTTATTTCCACAAGTTATCCACATTTTTTGCGTTTAGATAAAACAGATTGCTAAATCAAGCTAATCATTAATAGTTTTACTCCAGGCCTAGTGATTTTTCGTTATATTTTTGCTATAGGATTGACAGATCTTGACAACCTGTGATAAAATTCTTTGTACATATGTCAATTCCATTTCTTTCAAGAAAAAGACAGATAAGAAAAGAGGTTTCGGATTACAAAGAAGAGAGTTTACAGAAATTAGGCAGAGAACAATTCAGGAAGCTCGTTGAAAAGGGCATGGAATTGCCCGTAGTTTTGCTCTAAAAAAGAGCATCGCTTTCGTTACTCGTGATAATAAATTCTAGAATACGAAAAGCAATGCTCTTAGTTTTACCAGGCAGTTAGTTTTTTAGGCAGGAATAAAACTAAATGCCTAAAGAGATTGATAACAAAATTATGGGCCGTTGTCAAGAAAAATCAGTGAAGCTAAAACTCATCGATTTTATTGATATAGTTTGATAATTTAAGATCGTTAATTTTTGTAACTTGTCATGGGGTAAGGGTTTTGGGCAGGAACTCTTACCTCTTTGAGAAGTTACAAAGAAAAAATCCGCTCCACGTGAGCGGATTTTTTGTGCTTATGGATCTAAATCTTCTTGGCAAATAATATTCTTCCGGCAGTAGTTTGAATAACTCGAGAAACTATCACATCAATGTCATGTCCTATGTCTGAGGCCGCATGTTCAACTACAAGCATCGTTCCATCATCAAGATAGCCAACGCCCTGCGTAACGTCTTTTCCTTTGTGTAAAATCCTTATATGAAGCGACTCTCCGGGCACCGCTTTTATCTTAAGAAGCGTCGCTAGATGGTTAATGTTAACTGCAACAATACCTGAAATAGCAGCTTTTTTCTCTAGATTATAATCGCAAGTTATTAACTTTCCTCTATAGTTCCTGGCTGCATTAATTAATTTTTCATCCACTTCGATACTCTGATCTTTATCACCATTATCAGAAACTATGATACTTTTTACTCCCCTTGTTTTTCTCATCTTCTCAAGAAGTGCCAAGCCTTTCCTCCCCCGTTCTCTTTTAACCATGTCCTGACTATCTGCAATATGTTTTAGCTCAGATAATATACTTTCCAAAATTACAAACTGACCAGATAGCACTCCGAGAGTTATTACATCAAAAACCCTGCCGTCAATAATGGCTGAGGTATCTAAAAAAACTGCGTTTTCTATTTTTTTGGCTTTTTTCCCATTTCTCCTGGGCGTATGAGGTACTAAAGGAATACTGTTAAGAATGGTTTTTGCTACTTCATCAGCTATTTGAGCTATTACCTTGGGGGAAAATCCGGCTCTATGTTCTGCTGGAATTGGTGTTTTGTTAATTGTTTTAGTTTTAGCCATTTTTATTAAAGGAGTCTATCACCTGATTTAGTGTTTTAAACTTGTCTGCCCCTATTATATCCTTAAAGCCTAGTTTTTTTGCTTCTTTTACTCTTTTTTCAAAACTGGAAACCAGGCGTAGTTCACCTAAGAGCCCGACTTCTGCAATTGCTACGCTTCGAGCCAGAGGAATATTTTTGAAACTTGAAAAAACAGCTAAGGCTATTCCTAAATCTGCCGCCGGATCCGATAATTTTAGTCCTCCGGCTACATTTACATAAACATCTGAATTTTCAATAGCAATCCTAGCGTGTTTCTGGAGAACTGCCAACAAGAGTTCCAGTCTTCTTCCATCAACTCCTGATGCAACTCTTCTGGGCATAGGAAGCTTTGAATAAACAACAAGAGCCTGGATTTCAACTAAAAATGCCCGAGTCCCTTCCAGTGTAACAACTAAAATGCTTCCCGGAGTGTCTGTTTTCTTTTTTTCGATAAACAAACTTTCAGGGTTTTTAACTTCGCTCATCCCGCCTGAATCCATGTTAAATACCCCAACCTCATCAATTGAGCCGAATCTGTTTTTAAGGCAGCGAAGTATTCTTATTCCTGTAAATTTTTCGCCCTCCAAAAAAAGAAGAGTATCTACCATGTGAGACAGAACCATTGGCCCTGCTACCATTCCCTCCTTTGTTACGTGTCCAACAATAATCACCGGGATATTTAAGACTTTAGCGATTTTAATCAGTTCCCCTGTTGCATATCTTACTTGCCCGATACTTCCCGAAAGACCTGTTAAATTCTCAGATTCCATTGTTTGAATTGAATCAACAACTACAAGATTGGGGGTTAAATTTTCAATAACCTGCAAAGCTGCATCCGTATTTCTTAAAGATATCAAAAGTAGATTTTTTGTATCTTTCTTACTCAGTCTCTGGGCTCTCATTTTAATTTGCTGTTCGGATTCTTCTCCCGAAATATAAAGGACAGGACCTTTTGTAATATTTAGTGCCAATTGAAGAAGAAGTGTAGATTTCCCGATTCCCGGGTCCCCGGCAAGAAGTGTTACCGATCCCCTGACAATTCCTCCGCCCAAAACGCTATCCATTTCAGAAAATCCTGTAGTCATTCTTTCTTTTGATTCAAATTTTATTTCGGAGAGTTTTTTTGGCTCGATTTTCTCAGGTGTCAAACTTGTGGTTTGGGATTTGAGGTTTGAGGTTTGAACTTTTATTTCACGGAATGTATTCCAATTTCCGCACTCAGGACATTTTCCTAGCCACTGCGGGCTGTCATATCCGCATTCCTGACAAACAAATGAAATCTGTGATTTCATAATTTACCGATATCCTATCGGTTTTTCTTTAAGAACAGGCGTAACTATAATCCGATGATTTTTCTTATCAATTTGAGAGACACTAACTTCTATTTCCTGATCCACGCTATATTTTAAATTTAGCGGAATTTTCTCTTTTTTAATAAAACCTTCTACTCCGTCTTCCAGAAATAGTCTTATTCCGGCATCACTTATTTGGGAAATTTTCGCCACAACCTTTTTATCAGGATTAAATTGTTCCGCCTTTTTTTCGAAAGGATCGACTCCTAATCTTTTAATTGAAAGGTTTATTCTCTTGGCATCCTTATCTACGGAGAGTAAAGTTACTTTAATAGTGTCTCCGGAGTTGTATTCCTCTTCTAGGTTTTCTTTTCTTTCCCAGGAAACTTCTGAAATATGAACAAAACCGTCGTAATTTTGTCCGTCTTTTTGGAAAGAAACAAATATACCAAATGGCGTAACACTATTAACTAATGCATCAAAAGACTCCCCAACTTTTAGATTTTTTGTCAGTTTCCCGAATTGTTCAGGATCTATCGTTGCCTTTTGAGAAAAAATTAACTTATTTGACGCCCTATCCAAATCAACTATCGCGGCTTTTATTTTCGCGCCGACTAAGCTCTCGGAACTGCCTGAAAAAACAGCGTGCGAATTAGGAAGAAATCCCTGTTTCCCATCTATTGTTTCGACTAAGAATCCTCCACGAGTTGCTTCAGTCACTAAAACATCAAGGACTTTTTTATCTTTGAGTAAAGTGTCTAAATTCTTCCAGAAAATATCCCCTATAAAACGGCGCAGTGAAACTACGGGAAACCCCATATCTGATTCGGGATTAAGAACGCTTACAACTACTTTATCTCCTACTTTAAGGGAAGAAAGTATTGAGCGAAGAATTGATTTATCTTTTTCAAGAACCTGTGCTTCAGCTTTTGCGCCTATATCGACTAAAATTTCACCCGAAGTTAATTTGGTAATTACGCCTTCAGCAATTTCGCTTTTTTTAAAAGTCTTAAAATTTGAGGATGAGCGGGACATTAGTTCCGCCATCGATGTTGCTCTAGAAGATTTTGAAGTTGCCACTCATTTAATTTCCTTTCTTTTTAAAGTAGAGCTAGTATAACACCGGGAAGTGAAACTAACAAGCTATTCTGTCAGCCCTCTGTCTCTCATTTGATTTTCTATTTCTAAAAGTTTAAGAGCAAAATCTATATTCTCTTCAGCATATTGCGTAACAGTATTTAAATGGTAAACAACAGTAGAATGTTCTTTATAACCCAAAAAATCTCCAAGCCTAATTGTGGTAATATCTCCTTGGGAAAGATAATTGTAGGCCATATGACAAAATGCTTTTGTTGCAAGAGTTCTCTCTTTTCTCCTACCAAGCCTTCTACCTTGTTTTTCATCTATACCGAAAGCACTGCACGTAATTTTAAAAAGTTCTTCTAAGGCTTCATCTCCTATTCTCTCAACAAAAGGCTCTGCTCTACCGTATCTAACCAAAGCTCTTCTACGCTCACTGCTTTTCCCATAAAGTTCATTAAACCTTTTAAGTCTTGCGATATAGGACTGATCCGGGTGATCACTGGGTAATTCCCGCGAAAGCTCTGGTAATAATTCTTCTAGTCTTTCTACTGCCATAAGGCACGGATTATAGCAATTTTTGACATCATTTGCTACAATCCAGTTAGTATTTTGTCTTCCGATCAAATTGCGAAAGGAAAAGACAACTTGCACATTTAAAGTTTGTACACCCATAACCTTGTCCATACATTCCGCCTTCGCGGTTTGATGGAAATCCTAACATAAGGAGGGAGTTAGAGAGAAAGACGCTAATGTCCATGCCTGGGTTCCTTTGTGAAACGAAGGAGAACACAGACTCATGGTCACAGGGTTTACCTGACGGAACGCCGCTGCGATGAAGTCGACTTTCGAGTCGATCGTCATGGCGATTTAGCCTGCGACGCCTTGTTAGGCAAATCGCCCAATCCCGGTCAGGGGAGTCACAGAGAAACGTGAAGTCTCGAGATCCGCCCTGACCTTACGCGTCTTGACTTTAAAGGTCCTCTGCCCAAGCGTTTGTAGCGCATCTGCTTACTAGCAGAACGGGGACCTCTCTTTTCTTCAACAAGGGAAAACTGAATGGCTAACGCCAGTCTCGAACCGTAAACAATTCGGTCATGACTGTGAAGATTAGCCTTTCACTTCGAATTTCCCAGGGCCCGGCGGCCCCCCTTACCCAGGCAAGCCGAAAACTTGGTTGCTGGGGCTTAGCTCTAGGCTTGCCTGAAAATTTCAGCAGCCTGGATCTGCGGATCCTGAGCTGCCCCTTCGGGCACAAATCCTTAGTCGTTGACTAAGGTGACAAGCAGAGGCTTCGTGCCTACTCCGGCTGCTTGTCTGGAAATGTCGAGAGATCTTCTCGCCTCCCACGTGATGGCTGTCAGTAAGCTTCACTAATGGATCGAGTTGATCTTTTCGGCCGAGAGCCAATGCTGTTGGATGCGTCCAACGTTGGCTCGGGTGTACCGGGTGGTGGACTCTGTATCTGTCTTTTTTACGCGCTCATTTGCGCATAAAACTGCTCTTACTGAGTCCACCCCCACCCTTTTCACATAAAAATTTCCACAAAAAAATAAACCTTCCAAGCTTCAGTTTCTGAACACAAAATTTGTAGTGATAAAAATATTATTTTCGAGAGAGGATTTTGGAGATTTTACTTTCTTTCCTGATTATCATTACTCTCTTTTTCGTGTCAATTTCAGCAATAAGCTCCTTAATATCCCAATCCAAAATCTGAAGTATGTTCTTGGGAATTATAACTCCATAACTATTTCCTACTCTAATAATCTTTCTTCGCATTGCGTTATAACAATGTTATAACAGATGAAGCAACAAATGTCAATAAATGATCACATTCCTAAATAATCCTTTATTCTTCTTTTGTTCATCCGCCTAACTTCTTCGGACCTTGTTCTTATCTCCCTATCAGTAATTGATATAACAATCTCTCTATACGTTTGATCCCACGCTTCTATTGAAGCAAGAATGTATACTTCTTGAGAAAGTGGATAATCTGGTCTTAATTTTCGAAATTCCAATGCGATATCCAAAGCACTTTTTCCTGCCTTAAGAATTTCATCTACAGCATCGATTACCGCTTCATGAATAAGGTATGGGAATGGAGTTTCTGCCGTTTGCTCAGGAGTTGCCTGGGGATGAAATTGGTATGTCCTAAAAAGCTCAATCGATCTATCAACCAACAAATCGAGTTCTGTAGGCTCCCCACTTTCTCCCTCGATATTCGTCATGGCGGAAATTATATCAAAAAGGTCAACAAAAAACCGCCTTTCGGCGACTATTTAAAAAATATGACCTTAAACCATTGCTACTCTATTGTTAATCGATCTTCATCAGGCACTTGCACTTCTTGCTCCACACTCCCTTCAGATTCATCAAAGTCTATCGCAGGGAGTCCAAAGCGCGCTCTTTTTACATTTATACGAACCCTGAATTCAGCTTCCGTAATTTCTCCTTTTAATTTGAGAGCTAAAGGACTATCTACTGAGGGAGGTATGTCAAACTCTTCTCCAATGACCTCCACCATAGCAGGATAATATCACTTTTTGTCAAATTGTCAACAAAAAACCACCCTAGAGATATGAGTATTTTTTGCTTATTTTGGTTCTATAAAAAAGTATCAGTGGATAAATAAGCATAACAATCCCTAGGAAAATGAAGATAATAAATGGCTTTTTTTCATATAAAAAGCTAATCAGTACAAAACTAATTCCTATTAACCTACCAGTAGCAAGAGCGAGTTCCCTGCCCGGGATTCCCACTCTTAAATTTGGAGTCGAATCGATAACCATTGCCGTTGAGATGTTCCAAAATACTGGAGTTAGAAAAGAAATAATTCCGGCAAGTACCACCCAAGTAAAAAGCTTCTCAATACCAAACGGGAAAAGGAAAGTAGCAAAAGCCATTGTAAGAGTAACAGGATATAAAAAGACAGCGCGTTTCTGAAGTTTGTCTGAGATTTTGCCAACAGAAAGCGTTGCCACTACCGATAGAATTGCCAGATAGGTAAGAAAAATTCCATAGCCTAGGGAATCTTTAATAAAGAAAAGCGTATAAATTGGGATAAAAGCAAAAATTAGCGCTTCCCAGATTCCTTCTATAAATATAAAAGCTCTAGTTTTTGAAATTTCTTGCAACGAGTCTTCAATGCTATAGGTAATCTGAAAATGATTCTGAAATTTTATTAGAAAAACTGCTACCGCAAGGGTTGCAAAAGAGAGTATCCATCCAAACCAAATATTAATATGCGCAACAAAACCGGCAAAGAGTGGCGCGAAAACTCCTATCAAAGGCGGAATTGCAAACATAATTCCCGATGACAAGCCTGTTTTTTCTTTAGAACTAGCCTCAAAATGAGCAATATTATAAAAAATAAAGAAAAGATATAAGTTAAATCCGTTAAAGACCGCAGAAAGATAATATTGGCCTGCGGATTTAACGTCTATTACCAAGAGTATAGATGCGAAAAGACAAATTAGGGCAAGGTACCAAGAAATTTTTGAGGAAAGATTTTTGTTAAGGAAAAAGAAAAGCAAAATCTGCGCTCCGAATGCCACCAGTAACCCTATTGTCATTTCGATAAAACCAATTCCTTGAGAATAGACATGTGGAAGAACAATTGTTCGAAGCGTCGAACCAGTCCAAAGGAAGAAGATATAAAATATAAGAAGCCTAACAAATGACCTATTCATAGATTGAGTTTAGCAAAAAAGTCAACAAAAAACCGCCTTTCGGCGGTTTTTTTATTTGTACTAACGATCCCGGCTTTGACTTATTGTCCCAGGGACAAGCCCAAGTATCGTAGGCGCTGTAGCGTTTTACGACTCTGTTCGGAATGG
>Ga0209518_1002894_pt1 | contig 15364 bp, 21 predicted proteins | sample RifGroB1_FD_183993 | JGI IMG/M metagenome (GOLD analysis project Ga0209518, IMG submission 183993) | Groundwater microbial communities from Rifle, Colorado, USA - Groundwater B1 (SPAdes) (version 2) | ecosystem: Environmental > Aquatic > Deep subsurface > Groundwater | place: Rifle, Colorado...
CCACCACGGAGCGATCGGCCAGCACCAGCGGGTAACGCTCGGAGAGCTTTATCTCCAGGCGCATCTGCTGCACGAACATCCAGTGCTGCGCCTCCCGGGTGGTGCGCGTGCCGGCCCCCACGATAGGGTAGGGGCACTGACGGGCCACCTCCCGGATGATGCCGGCCTCGATGCCATCCTCGCGCTTTAAACGCAGGGCCGCGGCCAGCACGGCCGTGGACTTGCCCGTGCCGTGGGCGCCGGAATAGGCGATGATGTTTTTTTTAGCGGGCACCGCAGCGCTCCTCTTCGGCCTGGCAGCGCACGCACAGGCGCACGCCCGGAAGGATGCGCCGGCGGGCCAGGGGGATCTTGACCCCGCAGGTGTCGCAATGCTCGGCCGATGCGCCCGTGGGCAGCATGGCCCGGCGCCGGGCGCGGTCGATACATTCCGCCGTGTGGGCCGCGCTGATGGCGGCGGCATCGTCGCACAGGTCCATGGATTACTTCTCCCCGGCGGAGGTGCGCCGCTTTTCGCGCACCTTGCTCCACCATGCCAGCAGGCCGCCCAGCGTGCTGATCGTCGCCCCGGCCAGGGCCTGTAACTCGTCCAGGGCCTGCTCGTTCACGTCGTAACCCATCACTGCAAGCACCGCGCCCACGATCGACAGCAGGCCCGCCAGGCCCCTTCCGCGCACAAAACTCATCAATACGCTATCCATGTTTCCGATCCTTTCGTTTGAATAGGTCCCATCAATAAATCCTCACCCGCGGCAGAAAAAATCCCCAGCGGGAAAACTCACCCGGTCGCGGCGCCTTTCTCTGCATCCGGATCGCGCCGGCCGAAGCGAACGAACTGGCGATGCCTTCGGAACAAAAATAACGGCGCGCATCCATCGACACCCGGCCGAAGGCGTTGGCCAGCAGGCCGCCGAAGTCATACGGCACGCCGATCATATCGAGCTGGGCGCGCACGATCTTGCTCCTGAAATTATCCATCTCGGGCTTGAGCTTTAGAAGGTAGACGCGGCCCTTGTAGCCGCGCAGCTCGCGCGACAGGTAGGTCAGCACCATGCCGCGCTCGGTCGCCTCGGGGGTAAAGACGCGATCGCCCGGAGATCCCTCCCAGGCCCGCATGCGGATAACGCCGCCGGTGTGGTTCACATCCTGGCCCGTAAATCGCCGGATAGCCCAGCCCAAGGCGCTGTCCGCCGACCACTCCAGCACGTCGCCGTCTTCCAGGTAGGGCCGCATGATCTGGTAGCGCGCCATGCCCCGCACGGCCTCATCGATGGCCGGAAATCTGAACACAGGGTCAGAGTAGAAATCGAGCATCTTTAAGGTCCTCCGCTTATGCCGCATAGGCGCAGGCCGCAAACATTTGCGCCAGGCGCCAGGCTTTGCGCAGGTCAATGTGCTGGTTGCGATCCATTCTCCTCCACATTTACGAGGCGTTGTTTGGAGCGGATGATGCGCCGCAGCGCCTCCACCGGAATCTGCTCGGCGATGGCGCAATAGCCGCACGGCGCATGGTGCTCGGGCACCGGCCGCGAGCAGTACGGGCAGTTGTGCAGGCAGGGCTTGATGGTGCAGTCGGTGGCCTTCATGCCTTGCCCTCTTTGGGCGGATGCTCGTGCGCCTGGTCTTCGAGCCGCTCCACGCGCCGCACCAGATCCGCCCGGCAGTTCTCCTGGGTGCGCAAAAACTCAGAGCGCGGGAGATAACGCGAGGTGCCGCTCTCTTCGAACAGTAACGTGCTGATGCGCTTGGACACCTTGGCAAACTCTTCACGAATGGTGTCCCTTAGTGCCTCGATTACCATAGCCATCTTATCCGTGTCCCGTTCGATCTGGGCCACCTTGTACTGCATCAGCGCCCACACGCCGCCGATGGTGAACACGCCGACAATCAGGCTGATGATGATCGAAATCCAGGCAGGTGAAGGCATCGAGCGCTGCTCCTTTCAATTTGCTGCGTTGTGAAATTAAGCGCCGCCCTGCGCCAGCGCCTTTTTTAGCGTATTGAGCCCCTGGATGATCTCGTCGATGGCCTGGATCAACAGGTTTTTCGGTGGATCGGGAACAGGCGGCGGAAGAAAATCGATGAATTCTGAAACCTCGTTAGAATCGGCGCTCACCGAAGTTTTCCCGTTCTCCGTCCTGTAAGCCCGGGCCACAAAATAGTGTTTGACACCGTTTGCCACCGTGAGCGTGCATGTTGTTCCAGGTCCGGTCCAGGCCGGATTGACGTAATCGTAAACAGCGCCCTCAACGTGCGTGAATACCATGTGCCCGGTCACCGGCGTGGCCGGCGGATCCCATTGGAGGGTCACCTGGGCGGCCTGCGCGGCGGCGCAAAATGCGAAGATTAAAAGACAGGCGATCAAATAGGTTTTCTTCATGGTTTAACGTCCTTTCTCGTTGGAATATGCTTTCCGCTATTATCGACACCATTTCCGGCAGTTCTTCCAGCGATCTGTAGCCTATGAAGATGGTCTCCGGCATGGCTTATTCCCAGGGTGCGTTCACACGTTCATTCCCTACCCTACGGCAGCAGGGGCTTTGCGCGTAGGCGGTGGGTGGTTGCTGCTGCGGCAGTCTCCCATCCATAGGTGCCGACATAATCACGGTTTACGAGTAGGCCGCTGGCATCAATTATCCCACTGGTAGCCTCTAAATTATCTGTGTATGTAACCTGATTATATTCGGTTTCGCTCATATACCGAAAATAAGTCCTGTGTCTCTGGAATGCGTCGGTTCCTATTGTCCCTGTGTCTGTATAGGGGTCTTGGATGGCATTATTAAGAAAAGTACATGTGTGGTCTGTGTCAGACGCGCCCCTGAGATAAATCCCCCCAGTAGTATTTGAAATCGTGTTGCGGATAAAATAAGTCGGGTTGATACTGCCGACCGTGTTGGTATTTATGTCCTGTGCATTTTCATTGAAGTAGCTGAACCGTATCTCGTTATTCTGGCACCCGTTTTGCCCATAAACATCAAAACCAGCGATTATATTTTCTAAAAATTGACACTTGGTCACGGTGGAATAATTGGTTCCGTCCTTATAAAAAATACCTCTCGGCAGATCACTGAACACAGAATACTGAATGACCTGGTGAGAAACAGTGTAGTTTTCTACCCCCTGGAAGTTTGTCCCACCAGAATAAGGCCCCGGAAACGTGCAATGAGATATAACATTCTTATCTGCGGACGCCCCAGACATGTAGTTGATGTACGCTTGGTTGGATGCTGAATCGCTCGTATAGGCTTGGCCGAAGGTGCAATTATAAAGCGTTACATAATCGGAACTGCTGAACACCAAACCATAGTAGTGGGTATTCGTAAAAGTCAAAAATGCAAAATAGTGATCCGATCCAGCAGTATTGAACGCATATCCGGCTCCGCTTCCGCCCTCTTCATCTATCGTCGCGGTTTCGCCAGGATACCCCAAAAACCCCACCGGGTCAGTTGCGTTTTCCACCCAGACCCGATAACACCCGTTCCGGTTGTTTTCAGCAATATGCGGTATGTAGTAAGTCCCGGTTCGAAAGTACAGAATCTTATTCGTGTCAGTTACGGTGTCCCATATTTCCGAAATGTCTTCATAAGGTTGAGATATAGACCCGTTTTTGGTTCCTGAATACCCATCTTGCACGAACAGAAAACGGTCTGTCGAGTCTGTAACTGTGACTGTGTATGACTCTGTATCGGTGGCCGCCGAAGCGTCTGTTACGAGCGCTTCGATTGTGCACCCTGTTTGACCAGCGGTAGGAGTCCACGTAATTTCGCCGTCGTCGGAATCAATGGAAACGCTCGTGCAGTTAGTATTGGCGGTTAAGCTCCAAGTATATGGATAATCACCACCCTCGGCGGCAATCACAACCCGATAAGAAATACCTGGGTAGGCGAACCTGATTCGGTTATTCGCTCCAACCTCGTCTATGTTTACGATGTCGAGCGTGTAGTTTGCGGCACCTACAAAACCAGGGGTCGCAAAGAGTAGTCCAAGAACTACCCATTTAAAAAGATAGCCACACTTCATTATTTACCTCACTCGCCGCGCCTATGCCTGTCAAATCAGCGGGCGGTGTCGGGAAATTATCTCCGGTAATTACTAACCAGGAGGTTCCGCCTGTGGCCGCTGAATAGTAATATCGGCTGGCACTCTCTACCGATAATCCTACCCAATAATCACCAGCCTCTAATTCTGTACTGGTGGCCATACTGATTGATTGAGCTGAAGTATTTCCGGCATTGTACCAAGGGCTGCTGTACCACAAGCGCAGATAAGGGACTCCGGCATTGTCTGAGTAGATAGCAAAAACACCCTCAAGTATATCCGTGTTAAAATATCTCAAACGGCCATTCCATGTGGCGGTCCCGGTACAATCAATCGTAATTTTTTGCAGATAAAGCCGGTCAGCGGTCGTGCCGGTGTAACCTGCGTCGGTAGTCACAGCATTGCCGTAATTTCCCGAACAGGTGGAGCCTTCTTCAGCAGGAACGCTACCCGCCATCTGCCCCGCCCCCATCCAGGCGTAGGATGCGGACCCGGCGAGGAGCAGGAGGAGGGCTATGGGAAGAAAGTATTTTTTCACTTCTTCACCCCCGGCTTGGCGTAAAACTCTTTCAGGGCCTGCTGTGCCTCTTCAAAAGCCTTGGCCGACTGCTGCGCCTTGTGCAAATCCATCTCATAGCGCAGCTTGCGAAACTCCCTGATCTCCCAAAGCTGCGCCTCGGTAGGTTCGGCCTTGGCGGGTTGCTGCGCCGGTTTTTGCGGCTCCTGGGCCTGGATCGTGGCGCATCCGGCCAGAGCGATGAACAAGGATAAGAGTGTGATTGAGAGTATTTTTTTCAAGGTGTTTCCTCCTATTAGGTGCCTACGGCCAAGGTTCCCTTGTAGCCCTTCGTGACCCATTGGGTGCCGTCAAAGATCAAGCAGACATAGTTGCCTGCCCCGGCTGAAAGCGTCATGGGGACACCGCCGGTTTGTGCGGTTCCGTCGCGGGTAATCACTTCGGAGGCGTTCGGGTCGATTGTGACCGTGAAAGCCCCGGTATTGTAAATGATGAGGTTCATCCCATCCACGCCAGCCGGTAGATCGATTTCCCCAGTTGCCCCATAGTAGATGGTGGACCCGTAGCAGTTCGCAGCCGGTAGGGTGTATGGATTTGTCGTGGTTGGTGCGGCAAAGGTTCCCACTGTATCCATAACGCCAAAGTTTGCGCGGGTTGCAGCCTGATAGCCGTTGCCGTTTCCAAGGCCCCACACAAGGCCGGAGATGCCGCCAGCAATGCTTGAGTGATCAGCGTCATATGCCTGGACGTTCGTTCCGATAACGAGCCCCAGCCCGGTCCTTACCGCTGCGGCATCGGCGTAGCCGAGCAAATCACTGGCGAATGCTCCCAAGCCCGCAACCGTTTCAAGTTCTGACGGGGTGTTGATGTCCGCATCGGCCAGCACAGCGCCGACCTTTGCGCCGTTCTCGTAGAGATAAAGGACGGTTTCGTAGGAGTAGAACCCGCTCTCGCCCGCCGTAATGGATGGCTCGTTACCGGTCGTGTTGTTCGGCAAGGTAGACATCCGGGAGCCGTCTGCGGCGCTGCTTTGAAATTCGGCGGCCGTCACCGTCCCGAAAGTCGGATTGACCGCTGCCGCGCTCCACGTCCCGCCAGTGGTCGGCAGTTTGGCGATGGTCAAAACGCCTTGCATGTCGGCCAGGTCCAGCACGCCTTCCAGGGCTGTTTCAAATCCGGCCACCGCCGCCAACTCTGCGTAGGTCATACCCTCCAGGGTGTCAGCGTCAACAAACCGCGCAAGGTCGTACTGTACCGGGGTTCCGCTGGTGTCTACCGCTCCGCCTGTGAGAGAAGCATTGATTGAGATGTAATCGCCGTTGTCAGTAATCGTAACGTTCGTCCCGGCCCTGATCGCGCCGGACCCGCCGTCATAGAGGTAATCGGCAGTTGCGCCGGCATCAACTTTGACCGTAAAAGCATCGCTACCGCCTGTTGCGCTCAGTGTATTGGTGGGCTGGTCATACGAAAGATTAGTTCCGATGATGATTGGATGATAGGTGTTGCTCGTATTGTCAAAACCGTAAAGCGTGTCCTGGCCTGGATCGGCCTGAAGGGTCAGGTAATTACCGGGTGCAACGCCAGCGTTGCTTGCCAGCATGAAGATTGCCGGATCGGTGTAGTCCATGTTCCCGGTTGTTACATCGACATTTACCAGTGCGTTGAGTACCGTGGGCATCGCGGTAGGTACGCGCCAACCTACGTTTTCAGTGAACGCCGCCCCACCGAAGAGGTCAAAATAGAATGTGTTTTCGGCCACGTTTGAGTAGAGCCGAAGAAGGCCCATCGTGGTTCCAGCAACGCCCAAGCGCAAGCCATTTGCGCCGGTCAAAACCATCCCGGCATAACTCGGGCTGTCGGTCGTCTCAAGGTCCAGCACCCCGAGCAGCGCGGCTTTACCGAGCAAGGTGTCTATCTGCGCCGTGGAATAAAGGTTGCTGTCACCCAGGATCGCATTTAACTCCGATAGCGTGTCGATATCCGTGATCGCAAGGCCGGTTCCGGTCGAGCACAGTGAGCCTGTCCAGGCCGATCCATCCCATTTGAACTCAGCCTCGGCACCGCCGCCACCAGCCCCCAAAACGCACGCGCTGGTGGCATCGTCCACCCAATAGGTGTCGCCTGCGGTCGGGGAGGCTGGAAGGCCTGCGACGTGAAAGGCCGTAAGGCGCGAACTCCCCATATTAACGGACCTTGATTTCAGGTTCCCTTCGGGGTCGGCGCAGACCTCATTTTCGCCGCATTCGGCCAGGGCTTTTGATTTAACGATAGACGGTGCTGGAGCGGCCGGCGGCCAAAAATCGGCGGCGGCGAGGAGCGGGAGAAACAGGATCAGCGCAACGATCAGGGCTGTAATGGATTTGGGCGATCGGATGTGTTTGGGCATCGACTTGCTCCTCGTACCTATCGTACCTAGTGGTTACCAGAAAATCAGCCGCAGGGTTCCGCTGCCGCCGCCGAGGCTGGCCGTGGGTTGCCCGTAGGCGCTGATGGTGACGGTTACTGGCCCGGAGATCGTTGGGGGACTGGTACTGTCGCCCGCCGCGTCAAAATAGAACTGGTAGCGGTCAGCAGCGGTCAGGGTCCAGGTCATGGTCCAGGCGCCGCTGGTAAGGGTGACGGTGGCTGGGTACTTGATCGGCACGGTGCCGTCGATCCACTCCACGGCATAAGGCACGCGCTGGTTGGAGATCAGGGATGCGGAGGGCAGCGTGATGGTGTTGCCGGTGCCGCTGGCGGCGAAGGTGTAGGCGATGTATTTTCCGCCCCCGGGGGACGTTCCGGATTGAACCAGATCGGCACGGGATGTGGCCGCGGCAAGGACAAGCAGCAGGACGATCAATGCATGGCGATATTTCATGGGGGCCTCCTTTAATTATAGCGTAATTAATGCGCCCATCTTGCGGCGATATCTATTTGTTGGGCCTGGGCTGCGCCGGCCTTTTGCGCGACATTCGCAATGGTCCCCGCTGGCGTCGGCGTGGGGGTCGGCGTCGGCGTGGGGGTCGGCGTCGGCGTGGGGGTCGGCGTCGGCGTGGGGGTCGGCGTAGGGGTCGGGGTCGGAGTAGGGGTTGGCTCCCCGTCCACCTGCCAGATTTCAACGCTATCGGTATAGCTGATCGCGTCAGAGTCAGTATCCCCGATGTTGTTGGGAAGCCTGAAGGTGTCGTAATAGGAAGTCCCGGAGCACCGAAGCACTATGTTCTGCCGGTTTATAACCCGCGTCCCGTTGTCGTAAACCTGAATATAGCCGTCTGCCGAGCCCTGAGCGTTGAGCTTGACCCAGATTTCCATGTCATGCCAAGTGCCGCGCAAGAAAGGCATGTCCAAGCCGTACCCCGATGGCCCCCGGCTGCATGTGCCATCGTCCGTGTTTCCGTAGATCGAGGCAAATCCGTTCAGCGGTTCGACGGCAGATCCTCCACCGCCGTCAAGGTAAAGTTCAACCTGGATCTCCTGCCCGGGGCCGACAAGCCGGAAGAATTTTAAGCCCGCGTCAAACCCACCCCCTGAAGTCGGCCATGAACTGGCATACATCAACCTGTATTTTACAATATATTCGGTGATCGTAGCGTTCATGACGCCCGGAGTTATCCCGACAATAACGGTGCCGGTGTGAGTGGCCTTGACGGAGTAACTGCCTGAATGGGCTTGCTCGGTGGATATGGCTGCATTGTAAAGAGTCCATCCGTCCGCGCTGCCATCGTCGAAATTGTCCGACCATAGCAGGGTGTCGGCCTGGGCCGCAGAAAATAGCGCCAAGGTCGCCGCAATCGCCAGGAGAAGTCTTTTTATTTTCATGGGCATAAATCGCTACTCAAATAGGTTCCGAGCATTCGCGGCGATCCCGTATTGCTACCGTTGAACGGGTCCGAAAGCGCCGAATAAGTGTCGGCAGTTGTCCAGCGGGCGTTGGTCCCGGCAGAATATCCGTAACCTATCGACAGGCCGCTATCGACCAACCACCCCTCGAAATAAGCCGTCTCGGCAACAATACTGACCGGGCTGACCAGATTCGAACAGTTGTAAACATTGGCCACCGTCGTACCTGTGGCCGAAACCACGATCCGCGCCGCGGGAGAGCCTGCGCTGTCCGCATAGACCCCGCCGATCCAAGAGCGTCCGGACTGCGTGAAATACGCACGGATCGACCTCGCCGTAAAACTCCCTCCGGCCGGCGCCACAAAACGGGCGAAAGAACTTGGTGATGTCCCTGTCGAAGTCGGAGTCACCGCCGGATCATGTCCCAGCGTCACCACCGCCGGCGGCGCCGTGGATGCAAAACGGGTCACGACATTGCCAGCCAGGACACCCGAGCAACAGGCGAGGTAGACACAGATGATTGCGAATATGCTTTTTTTCATCAGTCGTAGGCCCCGGTCAAAACAACTTCCATGTCGGTGGTCGTGACATCCGGATCATCTCCAATCACCAGCCAGATCTTTGAGCCGGCCGGGATGGTGGCATCGTCGAAAGTCGTGGCCGTGAAAGTTCCGGCCACCGTGTCGTTGGCGCCTATCGTGGTTCCGCCCGTGTAGCCGATGGCCGCCGTCTTGTGATAAAGCGTTACAGTCAGCTCCTGGGCGGGGTCTTCATTCAGGTACACCGAGATTTCCGAGATAGTGAAAGCCGCAGCGGTCTTCGGGTCCAAAACAATGGTCCCGTCATAGTTGGCGTATTGATTATCGGGATCGATGTGCGCTGTCTGGTGGTAGCGGGAGAGTTTGGCGATGGTGGCGGCCGCCAGGGCCTGCTCGTCGATTTCGGAAACGATATACTGCCCATTGGTGAGGTCATAGATACCCACCCAGGTATCGTCGGCGACACGGTAACGCACCAGCCAGTCGTCCGTGCCCTGGCTGACATCGATCTGCCACCCGGAACCATTGGCACACTCGATCTGGCCGTTTTCCGGTGCGACTGGCGCGGCTGCGAGACATACTGGAGCCTTTGGCATCAGGGCCGCGGAGGCCGGATCCGAAACCGGCAGATCGCGCAATCGGTATTTTTTGGTGGTGCCTGAAGCTGCTTGAGTGGTGTCGGATACATCCACGCCGATGATATAATCATCGCCGGACGGAGAACTGGCCGTCAGGTAGTCGGTGATCTTGGAGGCCAGCGCAGCAGTGCCGCACAAAAGACATAGGGCTATGATGATGATCGTTTTTCTTTTCATGATTTACCACCGATCTGGATGGTTTCGCGGCGAACCGCCGGCAGCGGTAGCGATACAGTTGCCCGAGCCAAAAGCGCGATGGCGTTCGACGCCTCGTTGCGGAACGATTCCACGGCCTGCGCGTTGCCCTCCAACAGCCGATTGGTATCGAATTGCAGGCGGACGCGATAAGCGTCCAGGCACTCTGCTATCTCGATAAACTCCGTTCCGCCCTTGGTCGGCATGCGCGTTTCTACCCAGGCCGGGCAACCATCCGGATTTCTTTCCGACCAAACACGCTGGGGGCATCCTTTTTTAAAGGCCGGCAGGCCGCGGATGCATGGCGGTTTTAATTTTTGCTGCATGCGATGACCTCCCTATAATAAGGGGCGCTATTGGCGCCGGTCGTTCCGGTATAACTGCTCGTGTACATCGTCGGCACGGCATTGGCAGCCGCATCAACACTGGTGACCAGGTGTCTGTTGGTGGTGCCGCCCAGCACAGGCAACTCTGTGGCCACCCCGGAAGAGTTGTAATATTCCGCATGCTGAGTCCCACCGTAGTAATCATAGACGTTGTGCCGATGCGCTGCCCCCGCATGGGTGTGGGCCGACTGGGGATTGGCCGCACCGCCGCTGCCGGCATCGCCGCTGGCGGCGTAGCAGATCATGGCGTTATCGGCCGCCCAGTTCAAAATGCGCGTCCATCCTGTGGGTGCGGCGTTCTGCCCAAACAGCATAATCGTGCCGACTGGTATGACGGCCGCTACTTTGGCCGCAATAGCCTCCAGCATCTGGACATCATCGGCATCGTCCAGGGCTATGCCTTCCGACTCGACAACCGCCACCAGCTCACGCTGCACGGTGTTGAGCCATTTACTCCACACCACCGTGGCCAGCAAGCCCAGGGCGGCGTCGCCGTCTCTAAACTCGTTGGCGCCGGTGGCGTCGGGGGCATCTATCTTGTGCATATGCTACGCTCCATATCCAAAAAGGACGGTTAAGTGGGCAGGGTTTACGGCCTGGATTGTACATTCCAGCAGCTCGTTGCCCCAGGTGCGGATGCGATCGCCGGCGCGGCTCTGACCGGCGCGGAACCAGCGCACCGATACCTCGGGGGCATTGACACGCCAGACGGTGGGGTCAGCGCCCACGTTTTCGGTGATCGTCACGGTGTACCCGACGCGGGCCGCCAGGCCGATGAAGTAAGCCGGCCGCTGGTCGCCGATGGCGGCGATGCGCGCCAGCAGGGCCGCGCGGCGCTCACCCAGGGTGGCAAGCTGGCCGGTGCAAGTGTCCGGCAAACCCCACACGGTTTCCCATTCGGCGAGCAGCTCGGTGGCGCGCGTGGGGTCCATCTCGGCCAGCAGATCGTCCACGCGGTCGTGGATGCGCGCGGCTTCTGCGGCCAGGCCCTCCAGAAACTTGTGCAGATTGGTGCCGGCATCGCGCGGCCAGGCGGCGCCCTGCGGCAGCAATGATTTTAACTGGCTGGTGTAGCGTTCGATCAGGCCCATGTAATTGTCCCCATGATGGCGATAGTGCCGCCCACGTTGGTCACGTCGGCCGCCGGCGCCGTCAACACGTAGTCGGTTTCACCGGCCGCCAGGCTGATGGCCTCGCGGATATGGCTGAGCAGGATCGTGCCTCCCGGTACCGCCTCGCGGCGCAGCAGGTCGGTCAGTTCGGCCGTGATGGCGGCCCGCACGGCGGCCGTGTTGGGAGCGGGCAGGATGGTAAAGTCGATCGCTTCGACGGCCGGTCCGGCCACCACCAGCGTCACGTTGACCGCCCGGCCCACCAGTTGCCCGGATACCGGGTCGGTATGCTCTTCAAGATACTCTTCCACTTCGGTGATCTTGGCGGCATCCGGAATGATGCTGCTTTCCTGGTCGTCACAGACGCACAGCACCGTCACCGAACCTGCGGCCGGCGTGGCCTCGTAGGTCCAGGCGCGGGTAATGCCGGCGACCTCCTTGGCCCATTGGGTGTAGATGGCCGCATTGGATCCGGTAAAATAGGTGGCGGTGCGGGCCAGCACGCGCTGGCGGTAGTCCTCGATATCCTCCGCATCCAGACCGCCAGTGATGCCGCCGGCGGCCACCACGGCCGCGGCAGTGACGCCCGAGACCGGTGAGACCAGCGAAACGGCCGCGGCCGCGGCGGTGTTGGCATCGGTTCCGGCCAGCACGGCGCGCACGCTCACCGTTGCGCTGCCGGCGGCGATGGTCGCCTCGGCGAGCGTGGTGAATTCGGCTCCATCGGCGCGCTGCCACAAGGTGCCGACCGTAATGACGGAGCCGTCCACGCCAGCGGCCGTCAGGTTGCCGGCGGCATACGCCTCCTGCTTGCGCACCACGCCCAGCATGGCGCCGTAGCGCAGCAGCATGGTTTCGTCCTGGGTGTCGGGCAGGATCTGGCGACTGGCCCAGTCCACAAATCCATATAGGCCGTGGGCCAGGCCGGCCAGCACGCGGGCGAACACCGTGGTCACGCGGCGGCGCAGGGCATTATAGGTGCCGTCGAAACGGCTGTTGATATCGGCCACCGTGCGCGATATCAGCGTCTGCAAATCGGGTCGGTCAAAAGGCATAATTACTCCAAAATTTCGGCGCCGGATTCATCCAGGATCGCGCCGCCGGCTTCGTCCAGAATCGCGCCGGCGCTGACGGCCGTAGGCGCGACGACGCGGTAGGCCACCGTTTCTCCGCGCTCGACGGTACGGAAGCGGATCGTCAAGCCCAGCACGCCGCCATTAGGGATCGAGCCCACCACCGTCAAATCGGTCACTTCGCCGTCATCCACCAGCCACTGCAAGGCCTCGCGGGCGTAGGTCTCGGCGCGTTTGAGCACCGCCGGCAACTGTTTTTCGCGGGAAAGCAGCCACAGGCGCGAACCGATGCGGTCGGCCTCCGCCTGGGGGTAGATGTCGCCCCACCAGCCGCGCCGGTCGTCGCCGCCGTCGGGCAAGGCATCGTCGGCCTCGGCGCGCCGGTCCGAAAACAGGCTGATGATCACCGCCGTGCGCAGACCCTCGTCGATGGCCGTTCCGCCGTCGCCAAAGTCCAGGTCGAAGCGTCCGTCCGCATATGCAATCGCCAAATCCTGCATGGGCTCACATCTGCTGGTTGGGCACGGCCGTGACCGTGCCGGTTTCGTTGTGGTGATGGCCGTTGTATGTGCTGCGCAGGCCGTTGATCGTGCCGCCGCCGGCCAGGACCGTGCGGTCGGTGATATCCAAGCCCGCCTGCACCGCGCCGGTGGCCGCCGTCAGCGGCGCATCGATGTTGCACGCCGTTTCCGCATTGATCTGGTTGGTGGCCGTATTGATCTCGCACAGCGTGTCGGCGTTGACCTGCATGGTGGCCGTGTTGATCTCCACCAGCGTGTCGGCGTTGATGCGCATGGTCTGGGTGTTGACTTCCACGATCCGCCCGCGCTGCATATGGATATTGTCACCCTCGTCGGTATAGAGCGCCACTTCTCCGGGCGCGGTATTCATAAAGCGGTAGCGCCGGTCGCCGTCGGCAATCGTCACCAGATGATCGCGGCTGCCGCCCAGGGAGAGCACGATGGCCTCGGCGCCTGGATGCGGATGGGAAGTGAAACCGTAGTGCTGGTAGCGCTCGGCATCGCCCAGCTCGGCATCGAGCAACTGCAACTGCACGCCCTGCTCTTTCAGGCCGTCGCGCACCAGGCGGATCACGGCCCGGGCGGCCAGCGAGCGCAGGCGGCGCGATATCTGGGATAGTACTTTTGGAGAATTCACCACAGGCTATCCTCCGCAGCTTCGCTGATCTGCAAGGGCGTCAAGCCCTCCGGCGGGCACACTTCGATTTCGGTCCGCGTGCCCGACGCATCGCGCAGCAGGTGCACCGAGACGATCAGCAGCTCGGCATCGAGCTGTAGCCAGGGCGCGCGCACCAGCACGCGCCGGTTGGGCGCCCACACGCCGCCCGGGTGGCTCCAGCCTTGCACGGTGACGACTGCGCGACTGGAGCGCCCGCGCCGCACGGCGGCTTCCCATACGGCCCGGCGGGTGAGCCCGGCCGCGTCGGCGGACTCTTCGGCGATCACGATCAGCGGCCGGTGGCGCGTCACGCCCGGATCGGTCGCGCGGCCCGCCGGGCTGGCGTTTTGATCAGGCGTGGAGCTGTCGCTGCCCGCCGATTGTCCCAGGGCCGTGTAGGCCGAAAAGCGATCGCGGGAGGATAGCGCGGCGCTGGCCGCAAGGATGTTTTCGCCCTGCACCAGGGCCACCGCAAGGCGTTCGGCGCTGGGGCCGGTGAGCAAAAGGCCGCCGCGCCCGTCGGAGACCGGCAGCACGCCGCGGAACCGGCAGGCGCGCTCGATGGCTTCAAAAGCGCTTTCGCCCGGCTGCACCGCAAAAACGCTAAAGACCGGGCCCACATCGGCCGTGGCTGCCACGGCGATGCCGAAGGGCCGGCAGATATCGGCCGCGATCTGAGTCAGCGTGCGGTTTTCCCAGCGCCCGGGCCGCAAGGCCGCGCTGCAATCGATCAGATCGCCCACCGCGTCGCGTCCGTAGACCTGGATGGCGTGGCCGTTGGCGTCGAACTGGGGAAAGACATCGTCCACATGCCCGGTGATCACCACCGCGCCGTCCACGGAAAGCGTGCAGGCATCGCCCGGGCGGATCGGCCAGGCCGTCTCTTGTCCGGGCCAGCGGTCGCTCACCGTCAACGAAAACTGCCCGCTGACCTGCTCGATGCCGCGCTGGATGCGCGCCTCGGTCCAGCCCGCGTACTTTTTGCCAGCGATGGAGAGCACCACCTCATCAGGCATTGAGCACCTCCAGCGTGCGGCCGCCGGGCACAAATCCCGGATGAGCCACCTGGTTGCGGGCCACGATATCCTCGGCCCGGGCGGCATCGCCGTACAACCGCTGTGCGATCACCAGGGCCGGCAGATCCACCGTCAGCGTCAAGGCCACCAGGCTGGGCAGGCCCGGGCGGGTGCCAAGATCGGCGACGATGGCGGCCGAAAGATCGGACAGGCTGTTATAAAGATCGTCGGAGGCCGACAGGGCCACGACATCGATCTGGCCGCGCATCGCGGCGCTGGCGGCGTCGGCCGCGTTCTGGCTGTCGTACTCGGCGGCGCTCGCGGCCCGGGCCGCCGCCGTGGTGGCCGCGGCCACGAAAAGGTCGGACAGCGCCGCGCGGTTTTCGGACTGCGCCAGGCGGCTGGCCGTGGTTCCCGGAATGGCATCGCCGGCACCGATAAAGCCCCAGAAGGTACGCAGGGCCGCAAAGGCCAGCAGGGGCCGCTCGGCGGCGGTCACGATGTCTCCGAGGATGGTGTTGAGCGAATCGCTCAAATCGATCGGCTCGCGGATCAGCGAAGCCGCGCTGGTGGAAAGGCTCTGAATATCCTGCATGATGGCGGTGGATCCGGCCAGTTCGGGCAGCCCCACCACAGCCTTGTGCAGCGTGGCGGCCATCTTTTCCACCTGGGCCACTGCGTCGGCGGAAATAAAGCTCGGCCCGGCCAGAGCCAGGCGCGCCGAGACCCAGGCGCCCATCGCAGCTTCGGCCGCCTCGCAGCGGTCCGAGACGATGCGCCGGCCGTCGGCGGCGGCCGCCGGGTAGCGGTTTTCCCCGGAAAGAATGAAGATCACGGCAAAGCGCGCCA
>Ga0209518_1002895_pt1 | contig 15355 bp, 17 predicted proteins | sample RifGroB1_FD_183993 | JGI IMG/M metagenome (GOLD analysis project Ga0209518, IMG submission 183993) | Groundwater microbial communities from Rifle, Colorado, USA - Groundwater B1 (SPAdes) (version 2) | ecosystem: Environmental > Aquatic > Deep subsurface > Groundwater | place: Rifle, Colorado...
AAATATTTTCAATCAAACTCCTTATTTTGCGTTTTCGAGTTTTTGAGTTTTACTGTCATCGTTAAATATCTTCTCCGTCCCCGCTTTTATTTTCAGATATTCGTCACACCTTAATCTCGCAAAAACTCCTTCTCTCACTTGATTCGGACACTCAGTGATTAATGCCATTCCCCAAAAAGTAGAGCTGATTATTATCATGGACAGCATCGAGACTCCCGCTATCCGATACCTAAAATACCTATCATCAATTATTATTCCTCCCCAGCCCTCCACCAGGTGATAAAACCATTCAGAGAAAGCCACTAGGAAGATTATTGCAAGCATAATCCCAACTATCACAGGCATCTGCATATCTCTCATGTTAACATAAGTGTATGAAAAAACTTATTCCCTTAATTTTCGCCGTCTTCTTGGCCGGCTGCCAGCTTTTCCCCACCGCCAAACCGGCCGGATCTTACAAATTGACCGATCCCAATATTTCCATTATCACTCCGTCTCCAACTATTATTAATACTCCCGTTATAACCCCAACCATTATGTCCACTCCTTCCGCCGCTACCACTCAAGCCACCGCCGTTATCAAAACAAGTAAGGGTGATATTACCATTGAGCTTTTTCCACAGTCCGCTCCCAAGACGGTAGCCAACTTTATTGGACTTTCCAAAGGCACCATCGACTGGACCGATCCCAAAACCGGTCAAAAAATTTCCGGCAAGTCTCTCTATCAGGGTACCATCTTTCATCGGGTGATCCAGGACTTTATGATTCAAGGTGGAGATCCTCAGGGTACTGGCACAGGAGGTCCGGGCTACAAATTCGCCGATGAATTTGATACATCTCTGAGCTTCAGTGAGCCTTATATGTTGGCCATGGCCAACTCCGGACCCAATACCAATGGCTCCCAGTTCTTCATTACCACCGTTCCAACTCCATGGTTAAATAACAAGCACACCATATTTGGTAAGGTGGTTAAGGGCAAAGAAGTCGTCGACGCTATCATCAGCGCCCCCACTTCTGCAGGAGATAAGCCAGTGACCGATATCAAGATCGTCGACGTCGAAATAGTCGAGAAGTAATATGCGTCATATTGGCGCCCATGTCTCCATCGCGGGAGGTTTGCCCAAATCGATTGAGAATATCTTAAAGATCGAGGGAAATTGCCTGCAGATATTTGCCGGCTCACCCCGGCTGTGGTTCCGGAAGCCTTTCCCGGAGGATGAAATCAAAAGTTTTCTTGCCGGGGTCGAGAGAAATAATCTCGGACCCGTCTTTATTCACGCGCTCTACTTGGTAAATTTGGCCACCCAAAATCCAGACATGTTTGAGAAGTCTGTTAGCTCTTTGGTCATGGATCTTCAAAACGGCACCCGCATCCATTCTTCCGGTGTGATAATTCATATCGGATCCCACCTAGGAGCCGGTTTTGAGACAGTCAGGGATCAGCTCGTGGCGGCCCTCCACAGAATCTTAGCTGAGACAGATGGCTGTGACTTGGTCTTGGAAAACGCGGCCGGCCAAAAAGGCAAAATCGGCTCACTTAGCGAGCTTGCCTATTTGATCGACAAAGTTGATGATCCCCGACTCAAAATATGTCTCGATACTGCTCATCTATTTGCCTCAGGTATCGATCTGAGAAATTCGTCGGTCATTGAAAAACTCGTCTCCGACCTAAAAAACTTTAATTTATTGAAGAGACTTATCTGCCTTCATCTCAATGATTGCGCTTCAGACCTCGGATCCCACCGCGATCTTCACGCCAATATCGGTGAAGGCAAAATCGGCCTTGCGGGTCTAAAAATGTTTGTTAACCAAAAAGAATTATCTCATCTTCCCCTCATCCTCGAAGTTCCAGGAGAAAACAAACAAGGCCCAAATCTAGCTAACATCACTCTCGTCAAAGGATTGAGTTTTTGATTTTTAGAGTTTTTTATTCGTATCTTATAGCTTCCATGGGGGAGAGGTCTGCCGCTTTTTTGGCCGGGAAGACACCAAAGAAAATTCCAATACCGCTTGAGACTCCAATGGCGAGAACAACCGCAAATAAGTTGATAGCCACTGGAAACCAGTTTCGTATTAGTAGCACAATCACAATCGCGAGTATGAGACCTACAATTCCTCCAAAAAGCGAAAGCATGGTTGACTCCGTCAAAAACTGAAGCAAAATATCTTTTCTGGTTGCCCCTAAAGCTCGGCGAATACCCACCTCTCTAGTTCTCTCCGTTACGGTGGCATACATGATATTCATAATTCCGACACCTCCCACAATCAAAGAAATTGAGCCAATGGCAATCAAAAATAGATTTAGAATTGCGAAAATCTGATTGATTGAAGAAAGAATCTCTGATTGTTCGGTCACTGAAAATTTATCTTTATCATATCGTCTGAGTAAAGTTTTTTCGACATTGGCTTTGACACCACTCACTACATTCTGATTGGCAATCCCGAGGTAGATGGCAAAAAAAGTTTTCTTGGTATTGATTGAGTCAAAGGTGGTAGTGTAGGGCACAAAAGCAGCCCCGTCTCGTTCTTGGTTACCAACTTTTTTAGCCACACCAATTACTTTTAGCCTAAGTCCTTCTATACGGACTGTCTTTCCCAGAGCGTCACTTGGTTTTACGAACAGGTTCTCAGCCACAGTATAGCCCAAGACAGCCACTTTTGATTTTTTATCTACATCCGATTTCTTCCAAAGTTCACCTGCATAAACTTTCAAATTCAGAAGAGAGAACATGTCCTCATTTGCTCCCATTACGTTTACCTTCTTTTCCTCATTCGCAGAGCTCACCGTGGAAGAATGAATATATATTGGCACGACATATTTAATATTCGATAATTTTTTAATACTGGACACATCTTTTTCATCAAACTCAGCTCCACCAGTCAAGCTAGCAGGGTTTCCTCCTCCAGAAAATCCGGCTCCGGGGAGAATCATGACTAAGTTTGCTCCCAGACTTTCAAATTGATCTCTGATGTAGTTTTTTAGTCCAAGTCCAAGGGCAATAAGGAGAACTACCGACAGCACTCCAATCATAATACCCAAAGAAGTTAAACCGGTCCGGACCTTATCTCTCTTAAAGTCTGCGAAGGCCGAGGAAAGTAATTGATATGAGCCATTTAACTTCATTTTTTCTTGTCGCTAATTACTTGGCCATCAAGGACCCGGATTTGCCTCCTTGTTCTCTCAGCAATTTCCATTTCGTGTGTCACCATGACGATGGTGATACCTTCGGTCTTATTAAGTTCCTCAAACAAATCAATGATTTCATTCCCGGTTTTATGGTCAAGATTTCCTGTCGGTTCATCCGCCAGTATCAGCTGAGGTTTCATGATCAGTGCCCTAGCCACTGCCACTCGTTGCTGTTGGCCTCCTGAGATCCGATTTGGAAATGAATCTTTTTTTGAAAGAATACCAAACTTTTCCATGAGCATTTCCGCTCTCGCTTCCGCATCAAACTCCAGCTTGCGTCTAGAATAGGTAGCCGGCAACAATACATTTTCTTTGATTGTCAGTTTGTTTAATAAATTAAACTGCTGAAAAACAAATCCGACATAAGAATTCCTGAGTGTCGACGTCTGATTATCATCCAGTTTTGAAACGTTTTTTCCATTCACAATTATTTCTCCGCGACTTGGTTTGTCAAGTAGACCTATCATATGCATGAGAGTCGATTTGCCGGATCCCGAAGGTCCAATGATGGCCGAGAACTCACCCTCATGTATATCAAGATTTATATCCTTGAGAGCGACGAAGATTGAGCCATCTCCCAGAAGATACTCTTTATTGACTTCTTTAAGGCTGATTATAGATGACGTCGTTTTCATTTAGCCCTTCCTTTATTTCTACCATCCCTTCAATAATCTCGCCTTGGCTTACCTCGACCGGTTTTAGCTGGCCATCCACCATCATCTCTACATAGTACTTGCCATTCTCTTTTTTGATGTAGGCTTCAGGTACTGCCAAGACATCTTTGTTTTCTTTCAAAGTGAAGTTCACGTCGCCGGTCATTCCCATTTTTATTCCTTCACCAAGTTCTTCTGGGTCAAAAAGAATCTTTATTTCATACACCGTTCCCGACTCTCCCGCTTTAGGTACGAAACCAATTTTGTCCACCGTGGCCATAAGCTCTTTTTCGGGGAAAGAGTCCAGTATCACCTTGCCGGTCATTCCTTCTTCTAGGGAGGGGACCTCTGTTTGATCGGCTGTAGCCGAAAGAAACAAAGTCTTTGGATTGACAATGCTAAATACCGCACTCGCGGGGGTAATATTGGTACCAGGGACCGGGACATCGACTTTGGTCACGATGCCTTCAAAGGGGGAGAAAATCGTAGCAAACTTCAGAGCCAGGTTCTTTGCCTCAAAGGCTAGCACGGCATTATTCAAGTCATACTGGTTCTTGTCCAAAGTTCTTTTGACAATGTCTCTGGCGGCGTCTGTCATCCCTCTTGTCTGCCAATCCTTATTGTCATCCACTCCTTGCTCAAAGTCCCACCTTTCTTTAAGATATGAGTTCATATATTGATTGAGACTATTAGTGAGCTCTCGCTTATCTAAGGAAGCTATGGCCTGGTATTTCTTGACGACATCGCCTTCCTTAACTCCCACCCAAGTCAGTAAACCCGAGGTTTGAAACTTGATGTCTGCCTTTTCCCAGGCATCGATTTCTCCGGAGAGGGACAGTTTCTCGGTTAGATCCTGTTTCTTTACTGTATACGTCTTAGACTTAAGTTCACTTGCCTGGACATTTTTCCAAATAACAAAACCACCACCGGCCAGCAAAACCAGCAAAATAATCCACCAAAAACGTTTAATCAGTCTCACAGGTTCATTTTATACAATCAAAGATCCATTTGCCACTATTTATCATTCGTCCGAGATAAACATCTAAATTACTTTTAATGTCAGGTGGCAAGCTTTGACAATTAGGATAAAATTCAACCATGGCCCTAGAGAATCAAATAAATATCGTCGATCTCAAAAAGCGGATAAATGATATTGCCGAAAAGCTGGATCTGCCTTCACTTCGCCTGGAAATGAACCGGTTAACTTTGGAGTCCGGTGAGCCGGGCTTGTGGGCGGACGAAGATCATGCCAAAGCCGTCATGTCTGGCATGGCAGCTGCGAGAGATACCATTACTTCTACCGAAAAACTTCTCTCAGATGTTCAGTCTCTTGAGGAACTTCTCCAGATGTCAAAGTCTTCCGGAGACGATAGCTTGGACCAAGAAGTTAGGGTACTTTACGAAACCTTGTCCAAAAACGTCGAAAGAGTTGAGCTGGTAACTTTTTTGTCAGGGGACTACGATGCTTCCGACGCCATCGTCACCATCAAAGCCGGGCAAGGCGGAACCGAAGCTATGGACTGGGCCGGTATGCTTAGCCGCATGTACACACGCTACTTTGAGAAACGCAGCTGGCCTTACGAAACTATCGAATATGCCCCCGGTGAGGAGACCGGCATCAAGTCGGTGACTTACTTGGTCCATGGTCGTTTTGCCTATGGCTACCTCAAAAACGAAAAAGGGACTCACCGTCTTGTTCGCCTCTCACCCTTTAATGCCGACAAATTACGGCAAACTTCTTTTGCCGGTGTCGAGGTGATGCCTCTGCTACCCGAAGAAGCAGAAATCGAGATCCGTGAAGAAGACCTAGAGTTTGAAGCGAGCCGAGCCAGTGGCGCTGGTGGCCAAAACGTGAACAAAGTCAGTACTGCCGTCCGAATTAAACATCTTCCCACTGGCATTGTGGTCGAGTGTCAGACCCAGAGATACCAAGATGCGAACCGCAAGATCGCTATGCAGGTTCTCAAGTCCAAGCTCTGGGAAATTAAAGAAGCCAAGCGCCAAGAAGAGCTCAGCCGGATCAAAGGCGGAGCTACTATTGCCAGTTGGGGTCATCAGATCAGATCTTACGTTCTTCATCCTTATAAACTAGTTAAAGACCTACGGACCGAATACGAAGAAACCAATCCGGACTCCGTCTTGGACGGCAACTTGGATGGCTTTATCGAGTCTGAGCTAAAGTTTTTTACCTCGCCATAGTCTTTCCAAAGGCGGGCTTCGCCTCCTAGAAATATCACAAAAAACCCGCCATTGGCGGGTTACGTAGTCAGGCTAGCATAAATTGCTTCCAGTCTTTTATAGACATCCAAATATGTTTGCCGTTTGTCTTGGCTATCTTCCATGCAAATAGATCGAAAATGGCCAATTAACATAAAAAGATCGAGGATATAGTCTCTGAATTGGTACTGGTGGTCCCTAAGAATCCTGAGGGATGCAATCAGGTCATCGACGTTATCCGGATAAAAGTCATCAAGGTCGGCAAACTTGTCAATATGATACTTCAAAAGAACAGCATCTTTTGCCGCATACTGGCTTCGTTTTGCACTTGGGAGTCGGCTTGGATCTTTTTCTAACGGTTCAAATTGAGATCCACAATATACGCACTCCTCGTCATTTAATCCAACTTGCGCTCCGCAAGCTTCGCAAACGACGGTTCTCCTTACTAGGACTTGCCTTTTGAGTGACACAGTCACCTCCTTCTTCCCTGTAGGACATTATTAATTTACTCATTGATTATAGGCCATGGTCCTTTAATTGTCCACCCGGCCTTTCGCCACTGACTGTATCCTTGAGTTCTATGTATAACATTCTGCAATTAATTTGGTAAACTAGTTACATGGAAATAAAGACGATCGACCTAGACAAAGTAGATCCAAGTAAGGATTCATCCCGGGTGAGCTCCGTCCCCCCACTAGTAAATACCAATCAAAAAATGTCCAACAAATCAAGTATTGTGACCGTTATTTTATTTTTAGTCACCGCTATTGCCGGTTTCTACTCTGGGGCCACTTTAAAGAACAGATTATCAGGTAAGCTGGCCGGAGGTATAGATGCCAAAAACATTCAGGCCGAAGTTCCGACCACTGGGGTGAAGATTGGCGATATCTATGGTTCGGCAGACGAGAAAGCTTTTCGGGATAGTGCAACTGGCGTTCTAGATAAGGGAGGCCTAAATGGCGAAGGGACTCACAAAATCGTTCGTCCCGGGGGTGCTTCACAAACAGTCTATGTCACCAGTTCGGTAATAGATCTAGATACTCTAGTAGGCCATCAGATTACAGCTTGGGGAGAGACCTTCAAAGGTCAGAAAGTCAGCTGGCTGATGGACATCGGCCGTGTCAAGGTCGAGAACTTAAACATGCCTTTACCTAAGTAATGATGCTTCTTTACAATTACAAATTCGCGTCATTCCCGCGGAGGCGGGAATCCATCCAATTGGTACAAAATTAGGTATTTATTTTATGGATTCCTGGTCAAGCCAGGAATGACGAGGGTTGTGAAATATTAAAAATTTAACTCGATAAATTGATTGATTTTTCTCATGTCACCAAGGCATATCCAAATGGTGACGTCGTTCTAGACGATGTAAACTTCTCCGTCTCACCCGGTGAATTTGTGATCATTACCGGAGCTTCCGGTGCCGGCAAAACGACTCTGGGCCGCCTCCTTATCCGCGACTTAATCCCTACCAAAGGCAAGATCGTTATCGATGGAGAAGATCTCTCCAAAATTAAGACCAAAAATATTCCTCTCATCCGTCGCAAAATTGGTTTTATTTTTCAAGATTACAAAATAATTCCAGATAAAACGGTGGGGGAAAACATCTCTCTTTCTCTGGAGATCGGTGGTTATACCTCCAAAAAAATTCCCGAAAAAATCTCGTCCCTACTTGAGCTAGTTGGGATTCCAAAAAAAGAGAATCTCTTTCCGGGGCAGCTTTCCGGTGGAGAAGTTCAGCGTGCAGCTATCGCCCGGGCCATCGCCTGCGACTCACCCATCCTTTTTGCCGATGAGCCGACCGGAAACCTAGACAAAGAAACTTCTATTGAAATCTTCAATCTTCTCCAAAAAATTAACTCCGTCGGTACGACCGTCATTATGGCTACACACGACGTGACACTCATCGATCTTAGTTCTGCTCGACGTCTTCGGCTAGAAAAAGGTAAGATAATTTCAGACACCGAAAAAAAACCCACCAAATCTACTGAACAACCCGGTACAACTACTGTCATTCCTGCGAAGGCAGGAATCCATCAAGATGATACTATAAAAACAAGACACAGCAATTCGTCATTGCGAGGAGCAAAGCGACGTGGCAATCTCACTCCATCAACCAAAAAATCTTCATGAACTCTGCCCTCAAAAACATTCGCCGCACTCCATTCCAAGCCCTCTCCGCTGTTTTTGTTGTTTCCATTACTCTCTACGTCGTGGGCATTTTTACTCTCGTTACCCTAGCTTCCCACTCCATTCTCTTAAACTTCGAAACCAAGCCCCAAATCATCGCCTATCTGAAGGATGGTCACACCACCGACCAGGTTGCTGGCCTCATCAGCACTCTTACTTCCACCCAAGGAGTAAAAAATGCCAGCTATATTAGTAAGCAAGATGCCCTGGAACTTTACAAAAAAAGTGTCGGCAACGATCCCGTCTTACTTGGCACCGTCACCGACTGGGGTATTGTCACCGCCGACATTCTTCCTGCGAGTGTAGAGATCACTGCGAGCAACCCCAAGTCATTCCAAACCATCGCCTCTATCTTGGAAAAATCCGAAGTAGTCAGTGAGACTCCGGCGGGCAAAAAAGAAATCGATTTTCCTCAGGATGTCATTTCCGAGCTTACCAAGTGGACCAACGCCATCCGCATGGCCGGCTTTCTCCTCATTATTGCCCTCACTATCGTATGTATCCTAACTATCATGATCATTATCTCTATGAAAATTTCTTCCCGGCGCATCGAGATTGGGACTTTGAAACTCCTGGGAGCCCAAAACTTTTACATCATCAAACCCTACATTACCGAGTCGGTTATTTACGGTTTGGTCGGGGCTCTCTTTGGCTGGGTGATGACTTACATCACTCTTCTCTATTCCACACCCTTCCTGGCACCTCGTCTCAGTGGAGTCATTCCCTTTCCCGTTCGTTTAGAAATAGTTTTGGGTCTTCTTCTCGCTCTCTTGGTTTTTGGTCTGGTTCTCTCATTTGTTTCCAGCCTCTTCGCTACCGCTAGGTTCGTCAAGAGGTCCAAATGAAAAAAAAATTTCTAGTTTTTACCATAACATTTCTTTTTCTATGGCAAAGTCCCATTAAAGCTGCAACAGAGTGTGATGGTACAGCCTCATCCATTGACGCCTGTATTCAGATACTTGATACTCTTAACAAAGAAGAAACTTCTAGTAAGCAAGCTATAGCTGTTTATAATACGAAAATTAATCTGATTCAGGGACAGATAAATAAGACAAATACCGAAATTGCAGCCTTAGAAAAGGAAATCATGGTTTTAGGAGGAGTTTTGGAAAACGTCAATAAATCAATGGATGATCTTACGGTCATTTATCTGGCGAGAGTCCGAGAAAGCTATCGCCGTTCCCGCGTCACCCCGATTGATATGATTTTTTCAACAGATTCCTTCGGCGATTTTCTGGAGAAGCTAAAGTATTTAAACACCGTCAAAGCCAAAGATCAGCTCATACTTACAGAGCTGGAGAAATCTAGACAAGACTATGACCAAAGAAAAAATGAAAAAGTAAATAAGCAGCAGGAAGTGGAAAAACTAAAAGAAAGGTTAGAAGTACAAAAAAAGTCACAAAATCAACTACTAAAAGAAAAAAAAGCAATGCTCCTTGATACTCAAAATAATGAAAAAAAGTACAAACAACTATTAGATCAAGCACTTGCAGAAAAGGCCGCTATCGAAAAGGCATTGGTTTCAGGTGTCAAAGTTGGTCCCATTAAAAAAGGTGATCCGATTGCTCTTACGGGAAATTCGGGATATCCAGGTTGTTCTACTGGCAAACACCTTCACTTCGAAATCAGAAAAGATGGAAAGTGGGTGGATCCCAGCCCATATCTTTCTTCAAAAACAGTTAAAGATGAACAAGATAATCGAGGAGATGTAAATATTGGTTCTGGCAATTGGTCGTGGCCACTTAGTGATACTATAAGGCTAACTCAGTTATTTGGTCATACTCCATATTCATGGAGATACAAATATTCCGGTGGAATTCACACTGGTTTCGACATGGTTTCGTCCTCTGGCGATGTCATCTACGCCCCGGCCGACGGAACACTATTCAAATCATCTCAGTCATGTGGTTCAAGTACAATCAATATTGTCTATATCGAACATCCAGATAACCTTGTCAGTCTCTATCTGCACGTACAATAACACGAATATACCTTACTTATTGGGCAAAGACACCTTCTTCCTCCACGTCAACTACTATTAAATTTATCGTCCCTCCACCAAAATTTTCCAAAAAATAACCCTGTCTTTTGACGGGGCTATAGCTAACTTAAGAAGTGAGCTCTCCAGTGGAGGGAACCTTTCTCAGATTGCGTTTTACTCTGAAAACGGGTACTCCCGCTCTCGATTACTCGATGGCTTTTTGTGTGCTTGTCTCTGGTATACTTTGTCCATCCTGTACTTTAAGGAGGTAAAATTTTGTCTCAATGCTGCGGAAAAATTCCGACTATTGATGATCTAGGTCTGCTTGACCAGGTGGTATCAGAGCCGGATCTTTCAATTAGTGACAGCACGGATCCCTTCAAAGATCCAATTCAGACTATTAAAAATAGTCATGAATGGATAACTACAAAGGGAAATCTGATCAAGGTGTTCGAGAGTGCCAACGGGCAAATTAATTACGAAATTTTTAGCGGCCCGGACAGAGGGGTACATCGGTTTATCGATCCAAATACCGGAAGAGAGGGTCAGACAGGAGTAGAGAATCCGAGAACCGGTGAGCGGCGCCACGAAAGTAAAAAGTAAGTTCTGGGTGTTAAAATTAATCATATTTTAACACCCATTTTTATGTCATTTCCAATTCCAAAAATAATTCCAATCAAATGTGATTTAGACAATTCCGAATATGTCATGATGATTCGTTATTTGTTGGACTTTATAAATTCTGAGTTAGAAAAAATCGATTCAATAAATACAATCTCTGTGGATCAGATAAATGAAGCCGGTAGTGCTTGTCAAACAATTTTACTTTCAAAATTCGACAAAGAGTGTGTTTTTTTGGATTCTGACAAATATTCCGAGAAATTTATCGGAACATATGCTCAGGAAACTTCAGACCTATTCAAGACCTTACAAGACATCTGTCAACTTTCATGGAGCTTTGATGCTTATCCGACCTTGGAACTTATCGATTTTGGAGTGAGGCAAGATGATGCTCAAAACTTCTACTCTTATCTAAAGTATCAGTCTGGAATTTTGTCCAATATTCTCAATCAAATATCCTAATTTTTCCCAAAAAATAGCCACCCCAGGGGGTGGCTTTTTCGTTCTACCTCTAGAAGTAGAACTCGAGCTATGCTCGGGCTCGGTGTAGTAACGAGCACTAGTTGCTAATATGCAGCCCCTCAGGAGGGTTAACTTTTTCTCGTTTCCCGGCACACTTCTTGGCCTGGAGAAAAAGCGCATACTGCAACCCAAAGGCAAATTTTAAAGTGAGAGTTGATTTGGTTTTCGGCAGACTTGCCGAGCCTCTTCACCGATAAAATCTCTCACTCCCTACCCGCCCTTAACTATGAGTATTATAAGCCATAAGCCCACTCGTGTCAAGACCTTTGAATCACCGATTTTAGCCTCAGGCCTATCTTTATCTTGCCTTGGTCCTCCCTAAGGCTCAGGATCCAAACCTCAACTGTGTCCCCTACACTGAGCAGATCGCTGACTTTCTTCACGTTTCTTCCCATATTGGTGATATGAATCAGACCCGTTCCTCCCCGAGGAAGCTTTACAAAGGCGCCAAAATCGGCAAGAGAGGCCACTTTTGCCTCCAAAACTTGTCCGACGGAATATGCTTTGATCGTTTTTGCTCTTTCCTCGCTCTCAAGCAGTTCGATTGCGTCTTCCAGCGAGATTTGGGAGTTTGCAAATAGACGAGCCTTGATATCATCATCAGCTTCGTTAGGGTCAATGTCCATCAGATCTCTGGCAAGAGAAAATAGTGTTTTGGTGTTATCTAGGTTTTCATCCACTACTTTTTTCATTTTTTCCGGAATCTTCAATTGATATGTGGCACTTGCACCGACGGCAGTTTGAAGATTGGTCTTGTAGGCATACACTGCTTCCGGAACCACTCCGAACGGCACACAATAAGCCAGGATCACCCGAGTTCTATTCACCAATTTAAAATTGATTTCGCGAGTGTTCCTATCATGTTTGTGACCGTTTAAGAGCCGCAGAATCTGAGATCGTTCCGTTTCAATGTCCTTGAAGATTTCATGATTTATGTAGAATTCTTTGGCCCACTTCTCACCACGCTCGGACCATAAGCTGTAAAGCTTGAGGATAAACTCCACATCATCCTTACAGTTTTTCCACAAAATCTGATGGGCGGTATTGGCTTTTTGTTGCTCCTTTTTGTCCCACTCATCATTTCTTGCCAAGAGACGCTTATGTCCTCCGTTTTTTATTACCGGCAACAATGTCGCTACTTCCACAGCGCAGCCAAATCTGTCCGACATAACAATTAGATCTGTGAGTGCGGCAGTGTAGGCAAATTCCCTCAGTATAGAGCCGTATTCGGTAAGCATGTCGTCTTCGTCAATAGCTCCGCTCTTGTGGAGTGAGGCCATTGACCTGGTCAGCTCCGTGCTATCGGGTCCATCGATCCACCCATTATCAATGTCATCCACTCCGAGTTTCTTCAGGAGAAGGATAATATCTTCCATTGATGATCGCTGTATCGCGGGGATGGGATAGTCCCGCATGGATTTAAACTGCGCTTCGGTATAAAGGCAGTACACTTCGCCAGGAGCTGTCCTTCCTGAGCGGCCCCAGCGTTGTTTTGCATTTGCCTGACTAATTAGGGTGAGTCCGACTTTTGTTTCCAAGGTGTCTGACTTCCAGTTCGCCTGGTTTTCTACACCGCTTTCCACTACATATACAATCCCGTCTACCGTCACCGAAGCTTCGGCTACGTTGGTGCTTACAATGACTCGAATTTTTCCTGACCCGGATCCCTTTAGGGCTAGGTCCTTCTTCTTTATGTCCAGGTCGCTATATAGAGGGTATACCTCCACTTTATCTTTCAGTATCGGGCTAGAAGTAATTGCTTTATTCAGCTCAATCACTGCTTCCTCAATCGGCTTTACTCCCTGAAGAAAAGCCAGAATATTTCCTTTTGTCTTCCCCTTGATCTGTTCATTCAAAAGCCAGACTACCTTTTTCACCAGCGCCGGTACTAGCTTGTTCCGTAGCTGACGAGGATCATCATAAGGCAATTTTTCTTCTTCTTTGGCAAAGAATCTTTTATACTCAAATTTTCTCTTTGCCTCAAACTCAATCACTTTGGCCGTGTCCTCTCCGAAGTACTTCAAGAATGACTCTCTATTGATAGTCGCGCTTACAATAAGCACCTTGAGGTGAGGGTAAAGTGGAAGTTGATCTTTCAAGAGCCGAAGTATGATATCGATGTTTTCTGACCGCTCATGAGCTTCGTCAATCATGATTACGCCAAGGTCAGCCAGCTGGCCTTTCATAATCATGTTTATTAAACTTCCGTCAGTCGCAAGAAAAGCTGCGTTGAAGCGATCATTATTTCGATCTTTACTGTAGCGGTAGCCAATATCAAAGCCCTTACCCACCGATGACCCTAGTAATACTCCCATGTACTCTGCTATAGAAGTGGTTGCTACGATTCTTGGTTGGGTAATTAGGATCTGTCCGTCACGGATAAAGAAATCCTTGGGCACTCCTTCCGGCGGATAAATTAGCCAGTAGGGGAGCGCGGTGGATTTCCCTGAACCAGTCTCGCCAATGATAATGGCCACTTGGTGGTTTTTATCTTTTAGCCACTTATAAACGTCCACAATCTTATCCGGGGTGGCGCCAAATTTGGAGGCATCAAAGGTTGATGGTTTTTCTACCTTCACATGCGGCCTTTGAGGATGGTAAACCATCCCCAATTCACCCGGGATCGCAATCGTCAAGTCTTCGCCTGGCAAAGTTCGCACCGAGAAATACGCGGCACCCATTGTCATTTTTTCCAAGAGAAGGGCTTTGCGACAGTCCTCACAATACTCAGGTCGGGACTGGCCGTACTCTTTCATCTTTTCATACATCATTCCGGAATAGCCAATTTCTACTGCATTACACCGTTTGCACATCACTTTGAACTCGGTTGTCGTTTTTGGCATGCGCATCTCCTTTAGTTTTCAAAGTTCACTCACGATTCTACGCTCATACTCCCAAAAGTGAAATGGTACAATTTACTAAATTCGCACTTTAAGGAGGTTTTTGTGGCTCAGGCATGTTGCAAAATTCCCACGGTCGAAGACGTTGTGGCAATACGAGAGTCTATTCTGAGATATCAGGAAGAGCAGGCTGAAGCCGATGCTATTAGAGAATATATCAAGAAGCAGGCAGGGGAAGCTGTAAATTCCGGCAGTGCTTCTTCCGGCCAGACTATAGTATCGGATGACGGAAAGGTCAAAAACATTTCTCCGTATAATCCGGGAGACGTAATTCAAGTCGAAACCTTTAACAAAGACGGCAGTATTCACTACACCACAGTTAATACCGCCACCAATCAACGCCACTCATATACAGTCACTAGCGAAGGAAGGGTAGTAAAGGACCATTCAACAAATCAGAACCTCTCAAAAGGGAGCAAAAATAGGCATAAGTAGAGCGAGTAATCATAGACTAAGGTGTAAAATAGCCTTAGTCTTTTTTATGCATAAAAATATTACATATCCCTCCGGGAAAAAAACTATTGAGATATCATTTGATCCAAAAGAAATTGATCAATATCTTTGTCTTTATGGTCCTGTGCAAATCACAACATCTGAGTACGCAAAGTATATTTTTTTGTGCGCAACAGACGATTATCTAAAAAAGAAAATCGACGCGACTCTATTGTCCGGAATAGCCAATCGAATCCTCTATGTAGATGGATTCCATAATTCTCTAGATTTTGGCAGCGACCTCAACTTCATGCTGGACGATACCGCTGAGCTTGAGTACAACCTCGCAATAAATGACCAGGAGACAGTCGAAAAATATCTGGGCGAACTTAAAGATTACTTTTCTAAGAATAAAAAGCTAATCAAACCACAAAAAACCGAGGGTGAATAAATCACTCTCGGTAGTCATAGCTTAGATCCAGATCTTCCCCTTTTCATAGTGGCCAAAGAAATAGTAGGGGATTACTTCCAGGGTGGGAGCTGATTTTCCCTTTTTCAGAAGTGTTTCGGTGAGAGCCCGATAAAACCCCACCACCGCCGGCTGAAAACCGGTTTGATAATAGGCAATTCGGAATATTCCTTCTTTCCGCAG
>Ga0209518_1002899_pt1 | contig 15339 bp, 18 predicted proteins | sample RifGroB1_FD_183993 | JGI IMG/M metagenome (GOLD analysis project Ga0209518, IMG submission 183993) | Groundwater microbial communities from Rifle, Colorado, USA - Groundwater B1 (SPAdes) (version 2) | ecosystem: Environmental > Aquatic > Deep subsurface > Groundwater | place: Rifle, Colorado...
AAATTATATGAAACAAAAACTGCGCTTATTGCATCAACTTTGATTGCAACGGCCCCTCTCCATATTTATTACTCACAGGAAGCAAGGATGTACATGATGGCAGCCTTCTTAGCAACTTGGGCAGTTTACCTTTATTTAAACAAAAAGTTTATAGGTTTTTCCATAGCCATAACTCTACTGATTTTTACCGATTATGTGCCGGTATTTTTACTGCCTGTATTTATAATTTATTCGGTAATTAAAAAAGAAAACGTCAAAAAAACTCTTTTATCATATTTACCTATGGCTGTACTTGGTCTATTTTGGCTGCCTACCTTTTTATACCAGATAAATGTCGGAAAGACCTTATCTATCACCCTCCCTGCATGGCAGGAGCTGGCAGGTGGGGCAACAATTAAGCAAGTGGTAGTTATGTGGAATAAATTAATATTGGGTAGAATCTCATTTTTTCCCAAAACTTATTATTATCTATTGGTAGTAATTTCTTCTGTTCCTTTTGTAATTACCTTAATTAGATCATTTAAAAAAGTCAACCTATTTTTTTGGATGTGGTTTTTAATACCCTTAGTATTAGGGTTTGTTACATCTTTTATTTTCCCTGCTTTTATATACTTCAGGTTTTTATATGTAGTACCTGCCTTTTACATTCTGGTTGGGCAAACCAAAAATAAAATCCTAATAAGTATGATGCTTCTTGTTAATTTAATAGGTTGTGGAATTTATCTTTTGGATAAAAATCAACAACGGGAGAGTTGGAAAGAAGCAGTCTCTTTCGTTGAATCAACAATTGGTGAAGATGAAGCGGTGGTCATTAACTACCCTGAAGCATTTGCACCATACAGATGGTATTCAAAAGATAAATGGTTAAAAGTTGCCTCCGTTGCTGATTCAATATTCGTGAACAAAGTGCTTACAGAAAACAAGGTAGAAAGAAGTATCCAAAACGAAAAAGGTGTTTATTATTTCAATTATCTTGAAGATTTGACTGATCCCTCTTCGGTTGTAAGAAACAAGTTGACAGAATTGGGATTTGAAAATATAAAAACCTATACATTTAACGGAGTCGGTGAAGTAGAATACTTAAGACTAAATGAAAATAGCAATTGATTTATCACAAATACTTTTTGGTTCAGGTGTTTCCCATTACAGAGAGAATTTGGTTAAAAATTTACTGGAAGTAGATACAGAAAACAAATACCTTCTTTTTGGAGGATCACTCAGGCAATACCACCTTCTTGAAGAAAAAATAAATAGTCTTAAGGGCAGGCATGAAGCCAAAACTTTCCCAATACCACCAACCTTGGCAGATTTAATCTGGAACAGATTGCACAAGATTCCCATTGAAAAATTATTGGGAGAAGTTGATCTGATCCATACATCCGATTGGACAGAACCACCTTCTAAATATCCAAAAGTAACAACAATTCATGATTTAATTGCTCTTAAATTTCCCAAAATTACACAACCTAGCGTTGTTTCTGTTCATAAAGAAAGAATTAAGTGGGTTTACAAAGAATCAAGAAAAATTATTGTTCCGTCACTTTCCACAAAGAAAGATTTAATGGATCTGGGATTTGAAGAGGAAAGAATTAGAGTTATTTATGAGGCTCCTAATTTGACGAAAGCAAATCAAAAAAACGTTGAGGAGGTAAAAAAGAAATATCAGATTTATGACAATTATATAATTGCGATAGGGGTAAATCCCAGAAAAAACATTCAAAAGATGATTGAAGCATTCCACTTATCCAAATCGGGAAAGAATCTGAAATTTGTAATTGCCGGGGAAAGAAAAGGTATGGTTTTTGAAAATGAGAGAGGCGTCAGATTTTTGGGGAGAATTTCAGATTATGATCTGGCAGCGCTTCTAACCGGATCTAAAGCCTTGGTTTATGCATCTCTCTATGAAGGATTAGGAATACCCATATTAGACGCTTTTAACTGTGAAGTTCCTGTAGTTACTTCTAATATATCATCTATGCCAGAGGTTGCAGGAGGTGCGGCTATACTGGTAAATCCCACTAGTACCAATTCAATAGCAGACGGTATTGAAGAAGCGCTATCAAAACCCAAGACCTTAATAGCCAAAGGACTTAGAAGAGTAGAAGACTTTTCATGGCGAAAATGCGCCAAAGAAACCCTTGAAATATATAAAGGGGTTAAAAACAATTTAAAATGATAAGAAAAGCATTGCAAAGTGACGTTGATGAGATATGGAGTCTGGGTTCCAATGTTGATGAATTCCAAGTTAGCAAAGAAGTTGTTACATTTTGGCCCAGGCCGGTTTTGGAAGCATGTGTAAATAATGGGTCAATATTTGTATTCGAAGAGAACAAAAAAATAATTGGTTTTATAATTTCAAACTATAATCCATTGTTTAAGAAGGCTATTATAGAAAATATCTTTGTTCATCAAGAACATAGGAATAAGGGAATTGGAAAAAATTTATTGAATAATTTGCTAAAAGATCTAAAAATCAAAAAATGTGAGTATGTTTGTACTTTAATTGAGGAAAAAGATGACTTAGGGAAAGCTTTTTATTTAAAGAATAAATTTAATAAAGGTATAGATTGTGTGTGGCTGGATTTAATTCTGGGAACAGATTTTAAAAAGCCTTAACTATTCAGTTAATGATACAATCTAGGTATGGCTAAGATGATTTTGGTATCTAAAGCATCTAAGGAAGAAATCAAATCTATTGCGGAATTATTTCATGGATATGTTAAAGTGGTTGTTGATGTTGAAAATAAAATACTCTGTGCAGGTGCCGAAAGACATGTTGATGAGGAACATAAACTTTTAATAAATGGTTCAAATCAATCTGATTTGTGGGGCGGAGGCATTGATTTGGAAACAGGTGAAGTTGATTATAATTCAATGATAAATTTAAGACCAAATCAAGATAACCCCAGCCGTGACATACTTTCAAAAGATATTAGGCTAAAATTTAATGAAATTGTAAATAAAATTCTGAAATAGTGGATACTAAACAGACAGTAATGGACATAGCAATGAATTTGAATAGAATTGGCAATTGGATTGCTGATGGATACGAGCCTAATAAGAAAAAGGTAGAAGTTTTCACGAAAAATACAGATGATTATATTTCCACGATACAAAATTTAAGTCAACCATTCGAAAAAACTTGGTCTGAATTTATGAGGGTTTATCCTCTTTTTAAGAAAAATATTAAAAAAAATGCAGAAAACCTAATGACTTGGGGAAACATTTTAACACATAGATCAAAATTAATTCGTTAATTATTATTATGATTATTGGAATAGATGGTAATGAAGCAAATATCAAAAATAGAGTCGGGGTAAATAAGTATGCTTTTGAAATGTTGTTGGGGATGTCAAAGTTAATAAAAAAAGAACCCTCAAAGTATAGTCTTATAGTATATCTTAAAGATTCTCCACTTTCAGATTTGCCGGTGGAGACTGAAAACTTCAGATATAAAATTATTTCAGGAGGGGGATTATGGATAATTACAAAACTTACCCCATATCTTTGGAAGAACCCAGAAAAAATAGATATTTTATATTCACCAAGTCATTATACAAGTCCATTCTTGACAATTCCCAGGGTAGTATCCATAATGGACCTAGGATACCTCGAAAGTTCGGAACATTTTGAAAAAACTGTACTTTGGCAATTAAAGTACTGGACTGCTATCTCTATTTTTTTCTCAAAACAGATACTTACTATATCAGAATCTACCAAGAAAGACATTGTACGACATTATCCTTTTGCCTCAAAGAAAATCAAAGTTACTCTTCTCGGATACGATAATAAGAAATTCAAAACAGATATTGATAAAAATCTTGTGCGACAGGTTAAAAATAAGTATTCTATAGTAGATGACTATATTTTATATCTTGGGACACTCAAACCGAGTAAAAATATAGACGGACTCATTTCCGCTTTCAGTAAATTAAAAGAAAAAAATAATTTAAAGTTAGTAATCGCCGGGAAAAAAGGGTGGCTTTACAGCGAAATATTTAAAAAAGTTGTTGAGCTGGGGATAGAAGATAAAGTGATTTTTACGGACTTTGTCAAAGAAGAAGATAAACTGGCATTAATTGCAGGTGCAAAAGTATTCGTTTTACCATCCTTTTGGGAAGGGTTTGGATTGGATGTACTATCTGCAATGGCCTGTGGTGTACCAGTAGTGGTTTCTAACGTTGGAAGTCTTCCTGAGGTAGTTGGTGAGGCAGGAATATATATAAAACCGGATGATATCGAAAGCATCAGGCACGGAATCGAAAAAGTTTTAAATTTAGATACAAGTGAGTATAATAAACTAGTAACTAGAGGATTAGATCAGGTTAAAAAGTTTTCGTGGGACAAGTGTAGTAAATTAACATTAGAAGTACTAGAAAATGTTACAAGACAAAAACGGAAATAAATTAAGTGTAAATGAAGCTTTACCTAAAATTCTTAATAGAATTGGAGCCTATTTTCTTGATTTTGAGCTCATGTTGATTCGATGGGTTGGCTTAATTCCATCCCACATCATCAGAAATTCTATTTATCGCCTAGTAGGAGTAAAAATTGGTAAAGGATCAACTTTCCATATGTGGGCTAACTTCTTTGATCCAAGGAATATCACAGTGGGTGAGGATTCTATAATAGGAAATAATATATTTATTGATGGAAGAGAAAAAGTGACTATTGGCAATCATGTTGATATTGCTTCAGAAGTAATGATATATAATAGTGAACATAAATTAGACTCAGAGATTTTTGAGGCTGTGGAAGAACCCGTGAAAATAAATGACTATGTTTTTATCGGCCCCAGAGTGATAATTATGCCGGGAGTTACCATAGGACGTGGAGCAGTGGTTGCAGGTGGTGCAGTTGTAACCAAAGATGTTCCAGATTTTGCTATAGTTGGAGGAGTGCCTGCGAAGGTGATTGGTGAAAGAAATAACAAAAATCCTAATTACAGACTTGGCCGTGCCAGATTATTCCAGTAAGAAATGAAATTCAATTAATATAATGAAACTTTTTTTAGCATCCAGGATAAAAGACCCATTATCTATTAAAAAACTTGAAGAGTATTTAGGTGGATTTACCAATAAAAAAATAGCCCTAATACCTACCGCTTCAAATGCAGAAAATGGTTGGCAGAGTTGGAAAAGAAAAAATGATGGTACATGGCAATTTGTTCATAAATTAGGTGCAAAAGTTACAGATGTAGTCTTGGAAGAATATAGAGATGAATCTGTAATTAAATTACTGGAAGGCCAAGACGTAATTTGGTTTATGGGTGGAATGGCAGGATATCTAAGTTATTGGATTAGAAGATGTAAGATTGATTTGAATATCAGAAAATTATTAAAAAATGGTACGGTGTATGTAGGTTCAAGCGCAGGTGCAATGGTAGCAGGCCAAACACTTCAGATTTCAAATTGGCTTAGTGTAGATGGCGAAAGAGGCTCTGAAAATATTGAACCTATGAAATTAGTTGAATTTGATATATTTCCTCATTACAAAGATTCGTACAAGTCTAAGATAAAAGGAAAATATAAAGGACCTAAATTATATTTACTCAAAGATGGTGAAGAAATAATCGTCGATGACAATAAAATAACCGTTGTGGGTAAAGAAAGAATAATTTCAAATGAATAAGCTTATAAAAACAATATTACTTTTTGTATCGATAGTAATTCTTATATATGTCACTTTTCCCAGTCCCGGTTTTCCTACTCCTCCACCTGATTCAGAACAATCAACAGAGCCCGCAGATACAGAGTCATCACTTAGACGTGCTTATTTTACCAATTTAAGCAGGGAGGAAGTGATAAATCATTACCGACTTCAATTTAACAACAAACTTGGTTTTCCGACACTAAGACTTAATTACCCACCGGAAGAATCTCAATCTATAATTAGAGATCAAACCAAAAGCACCTATCTTGAAGAATTGGCACATCCACTAAGAGAGTCTATTTATATTAATGGATTTGAACCTAGATCGGAGAAAGATACAATTGTCATAAACGGCAGAAAATGGGAACAAAAAATAATAATACGCTACGTACCAAGTACAGTTATAATTAGGTTGGTTATTACCTGTTTAACTATTGTTTTGAGCTATCTGTTGATGAGAGAATATACATATGCAAAAAGACATTGATCTATCAATAGTAATTGTCTCATCAAAGAAAGACTATTTATTCGACTGTCTAAAATCACTTACTTCGGTTTTGACCGGATTAAATAATGAAATAATCTTGGTTGATAATGCATCTTCAGATAATATAAAAAAGCAAGTTAATGAAAAATTTCCCAATGTAATTGTAATCAGGCGTGAAAACAACGGTGGTTTTGGTGAAAACAATAATATGGGTATGAAAGTTGCTCGAGGAAAATATATACTCCTTTTGAATGATGACACAAAAATTTTAAATAAGGATATATTTAAAGAAATGATTGAATGGATGGATAAGCATCCGGATGTTGGAATCAGCTCTTGTGCATTGGTTAATCCTGATCAAAAAACATATCAAGGGTCAGGAGGTTATTTCCCCACCTTACCCCGTGTATTTGCTTGGATGACATTCATAGACGATATTCCGCTTCTTGATAAAATAATTAAACCTTTCCATCCTTTGCACGGTTGGTCACCAATACACACAAATGAGGATTATTTTAAAAAACAACATGAACAGGATTGGGTAACCGGAGCATTCTTTTTGATGAGAAAAAGCGCTATGGACCAGTCAGGTTTATTCGATGAAGATTTTTTCTTATATGTAGAGGAAGTGGAACTTTGCTACCGTTTTAAAGAAAAAGGTTGGAAAGTTATGTATTTACCAAAGTGGAAAACAATGCACTATGGACAAGTAACTACAGGTAGCGAAAACGCGATGGTTAGGGAAATGCAGCATATTGTTTTGTTTTATGAAAAGCACTATCCAAAATGGCAAAAGCCGTTTTTGCAATTTACTTTAAAGTTTGGTGCAGTACTTAGAATGATTGTTTTTGGTTTTCTGAAAGGTCCTAAGGTGATAAGAATTTATGCAAAAGCATTCGCCGCAGTCTAAAGAATTGAAATTATCTTCTTCGGTGATTAAATATTTAGTTACCGCTTTAATAGTTTTTATCCCGTTGTATATTAAATTCCCGCTTTTTAAAATTCCCGGAACCTATGTCTCGATCAGAATGGAAGATTTTCTAATAGGTTTGACCTTTATCGCACTTATAACTGTTTATTTAAAAGAGTTTTTAAATATTCTTAAGAATAACATTTCTAAAAGCATACTGATATTTTGGCTCATAGGTTTTATTTCATTGCTTTCAGGGTTATTTGTGACCGAAACAGTAGGAGGCATGATAGGTGTCTTACATTGGCTTCGCCGGATAGAATATATGATCCTGTTTTTTGTCGGTTATATCTTCATTAAAAAATGTAACGACAAAGAAAATATACTTTATTTAATTAAAGTACTACTTTTAGTTAATTTATTTATATTTGTTTACGGAATAGGACAAAGATATATTGGTTTCCCCGTAATAGTTACACAAAATGAAGAATATTCTAAAGGTATTGCTTTACGTTGGATTAATGGTGCCCATATAAATTCTACCTTCGCAGGTCACTATGACCTGGCTTCCTATTTACTTTTGACAATGCCAATATTTATAAACTTTTTTTTCTTAGCTAAAAGAAATCTAATTAAAACAATGCTTGGAGTTTCCATTGCACTTAGTTATTGGCTGATTGCTATGGCTGCGTCACGTATTTCTATAATTTCGCTGCTGATATCTATTGGCATAGGTCTGATACTTATTAAGAAATATAAAGAAATTATTTTAGTATTTTTAATTAGTTTTATTATTTTCGGATTTTCACCAATCTTAAAAGCCAGGTATATAAGACTGTTTGATGTGGTTAGAGATAAAATAACCTCAATAGGACTTGTCTATGCACAGTCGACTGAGGTATTTGAAGACAGATCAACTTCGATAAGACTAAATGTTGAATGGCCAAGAGCCATAAGATCACTTACTAAAAATCCACTACTGGGTACCGGTTACTCATCAATTAGTTTGGCTACCGATAATGATTATTTAAGAGCACTGGGAGAGGTAGGAATATTAGGTTTTTCAGCCTTTATGCTTGTTTTTGTTAATATATATAAATTAATAATTAAGTCTCTTAGGAATATTGGAAAATTAGACATTTCTGAAAGAGTTTTTGTAACAGGGTATATTGGGGGGATAATAGGAACACTTTCCAATGCAATGTTTATCGATATCTTTGAAGCATCAAAATTTGCTACAATATTTTGGTTGTTTATGGGAATAACAACAGCCAAGCTTATACAATCTCAAAATGAATAATATATTTACGCATGTGAAAACTGTTATTAGGAATGAGTATATTATATTATCAATAATCCTACTATTTGGCTTGGCGGTCAGACTGTATAAAATCAATAATCCCGTTGCAGATTGGCATAGTTGGAGACAGGCTGATACTGCATCTGTTTCAAGGAATTTTGTTAAAAGTGGGATCAATCTCTTATATCCAACATATGATGATATAAGTAGTATTCAAAGCGGCAAGTTCAATCCTCAAGGACTTCGGATGGTTGAGTTTCCAATATATAATGCTTTGCATGCAATTTTATTTAAAACCTTTGGAACTTTTTCATTAGAAGTATGGGGTAGATTATTAACATCACTTATTACACTTATAACTTCAGTATTTTTATACCTCCTGGCTAAACGGCATTATGGACCAACCATTGGATTGATAACCGCCTTTTTTTTCGTGTTCATACCTTTCAATATCTATTTCTCAAGAGCGATTTTGCCTGACCCATTAGGAGTACTCTTTGCAATTTCTGGTTTATACTTTTTTAAGTTAAATACGATTGTTTCGGCTTTACTTTTCGCTTTAGCATTCCTTCAGAAACCGTACTTCGGTGTGTTTCTTCTTCCGTTAATTCCTGAATTTATGAAAAAGGAAAATCTTAAGAAGAATTTAAACTTTTGCGTTATAGCATTTGCACCATTTATTTTATGGAGGTATTGGACAGGACTTCATCCTGAAGGAATACCTTTTTATAAATGGGCTTTTAACGGAGATAAAATAAGATTCCACCCCGCATTTTTTAGATGGCTGTTTGGCGAACGCATCGGAATATTAATTCTTGGAGGCTGGGGATTGATACCATTCGGTATGGGATTAATCAGAAGAATGAAAGATAAATTTTCACTTTATTTTTCACTATCAATGCTTGTCTACTTGGTGATTGTAGCAACAGCAAATGTTAGACATGATTATTACCAGATACCAATTATTCCTGCAGTTTCATTGAGCTTAGCTCTGGGATCAGTCTGGCTTTGGAAAAGATCTAAAATTCTTTTGACACTTTCGGTTTTGGTGATGTTTTTAATCGCTTGGGACAGAGTAAAACCTTTTTATCAAATTAATCATCCTGAATTAATGGAAGTTGGTAAAGTTGTTGACGAGACTTTACCTCGCGACGCACAAATTGTTATTCCCTATAATGGAGATACTGCATTTCTATATCAAACTAAAAGAAAAGGATGGCCTGCAATTGACAACTCCATTGAAAACTTAATTGAAAGAGGAGCCGATTACTATGTATCAATTGATTTGGGGAGTTCTGATACAGTAAATTTTTCAAAAAGATTTGAAGCTTTGGTAAGAACTGATAAATATATAATTCTTGACCTACATAATGAAATTGATTCTAAGAAGGTAAAGTAATATACTATAGACTATGGAGTGGAAAGTATTTTGTCCTGAAGAGGAAAACAGAAAAAGGTTTCCAGGATTACCATGGGAACATGAGGCTAACTGGACCCAATTAACAGATGAATATCCTCCAAATTCAATCGGAGCTAGACAAGTTAAAAGGATGCAAAAGTTAGTAAATGATAAAGCCATTGAGGTTAACATTACAGACCAGGCAGTTATCGAAGAAGCTTTGAGATTGTCAAGACAAGTTATGGAAGGTGTAGATAGTGTTGAAGATTTACTTAGTGTGGCACAAACAAGAATTAATATTTCTTCTAAATCATTCTGATTTGAGAAAGAAAGTACTACAATATAAACAGCATGAAAATTTTAATGCTAGTTCCGTTTCTTCCTAATGACCAGATGTCTGGTGGTCAAACCCGTTGGTATAACCTGATTAAGCATTTATCCCAAAAGCACAAAATTACTCTGATGACCCTAATTAAAGATGATTGGGAAAAGAAATTTATTCCGGAACTGAATAAATACTGTGAAAAAGTCTATATCTTCAGACGTCCCAAATCTCCTTGGACATTTAGAAATCTACTCCTGACACTTATAAGCTTTAATCCGTTGGTGGTTATCAGAAATTTTTCATTTAATGAAAGACGTGCCATTAAAAAAGAACTTAACTCCCAAAAATACGATATTATCCATGCAGAAACTTTTTATGTTATGCCTCATATTCCCGCGACCAAGACTCCGATTGTTTTAGTTGAACCAACTATTGAGTTTTCAGTCTATCAACATTATGTAAATAGTGAAGTACCTTGGTATTTGAAACCTATTTATCAATTTGATGTAGCTAAACTCAGGTATTGGGAAAAGTTTTACTGGAGACGTGCCACCAGACTATTTGCGGTTTCCGAAGATGATAAAAAAATTATGAACTCTGAAGTACAAGACTTAAACATTGGAGTAATCCCTAACGGTGTTGAGTTTAACTATTTTGATTCCAAAACCGAAGTAGTTAAAAAAGATCCAACTATTTTATATGTTGGTAATTTTAAATGGATGCAAAATGTAGAAGCTGTAAACATTCTCGTTTCTGATCTTTGGCCAAAAATAAAAAAATCTGTCCAAAACGTTAAACTCTGGCTGACAGGTGTTAATATGCCCCCACTTTTATATGGTTATGCCAAAAACGATCCCGACATTAAAATTACTGAAAGTTTACTAGATATAAGAGATGCATATAAAGGTTCAACTGTTCTTGTAGCTCCCATCAAAGGTCCAGGTGGAACCAGGCTTAAAGTATTGGAAGCTTTTGCAAGTGGACTACCGGTTGTATCCACTCCTGTTGGAGTGGCTGGTCTTGGAATAGAGGATGGTAAGCAAGCAATGGTATCTTCCAATATGGATCAGTTGGTTGATTTTACAGTTCAACTATTGAAAAACAAGGAGTTTGCTGCAAAAATTGGGGTAGAAGGTAAAAAATTTGTCAAAGAAAATTTTGACTGGAAGAATATTGTAGCCAAACTTGATAAAGTATATGAAGAAATAATAAAATGAATAAACCCAAACTATCAGTAATTATTTTAAATTACAACACCAAAGAACTTTTGTCGGACTGTTTGAAATCGGTCAAAGATCACATGGATGAAGTTCAGATGGAAGTTATTGTATCCGACAATTCATCAACCGATGGTAGTCAGGAAATGGTAAAAACAAAGTTTCCATGGGTTAAGTTTATAGAAGGACCCAATGAAGGATTTTCAAAAGGAAACAATAGAGCAAGACCGTTAGTTACAGGTGATATGGTGTTATTCTTAAACCCTGACACTTTAGTTCATGATAACGTATTTGCCCTGACAGTCAGATATTTGGAAGAACATCCAAAAGTCGGTGCTGTTACCTGCAAACTAATTCTTCCTGACGGAAGTATGGATAAGGATGTTAGAAGAAAATTCCCAACTCCTTGGGTATCTTTCAATAAATTGGTTTTAGGAAAAAGCCGCGATTATTATTATGAAGATATACCCAATACAGCGACTCATGAAGTAGAAGCAATACAGGGTGCATTCTTCCTCTCCTGGAAAAAGATCTTGGATGATGTTGGTTGGTTTGACCCGGCTTATTTCTTTGATGGAGAAGACGTAGATCTTTGTTATCAGATTTATAAAAAAGGATTCAAATTGGTTTATTATCCTGATGTATATATAACCCACTTAAAAGGAGTGACTAAAGGAAAAGTCAAGAAATGGAGGCATAAGTTAACCGATGCTCAAAGGAAGAAAATAAGACTGGCAGGAGTTGCTTCGATGGAACTGTTTTATAGGAAAAACTTGTGGAAAAAATATCCTCTTCCTTTCAATTATTTTGTAATTTTGGGAATCAACCTCTACAAGATTATCAGGTATGTTAGGGTGGTATTATTATCTTCCTATTAAGGATTTAAAATAATGAAAATCTTACTTGATGCAAGATTCTATGGACTTGAAAACGGTGGTTTAGGAAGATACAGTATTAATTTAATCAAGAGCCTTGCTTTATTAGACAAAACAAACAATTATTCGCTTCTTCTTACCAATAAGTATTTTGATAAATTAGTACTTCCTGATAATTTTAAAAAGATCAGAGTGGATATAAAGCCGTATGGTTTATCAGAACAAATATTATTACCATTAATCATCTGGAAAGAAAATCCTGACATTGTTCACTATATGCATTTTAATGCTCCTCTGATTAATTTCAAACCATTCATTGTTACTATCCACGATATGATCATGCATAAGTCAAAAGGGCTTGAAAGTACAACTTTAAACCCGATTTTTTATCGTTTTAAGCAGATAGCCTACAAATATGTTTTTAGTCACGCAGTGAAAAACTCTAAAACAATTATCGTGCCTTCAATGACAATTAATAATGAATTATCGGAATATTTTAAATTTTACAAAGACAAAATCAAAGTGGTTTATTTGGGATTGGATTATGAAATCCAACTGGTAAAGTCAAATGTTCCCAAGAACAGGAACTTTATTTATGTAGGTAACGCATATCCTCATAAAAATTTAGATTTGTTAATCTCTGCTGTTAAAAAAGCAAAAGTAAAATTGGACATCAGTACTTCAAAAAATTATTTCAGTAATAAACTGAAAGTTCTAGTTAATGATGAAAATGCAGAGGAATATGTCAGAGTTCACGACTTCTTAGACGACCAAAAAGTAATTCAATTGTACAGAGATTCTGCAGCATTCATTTATCCTTCATTAATTGAGGGTTTTGGTTTCCAAGGTTTGGAAGCAATAGCTTCAGGTACAATTTTAATCGCATCAGATATCCCAGTATTTAGAGAAGTTTATAAAGATTATGCAATTTATTTTGATCCCAAAAACGTTGATTCACTAGTCAGTGCAATAAATAAATCTGTAAACCTCTCTGGTTCAGAACGAAAAACAATAATTGAAAATGCTCAAAATTATATTAAAAAATATTCATGGGAAAATACTGCTGGGAAAACCCTATCTTTATATCAGGAGGTAGCCGTGAAATGAAAATAATAAAAGATAAAGATCTGGATTGGGAAAAAGTTAATCATCCTGGGTCAAAAGTATTAAAAAAAGTAATTATTAAAAATGGGGACTTACTTAATATCACAGTTTTTGGTAAAACGATTTTTAAACCACAAGATGTTATCGAAGAACACTCCCACCCGACCATGTATGAAGTTTTTCATCTGACAAAAGGAAAAGCGGTCTTTACAGTAAAAGGTGCAGATCAAGTTGTAGAAAAAGATGACACTGTAATTTTTAAGCCAAACGAACCACATAAACAAACAAATCCATTCAAAGAAGCCTGTGAGTGGTTCTATCTGGGTTTGGCAACTGACAGATGATATAATCTAAAGTTAATATGGGATTTGAAGATAATTTGGAAAAAGGAAAATCTTCTTCAAAACCTGCTTCTCAGACAAAGATGTCTCTTCAAAAAGCAATAGAGATGGGGGAATATAATCCGGAATATTTAAGTACTTTTTCAGAATGGCATACATTAAGCAGACATATTCAATTTCAATATATCAGAGATGCATTAGAAACCAGGCGTCACCACCTGCTTCAACAATATGCTGAGATTAATAACATATTAGATTTTTCTAAAAAACCACATCTTAAAGAAGCAATGAAAAATATCGAAAACCAATTGCATAAAATTGAGGATGACCGAGAAAGATTATTTGTTGAGTACTCCAAATGACATTAAAAGAACGCAAAAAAGTTTTAAATTATTTAATATTGATCGTAGTTGTGTCAATTGCCCTCTCATTATTGGGTACAAAATTAGACACGGTATTGATACGAGAATTTGTCAGCAAAACTGGTTATTTATCACCGTTTATTTTTATACTTTTACTTTCGTTATGTCAGATAATTGCACCAGTAAGCGGTACTCCTATTTATCTTGCCGGTTACGTTTTATTCGAGCGTAACGTCCTATTTTATAATTACGCGTCCTATTTAATAGCTGCATTTATAAATTTTTCAATTGCCCGAAAATGGGGAAGGAATTGGGTAATTAGGCTCGTTGGTAAGGATGATATGTCAAAAATTGACACCTTCGCAAAAGGATATGGAATCAAATCACTTTTGTTTTTAAGAATTTTTCAAAGCCACCTCTCTGACTTTATAAGTTATGCATTCGGATTAACAAAAATTAATTTTATTAAATATATAATAATAAGCATTCTAGCTCCCATCCCAATGTTGATTGTTTGGTATATTTTTATTTTTAAAACAATTGATAATTTAAATGATTTCTCATTGTGGTTTTTGATTACCCTGATCCCACTATTTGTAATCTCCTGGTATTATTGGAAATATTTAAAAAAGAATAATGAAAAATCTAAAAAATTTAAAAATCGCTATTGTTTATGATAGAGTAAATAAATGGGGAGGAGCGGAGAGAGTACTTTTGGCTCTTCACGAAATGTTTCCGAATGCACCACTTTTCACTTCTGTTTATGATAAAAAAAATGCTTCCTGGGCTAGAATATTTCCGAAAATTTATACTTCATTTCTGCAAAAAATACCCCTTTTAAATAAAAAACATGAACTTTTGGGTTGGATCATGCCTTTGGCTTTTGAGTCCTTTGATTTTTCCGACTTTGACCTGGTAATTTCAGTTACCTCAGAAGCAGCAAAAGGTATTATCACCAAGCCAAGCACGTTTCATATTTGTTATATGCTTACACCGACCAGATACTTATGGAGCCATAAAAAATATTATTTTAAGAATAAAATTTTAGAGAAAATTTCTAAACCAGTCATTGATTATCTAAAACAATGGGATTTAATTGCTTCTTGTAAACCTGATAAAATCATAGCCATTTCTACAGCGGTTAAAAACAGAATCAAAAAATATTATCAAAAGGATTCTGAGGTTATCTTTCCTCCTGTAGATGTACCACTTATTATGACAAAAGATTATCTGGATGGAGAATATTATTTAATTGTATCCAGGCTTGTAGGGTATAAACGAGTCGATCTGGCGGTTGAAGTCTTTAATGAATTAAATCTCCCCCTAATGATTGTAGGTACAGGATCTGACGAAAAAAAATTGAAGTA
>Ga0209518_1002900_pt1 | contig 15334 bp, 9 predicted proteins | sample RifGroB1_FD_183993 | JGI IMG/M metagenome (GOLD analysis project Ga0209518, IMG submission 183993) | Groundwater microbial communities from Rifle, Colorado, USA - Groundwater B1 (SPAdes) (version 2) | ecosystem: Environmental > Aquatic > Deep subsurface > Groundwater | place: Rifle, Colorado...
TCGCCATCTTCAGCGGCACAGAAGCCGTCACTCTCGGGCTGCGCCTCGGTGCCATCGAGAAGGAAAATGTGCTGGTCGTCAAGGGAGTTCCTCAGGGGCAGTGCTTGGTTGGGTGATTCTGGTTGAAGGTTATACTTCGTGAAATTTGTTTTTTGTTCGATTAACGGGTTGGTAAATTCTCACCCAAACCACCGCCCCAATCCTTCCTGCTTCTCCTTCTCCTTGCCGAATGTCTCCTCAACGCGGTCTTTCGTTAAAGCAAGGCTCTGCTGCAGGTAGGCAGGCAGGCGGTACTTCTCGGCGAGCGAAATCGCCGGCTCCAGGTACTTGATGACCGAGCCTTCAGAAACTGTAAACAATAATCTTCCGGAGCATTTCGTGCACTTGCCAATCAGCGGCGGCCGGCGGAACTTCTCGTTGCACTTCACGCACCGGAACTCCTGAGTGGAAAATTTGCGGAGATTCCCGCGGATGTCGCGGATCAAGTGCTTCTCGATGACCAGTTTGGCCACGTCCGCGGCGTCCACGGCCCGTATCCTGTCTGCGAGGTCCATCTGCCCCTGGAGCTTCTCCTGCATGGACGGCAGGGTCTTGTAGGCAGAGCACAGCACCCCGGAATTCATGCTGGACGTCTCGTGTGTGTAGCCGAGCCCTTCATATTGCAGGGGAGTGTTGATGCGCTTGCCCATCTTCTCGATGGGAACTTCCCACGGCTTCCTGAACAAGAGGCATGCCTCATAGAATTCAAGGGGATACGCCCAGCACACGTCCAGGTCAAAGAGCATGTCATCGACCTCGGAGGGCACGACCTTGGAAGTCAGGACGAGGGGGGCGTCCTGCGTCGCGCCCCGGGTGGCGGGGAGGAACTGCCTGGAAAAGTTGAGCAGGCCATCGAGCAAAAGGGTGACGCAGGCCTCATCCCCGTCGCAATCACGGCGCGTTGCGGCGTGCAGCATCGGGTGGGCGAACAGCCCCTGGGTCTGGGAAAAACCCACTATTCTCCCCACAATCGCGGCAGAGGTGTGCGGAGCGAGCACCATCACCAGATGCCCGACAAGCTCGGCAGGAGAGGCAAGGTTGTAGTAGCGCGGCAGGCCATACATGGTCTCGAGCATCTCGTCGATGAAGCGGGTGGTGGCGAGCAGCACCTTGTCCGAGCCCGCGTCGGGAGAGTCTTGGCAGGCTGGCAGGATGAGGTCCTGCGGCTTCAGCTCGACAACCTGGTTGTCGTCGGCAAGCTCTTTCCCGTGGATGTCCTTGGCGTATCCCATTTCCCGCAGCCGTTCGATGGGGGTTCCCACTTCCACGGGCCTGAAGTGGGTGACGGGCAGCTGCGTCGCGTCGTATCGCGAGGTGCCGTCCTTGTTCACGGCGATGTCGTGCTTCGCACGCAGGATGCCCTTGAGCGGGTGCTCGGGGATGTGGTCCTTGCTGGACGTCCCCTTGACGCCCTTGATGAGGTCCGGGAGGACGCTCATCCCGGCTGTCCTGGAGACATCATCAAAGATCTTGGAGATGGCGATCCTCTGCTTCGTGTACGTCGCCGCCTTGCCGTGTATCTTGCAGGAAGGCGTTTCGATCAGCCCGCACATCTTGCAGTGGTAGAGCTTTGTCGCTTTCTGGTTACATTTCTCGCACACCCCCAGCACGGTGTGGTGGGAGCATGTCCTGCAGATGTAGTTCGGGAATTCCCCCTCGACGATTCCCCCGTCCATCGCGCTCTGGAACGACCTCAATCGCCCTCCTTCCTCGCCGACGGGAAACAGCACGTGCGGGCTGCCGGTCAGCTTGCGCAGCTTTGCCTTCTCCGGCCTGCCCATGCGCGCGCCGATGGACGTGCCTGATTTGTCCCGCAGGGTGAAGCCGGCGACGGCGGAGAGCGCGCCGAGGACGTCGTTCTTCCCCAACTCATCGCGGAGCGCGTCCTTCCACCCTTCTTTGAGCATGCCGAGGGTGTGCACCAGGGAGAGGCACTCTTCCCCTTTGACGACCACGAACTCGTTCTGCGCGACGGCATGCGGCAGTCCGATTATCTCCAGCAGGCGCTTGTGCTCGTCGATGAGGGGGATGACGAGCTTGTGCTTCCCGTCCTCGCCGACATCGAGCTGCGCGTCAGAGAGCCAGCCGCAGAGGCGCAGCAGCTGCTCCATGGACAGGGCCTTCCAGTGATAGGTGTATGCGGGGTGGAGGGGGATGGAGAGCACCTTGGCCATGGCGATGGAGAGAGCGCAGTCCGGCTTTGCGGATGCGGGGCTGTCGATGAATTGCCGGAGGAGCGGGCTCCCGATGGAGAGGGTCTCGGCAGCCTTTTCGGCGTCAGGAGAGCCATGCATCCTCATGATGGCCGCCTCAAGCTCGCGGGCCCACCACTCCTCGCAGTAGCCGGCCGGCACCAGAGGATGCGCGCGGTTGAAGAAATCGCCGTAGTTGAAGAGGAGGTCCCCCAGGAACAGTATCTCTGCCACGTCGCGCGCCGCGAGCTTCGCCTTCTGCTCGGTGTCGAGGTGGACGACATCCCCATTCATCAGCTTGACGATTGGCCCTTCAATGGTGTCGCAGCACGTCAGGGTAGCCGCTTTCCCCGGCCTCTCGACCTTGAGCTGCGTGCCGACGGCGATGTACCGGTTGAGCACGTGCATGGTGGCCGGATGGATGCCGGCGGCGGAATACCCCGTTGTCCGGCCGCGGCCGTAGCGCAGCCGGAAGCCGCCGGCGGCGAGGGGATGCGTCAGGACAGGCCGCCCGGCCACGAGGTCCTTGATGTAGGTGTAGTTGGGCGTCAATCCCCCATCTTTCCCGTCGGCGGATTTCGCCTTTGACTTGATGCTGTTCTGCAGTGCCAGGAACTCCTTCAGGAAGCTCCAGTGCTCGAGGTTGAAGTCCCTCCCCCATTTCGAGAGCTGCGCCCATACCTTCGAGGCCTTCTGCGCGATGCACTCCCCGGTCACGAGGCACACGCCGCTCCTGATCTTGTTGGTCTCGATGCGCGGCAGGTCCTTGTGGTTGGACACCTCGATGTCCTCTGACGGGTCGCCGTCTATCTGGACGGGGATGTGCTGCGTCAGGAAGATGATTTCCTGCTCGCTCGGCAGGTATTGCAGGTTGGTGATGCGGTCATGGTAGTCGTACAGCTCCGTCGCGCTGCGCTTCGCCTCGTCCTCCGTGGGGTCGTACGCGGCGTAGCCCATCATGACGCGGATATAATCCGCGATGAGGAGGGAGACCGCTCCTGCCGTTCCCCCGGCGCTCCTGATGGGGCCTGAGTACATGAGGGCAAAATATTCCTTGCCGTCCTTCCGCTTCTTGAGCTTCAGCTCGACAAACCCCTCGAGGGGAGAGGCCACCACTCCCAGCGTCAGATAGGCGATGCCGATGCGGATGCCGGTCTCCATGGCCTCCCGCTCGGTCTCGAAAGGGCAGAACTTCTGCTGCGCGACGTCGAGAGACACCTGGAGCGCGACCCTCCAGTCCAGCTTGCCGAATTTTTTCTCCAGCTCCTCGATGCGCTGCGGGATCCCTTTCCCCTTGATCTGTGGCATCGCCGCGCTCACCAGCCCCTCGACGCGCTCGGAAAGGTTCTTTGCCAGGGGGATGTCCACATCCTGCTCCGGGTCATATCCTTTCGCCCGGGCTTCCCTTGCCAGGACATATGCTTCCTGCACCTTCGAGAAGATGGAATCGGTGTAGGCGAGCATCTCATCGCTCATCTGCGCAGGGTTGTTGTTTTGTGTCATTTTGTCCCTTTGGTGGATGGTTATAGCCGCCTTCGGCGGCTTGGGGTGGCGCGCCCCCAGTGCTGCACGGGCGCGCACTGACAGCGCCGCGCAATGGCGGCGCCTGACTGTCTCCCGCGAAGCGGGCTATGGCGAAGCGCGATGCGCTGGCGTGTTCCTTTCATTGGTTGCCGAACTTGAGTATCTTGATGTCCCTCGTCTTCAGGTTGACGACCGGGACGCGGCTCGGCTCCGGGTGGTGCCCTACCTTCTCCTGGAACGCGGTCTTGGATTGCCAGCAGCTGCCGCAGATCAAGGTGGTTCCTTTGTAGTTGGCGGAGACGGACTTGTGGATGTGGCCGGAGATGAAGAAGTCCGGCACCGTGTCTATGACCAGGGGATCGCGCTTGGTGTCCGGGATGTACTGCGTCGACGTATGTGTGGGGGCAAGATGCCTGCGCTGGAGCAGGAAGCGCATGATGAGGTCTGCGCGGTCGTATCCTCCCTGGTTGCGCAGCGTGCTGACTTCGGCCACGTAATGGTCGAAGGAGTAGCCGTGGTAGAGGAGCACGTTGAAGCCGGGAAAATCCTCCGAGGAGTGGATGTTGATGAGCGCCGGGTTGGACACGATGGTCGCGTGCGGGATCTCGTAGAGGGGGGTGCAGTATGTCCTGGGGAAAAGCGGCTGCGGCTCAGCAAGCCGCACCGCGTCGTGGTTGCCCGCGCAGATGATCATCTGGATGCGGGAGGGGATGCGTTTGAGCAGCTCTGCGCACATGCGGTACTGCTCGTAGATGTCCTTGACCTCCAGTTCATCCTCCTGGCCGGGATAGATGCCAACCCCGTCCACGAGGTCGCCGGTGACGAACAGGTACTTGATGTTGGACGCGATCTCGCGCTGCTTGTCGTTGCCGGCCTCCCCGTTGATCCACTTCAGGAACTTTTCAAAATCATCCGGCAGGAATTTGGTTGAGCCCACGTGGAGGTCTGAGATGAATGCGGCATAGGCCTCATCAGGGGCTTTCTTGGCCTCGGCAGCCGGGACGTCGGGCTGGTAGACCTCGTTCGCGAAGACTATCTTGTCCCCGCTCACCCCGACGATGCCGATGACCTCGTCGAGCACAATCTCTTCTGCCTTCCGGTACAGTTCCGGCTTGTTGCGGTTGACGAGCACCTTGATGCTGCCTGTCTGGTCCTCCACCGTGAGTATGAGGTTGCCGTTCTTGGTCGTGTCTTTGGAGCTCACCATGCCGACGAGCGCGAGGGACTCCTTCTCTGTCTTCTTGAGGATGTGCCTGATGGAGATCGTGGCCTGCATCCCCTGCCTGCCCTTGAGAATCTTCTCGATCGCGGCAAAGCGGTGGTTGAAGTAGTCGACGAAGTCCTGCACATCCCTCTTGGTGTTCTCCTCCGCGTAGGAGGATATGACCTTGACGGCGTACGGGCTCGACGGCAAGGGTGGCGCCTGCGGCGCGATCGTGGAGAGGTTGTCCATCGCCCGGGTGTAGCTCGTCGTGTTGCCCTTCTCCTGCATCACCTTGACGCGCTCGATCTCCGCCCAGTTGATATCCTTCCCATGGTGGTGCTGGACGTCCTGGCTCATGACCAACGCTCCCTCGGGGGTGTGCATCCGCGCGGACACGCTCTCGAAGTTGTCCGTCTCGGAGATGGAATCGAGGAGCTCGGAGCTGAGGAGGATGCCCTGCTTGAGGAACCTCGAGACGATTTCCTTTTTCCGTGGGGATGGTAGGTGGTGCATCAGAGATGGAGCTGCTCCGCGAGCTGCTGCTTTATGCGGGGAATGAGCGACGGGGGCAGGGAAAGGGAGATTTCCCTCATCCTCCCGTATCTTCCCTTGGAGATGATCTTGGCGTTGATGAACCCCAGCATGTCGAACTCCCCGAGGATATCCGAAATCCTCCGCTGGGTCAGCGGCCTCAATCCCGCTTTTGAGCAATAGGACTTGTAGAGGGTGTAGACTTCCCCGGTGAAGATGGAGTGGGAGCGCGGCTGGATGCTGAGGATGGTGTAGAGCGCGAGCTGCTGCTGGGTGGGCTGCGTCGAGACGAGCTCCGTGAATCTGTCCCGGTCTATCTTGTCGTCCGCCTCGTCAAGGAAGGGGATGGATATGGTGCCCGCGTTCGCGCGCTCGGCGAGCTCCCCGGAGACGCGGAGGAGGTCCAGCGCCCTTCTTGCGTCGCCGTGCTCCCTTGCCGCAAGGGCAGCGCATTTCTCGATGACTCCCGGCTCCACAGCCCCTCCTTTGAAGGAACTCTCGATGCGCTGCCGCAGGATGTCCTGGAGCTGGAGGGCGTTGTATGTGGGAAAAATCATCTCCTCCTGAGAGAGGGAAGATTTCACCCTCGGGTCGATGGCCTCGATGAGGTTGAGGTCATTCGAGATGCCGATGATGGAGACGTGGTTGCTCAGGTTCTCATCGTTGATGCGCAGCAGGTTGTAGAGGGTGTTATCCCCTGCCTTGGTGAGGAGGTGGTCGATTTCGTCCAGGATGATGATGATGTTCTTTCCCTTGTTCGCGAGCGCGGCCTTGAAGTGGGTGTATATCTCTTTCGTCGGCAAGCCGGTGGGTGGCACCATCCTTCCAAGAGAGATGGAAAGCTCCGCGATAAGCCTGTATTCGGTGTCTGCCGTCCTGTTGATCTTGCAGTTGATATAGATGATTTCGAGGGGGATGTTCCGGCCGGTGGCGACCTTGTGGAGCTCTTGGGTGGTGTAACGCACGGTGACGGTCTTGCCCGTGCCCGTCATTCCATAGATGAAAACGTTGGAGGGCCGCTCCTGCTTGAGGGCCGGTGCGAGGATGTGGGCAAGCTGGTTGATTTGCTCTTCCCTGTGGGGGAGCTTCTCAGGGATGAAAGAGTTCTGCAAGACCTTCTTTTCCAGAAAAAGGGACTCTTTTTTCAGGAAATTCTCAAAAAAGACATTTAAGCCACTATCCCCCATAGAGTTCCAAACGAAATGGAGGTATATAAGGATAGTGGTTTTTTGGTGGTGGTGTCACCCCCCCGTTTCTTGTGGAAACTTATTTTTACTTGTTTCTTTCTCTTTTCTAAACAAAAAACAAATTAAAAAGTGCTTTAATTAATTAATTTCTATATAGAAATATTATATTATATACAAAAAAAATACAAAAAACGAACAAACACAAAAAACCACTTCCAAAGGAAGCAAAGGTGTAACTCCCAAAAACAACCAACCCAACCACAACGAACAAACACAAAAAACCACCACACAAACACACAACAACCCCAACCACACACACCAAAAAAAACCAACACCCCAAAACAGAAACCACCAAACAAAAACAACCTCCAACTACCAAAGAATACTTTTAAATAAGCGCAGCAGTTCGTTCTTCCATGCATGTCGTGACCGGCGGCTCCGGGTTTATTGGACGCGTCCTCGTGCAGAAGCTTCTGGCGCGCGGCGAGAAGGTCAAAGTCATTGATCTTGCTCCGCCTCCCTTCACCCACCCAAGCCTCTCTTTCGTCAAAAAATCAGTCCTCGACGACCTTTTCCCGGAACTCAGAGGTTGTGCGGTTCTCCACCATTTCGCGGCCCTCCTCGGGGTCGAGAATTCCGACAACCACCCGTTGCAGACGCTGGAAGTCAACCTCATCGGCTCGCGCAATGTCTTCAGGACAGCCGTGGAGCAGGGAGTGAAGAAAGTGGTGTTTTCCTCCTCCTCGGAAGTCTACGGCGAGCCGCGCGAGCTTCCCATCAAAGAGGAGACCGCCAAGGGCCCGGTGTCCACCTACGGGGTGTCGAAGCTTGCGGCCGAGATGTACGCGCTCGCCTACGCGCGCGAATTGAAAACGGAATTCCACATCGTGCGCTTCTTCAACGTCTACGGGCCTGGCCAGCAGCCGCAGTTCGTCATCCCCCTGTTCATCAGGAACGCCCTCGACGGAAAGCCGCTGCGCGTCTACGGGGAAGGAAAACAGACGCGCTGCTTCACCTATGTCGATGATGCGATTGATGGTGTCCTCACGGTGCTGGAAAAAGGGAAGCCGGGAGAGGCATACAACATCGGCAATGACCGGCAGACCACCATCCTCGAGCTTGCCGAACTCGTCATCAAGGCGTCCGGCAGGGACATCAAGCCGGAGCTCATCCCCTTCGGCAGGGAAACGCGCCTGGAGCAGCGCGAGATCAACTACCGCCAGCCGGACATCTCCAAGATGAAATCCCTCGGATGGAAGCCGAAGATATTCGTTGAAGAGGGTGTTCAAAAGACGCTCGGGTGGATGAAGACCTACCCTTAGGGTTTTCCGTCCCCGGTTTTCACACCTTTCTCGCAATGATTTTTAAACTGTCTCCCCTTGCCCGTTCTCATGGGAAAACCCCTCATCTCGATCGTCTTCGTGAACTACAACGGCAAGGAGCTGCTCAGGGCAGCGCTTCGCTCGCTGAGGAAATCCACCTGCAAGAACTATGAGGTTCTTGTGGTGGACAACGCGTCAACTGACGGCAGCAGGGAGATGGTCACCAAAGAATTTTCAAGGGCAAGGCTCATCAGGAACAGCACCAACCAGGGATACACGGGCATCAACGCCGCTTTGCCCTCCTGCAAGGGAGCATACATCCTCTTCCTCAACAACGACCTGGAGCTGCATCCTGCCTCCATCAAGCGCCTACTCAAGGTGCTGGAGAACGACCCGACAGCAGCCCTGGCCGTCCCCAGGCTCGTCAACTACTACGACCGCAAAATAGACTCTGCGGGGACATGGGTTTCGCGCAGCTTCTACAACGGACACCATCGCGCGGACAAAACAGGCAACACAATCAAGGAAATCCCCTACATGGGCATCGGCCTGATCAGGAAAGAAGCGGTGCAGAAATTTGGATACCTCTTTGACCCGGACTACTTCATCTATGCGGAAGATCTCGACCTCGGCATCAGGATACGGCTTTTGGGGATGAAGACGCTGCACGTGCCCTCCGCCATCGCTTACCACATGCATTCGCAGGCCATGAAGCATGTTCTCGATGCGCGCAAGGCTTTTCTCCTCGAGCGCAACCTCCTCACGACATTCTACAAGGACATGGGCATTTCCTCAATCCTCCTCTTCATGCCCTATGCCTATGCCATGCGCCTGCTTGCCATCCTCAGGGATATCCTCACCCTGCGCTTCGCCGTTGCCCTCGCCCGCATCAGGGCAGTCTTTGCCGTCCTCTTCAGCATCCCTTCCATCCTCCAAAAAAGGAAGAAGGTGCAGTCCTTGAGGGAAGCGCCAGACTCCTACATCCTCAAGGCTTTCACGGAAAAGCATTTATTCTCCAGGAGAAAAATCAACATATAGGTGAATGGCATGAAAGTCCTCGTCCTCGGCGTCTCCGGCATGCTCGGCCACAAGGCGTATCAGGTTTTCAAGGAGCATGGTTTTGAGACCCATGGCATCATGCGCCAGCCCCTCTCACGATTCGAGAAATTCGGGCTCTTCGACAGGAAGAAAGTTATTGATGGCATCGACGTCGCCGACATCAAAAAACTCGGCATGGCAATCCAAGGCATCAAGCCCTCCCTGGTCATCAATGCAATCGGGGTGGTCAAGCAGGTCTGCGACGACCCGGTGCCTGCAATCACCCTCAATTCGCTCTTTCCCCACCAGCTGGCCGGCATCTGCGGCACCAACAAGGCCAGGCTCATCCAGGTGAGCACGGACTGCGTCTTCTCCGGGAAGAAGGGGAACTACTCGGAAGAGGATGCCCCCGACGCCGACGACCTGTATGGCAGGAGCAAGCTGCTGGGAGAAGTCGCCTACGGCAGCCATTTGACTATCCGCACGTCCATCATCGGCAGGGAGTTGTCCACCCATCATGGCTTGGTGGAATGGTTTTTGTCGCAGAAGGGGCAAGTGAATGGCTACACGAAAGCCGTCTTTAGTGGATTATCAACCGCGGAATTGTCCCGTGTAATCATTCAACTCTCCAAAAAACCGGACATCAAGGGGCCGCTCAACATCGGCACCGGCAAAATCGACAAATGCTCATTGCTCAAGCTCATCAAGAAAGAGTTTGGCCGCGATGACATCACCATCCAGCCTTATGGCAAGTTTTTGTGCGACCGCAGCCTGGACATCTCGAAGATGGGGAAACTGGGTATCAGGGCACAAGGCTATCCGGAGATGGTCAGGGAGATGGTTAACGATGCCCTCTATCAATGACCCCTTCTTTTTTTAACACATCATAAAATATTTATAATCGCTTCTGGTTGGGCAATCTATAATGAGATATCTGGTGTTCCTGCTGGTGCTCCTTCTCCCTGCCGCCTCTGCGCAGAACTTCGGTTTTGAGGAAGGCATGGCCAATTGGACGTCCTTCAAAGCCACAGACAAAGACTACGGCGCTGACGTCTCTCAGGAGTGGAGCTCTGAAGGCAACAACTCCCTGCTGTTTGGGGGAGGATCAGGCATCCCTTCCTATTTCAGCAATCAGGGGGCTGCGGTGCGCTATAACGATTCTTTCATAGTGAAAACATGGGAAAAAGTGTGCATCGATGTCCATGCAGAGACGCAGTTTGATGGGGCTTGGAAGATGCAAGCAAGCCTCTCATCTACGGCATTCAAGGACAACATCCGCACGGCAACCTATAACAACACCTGCATCATTGCGCAGCAGAACGGCAGCCTGGATGTCATCGTCCGCGGCCTGGTGGCCCCCGGCCAGGGAAACTGCCACAATTGCTGGGCAAAAGTGTACATTGACAACATCCACATCTATTCCTGCATCAATGGCATAAAGGATGGGGAGGAAACTGACGTCGACTGCGGCGGGAGGTGCGTGCAGTGCGCGAACGGCAAAGGATGCGCCGCCAACTCGGATTGCTCCAGCTTTTTCTGTGATGGTGCAATATGCAAGGAAGCGCAGAATTATTCCTATCATCACAACTACAATTTCGAGCAGGGGGAGCAGAATTTCTGGACGTTCGAGGGCAAGGGTGTCGGAGGTGTTGGGGCGTCTGTTTCCCCTGACTGGTCAAGCGAAGGGAATTATGGGATGAGGATTTCCAGCTTGTTTAACGGCATCGGCACCAAATCCCTGGCAACGCACAACGGGACAGGAGTCACCACAGGCGACCAGGTCTGCGTTGATATGAAGAAAGAGACGGGTAACGGCGGCGGCTCGTGGCACGTCACGCTCTCCTCAGGCGGGGATTTCATCAATGGAATAGGAAAAACCCTCTACAAGAACCTCTGCGCCGTTTCCCAGAGCAACGGAAGTTTGGGCATTGTGGTGGAAGGGACTGCCGGCAACCCGTGCGGCCGTCCCGAATGCCTCGGCTATTTCTATTTTGATAATTTCACCATCAACGCGGCGAACTGCACGGATGGGGTTTTCAACAGGGTGGAGGCTGATGTTGATTGTGGCGGTTTCTGCCCAAAATGTGCTGTGGGCAAGACATGCCAGTTCAACTTTGACTGCGCAAGCGGCAACTGCTCCTCCAACATTTGCACCGCGCCTTCCACCTGCACAAATCTTGTTCTGGATTCCGGAGAGGGGGGCATTGACTGCGGCTCAGCGTGCAACATCACCTGCGAGAGGGCTCTGCTTGAGAGATACGCGCCAGTCCTCTACTTCCATCCAGATGAGCAGTTCTTCCCCACGACGATAGAGGCGATGCTGAATGAGAGTGATTTGAAGAATCAGGATAATAGTATCAACCACACACCACCAGTCTTAACAGATGATCTAGCAACGGCTATTGATACATCATATTTAGATTTAACAAATGCACATGGAGGAATTCTTCCTCAAAATGTCCCTAACTCTTCACGGTTTTTCAACTATAACAAAAAAGTGTACGGAAGGATGGTCAACAATGACAACAACTATACTACTCTTCAATATTGGTTTTTCTACGTCTACAACGATTGGAGCAATAATCATGAAGGAGATTGGGAAATGGTACAGCTATTGTTGAATAGAAGCAATAATAACACCCCTCTACAAATGGTTTATTCTTATCACTGGGCCGCCACCACACTAAATTGGACCAATGTAAGCAAAATAGGTCAAACCCACCCGAAAGTTTTTGTTACTTCCGGAGGGCACGCAAGTTGGTCAACTCCAGGTGAACACACATGGTTAAGGGACATCAATAGTTGGGTAAGGGGGTGTAGCTCTTTTATTGATAACACCTCCTCTGAAGGTGCTGTTTGGGTATTGGGTGCTAATTATAGTTTAGATCCAACAAATGAGAGTTCTACTTGGATAACTTTTATAGGTAGGTGGGGAGAAGTAAATGCACCTAGTTTCGGATTTTCTGACCTCGACGAAGGTGTTTCTGGTCCAAGGAGCCCGACAAGAATTGATTATGGGGCAGGTAATAGGTGGGAAGAACCTATTGATTGGATGACAAATCCCTTACCGCCTTCATACGCTGCCTGTACAGGAAGTCCTGTGAATATCAAAGCTTTTGATATATATGGTGGGATTATAGGACTAAACTCTTCAGGCGACATCGAGAGCAGCAGTAACAGTTCCTTTTTCTATGCTCCTTCTGATGGAGGGCAAGAAGCTTTAGTAATTATGACTTCACAACCAATAGTTTTTATTATAAATTCTACAGGGGTCGGAGCGTTTAATCTTACTATAAGCAGTTTTAGCCCAAATACTTCAACTACAGTTATTGTTGAATTTCAAAACATACAAATTACTAACTCAACAACAGCATTTTTGAATATGTCTTCTTCGAACCCTAATTTTATCCTCCAAATAGATACAAATGGAGACGGTAAAATAGACAACTCAGCAACTCCAAACAATATAACCATTCAAGGCAATTACTCAAACAACGAAACCGACTCTGATAATGATAGTTTTTCAGATACGACCGATAATTGTCCATCTTTCTATAACCCTTCTCAACTGAAAGACTTTGATGGGGATGGGTCTAACCACTTATCTTGTGGGGGAGAGGACTGCAACGACAATTCCTCTTCAATTAATCCTTCTGCCACCGAAATTTGTAATGGGTTAGATGATAATTGTGACGGGATAATTGATCCAGATTGCTCATCAGCATCCACGATTAAAAATTCCCTTGGAAGTGGTGGGGGAAACTCTAGGCCCTCATTTATATCAACTAAAAACAATACAGAAAATGAACAGGTTCCAAAAGAAGAAAGCAAAATAATACCTTTAGAACAAAGCACAAAGTCAACTAACCTACGGAAGGATTTTAGCTACCAGCAATTACGAATGGTTGGGATTTGTTTTGATGATGAAGGGTTAATCGATTATAGATGTAATTGGTTACCCTTCAATCAATCAGCTACAACCCCCACGCCATTAACTACAATAACCGGCAATGCCATATTATCCCAACAACAAAATCAATTTGTCGCGGAGTTTTTTTATAAGACCGCTCAATTTTTCAGAAAGCTATTTCAGAAAGTTAATTTTTGGCACAAATGAGTGATAACCAGACTATAAAACGGAAGTTTTAAAACCAACAAGGTCTGAGAGAGGGTATGTCTCAAGCGAAAGAACTAAGGCAAAACATAATGCATAATAGTTTAATCAGAACAAAGACCTACTGGAAAAAAGGATTTTTTATCGGGGCATTACTGGGGTTTATCTACCAATTGCTTTTAGTTCTTTTGGGAAGAGGGTATTTAGGAGGTATATTTCAGACAAGTTCTTTTTCAGGAGAATCTCAATTTCTTAATTTTGTTCCAGTAGCCCTCTCTTCTACCCATCCATTAAATCAGGTTTCAATTGAACTTTCTACTTTTATTGCAGTCATTATATGGTACGGTTTACTTGGACTCATCATTGGTCTAATCTATTCTATCCTTAGGAGTAGGGTTCAAAACAAGAAGGTCTTTTACGTGCTGTTGTGCAGTTCTGTGATTTTGATTATTGGTACTGTTATCATCGTGAATTACTACACACTGTTGTTAGTTTTTAATGCCTAATAATAATCAAACTTTATTATCCTCTTACACTAGAGACTTACTATATCAGCTCTGTTCCAATGTAAGATTCCCCAATCGTCCTCTGAGGTGGGTTCAACCTTTTCCTGATAATCGGCTCATACCTCCTATCCTTCTCAATTCCTACAGAATTCCTCCCCAGCATCTTTGCAACAGCCGAAGTGGTCCCCGAGCCGAGGAAAGGGTCCAGGACAGTCTCCCCTGGCTTGGAGCAGGCAAGGATGATGCGCCTGAGCAGCTCCATTGGCTTCTGCGTCGGGTGCGCGCCCGCCCATTTCTCCTGCTTTGGGGTTACCGGAATCCACCATACATTCCTCGTTTGCTTTCCGACTGGGTTCAGGTTGTCATGGATGAGCTTCTTGGTGTCCTCATAGTTGAATGTCCATCTCTTGCCCTTGCCGTTCTTTGTTGCCCAGATCAAATGCTCGCAGCTCTCGGTGAACATGCGGCAGGAGATGTTTGGCTGCGCATTTGGCTTGAACCACACGATAGAGTTGTTTATCTTCAATTCAGTCATGGTCTGCATGATGTTTCCGAGCTGGTAGATGTTATGGAAGGAGCCGCACACCCAGAGCGAGCCGCCATGCTTGAGCACCCGGAAGCATTCCTGTATCCACTTTACATTAAACTTGAAGAAGTCGTCCTTGGAGAAGATGTCCCACTGCTCCTCTAATGTTATGTGCTTTGAGTATTTCCACCCCAGTCCCTTTTTCTTGGCGAGGCCGTAGGGCGGGTCGGCGAAAATCAGTTCAAAGGATTCTTCTGGAAAAGTAGGTAATATCCCCAAACAGTCACCAAAAATGACCTCATGTGTTGTCTTGTGGGAATCTGACGGAAGCATCAGATCCCAGACATTTAAAGTGACTGGTATTTATACTGATGTGACCAGATTGTGACCTAGGTTACACAATCCTGTAACATTAATATTCTTAACTCATTCTTAACTTTATTTAAATACTTTATTAACTATTAATGCACCATGGATTGGCAAATTGTAGCTTGGGTTAAGCGAGGAAAAAGACGTAAGAGTGTTCTTGAATACATCTCAAAATCTTCTGGACCAGTTTCAACTAACGAAATGAAAAAATCATTGAAAATTGCCATTTCTCAGGCTTCGGCCACACTTAAAGAACTAAGACAAAAGGGGCTCGTTGAGTGTCTGAACCCTAATGACAAAATCGGTAAGTTATACAGAATCAAGGAAAAAGGAAAAAATCTCTCAAAATGGATGAATTGAAAATGACTATCTTAGGGCAGTATAGAGAGTTGAACATATCAAAAGATACATTGCTTACACTAAACAAGAAACTAGCTCTGCCTGCGATTAAATTAACGCCTTTTGCTCGAAAAAGAAGACAACAAGCCCTATATGAATCTCTTTCTTGGCCGAAAGGTCCAGACCAGGATCATAGAATCTACAAAGAGCTGTATTTTATTGAAAATCATAGTTTGGGGGTATCAAAACCAGGGAAAGAAGCTTCTCCAGAATATAAGGGATGTAGGAATTATAAAACTCACGAGAAAACAAATAACCCGAATGATATGCTACCCTTAATAGTCCCGCGGGATAAGTCTCCCCGCGTAGCGCGGGGAAGATGAATGCCCGCCATGCGCGAAGCGCATCACTACCTGCCTGAGTTCTCCCGTATGTACCTCGCA
>Ga0209518_1002901_pt1 | contig 15330 bp, 18 predicted proteins | sample RifGroB1_FD_183993 | JGI IMG/M metagenome (GOLD analysis project Ga0209518, IMG submission 183993) | Groundwater microbial communities from Rifle, Colorado, USA - Groundwater B1 (SPAdes) (version 2) | ecosystem: Environmental > Aquatic > Deep subsurface > Groundwater | place: Rifle, Colorado...
GGTCTCTTCAAACCTTCAGAATCAATTAATTCTGCAACTTTCCCATAAGTCCCTTTAAATGAAGGATATTGGAAAGTTAGAGTTCCTTCTCCGTGAGGAACTTCATTCAAATATGATTTGCCCACTTTTTTATTCATAGATTTTTTAGAAAATTAAACTTTATAAACTTTTCTATTCTGTTACTCTTAAGAAAAAGTAACATACTTTATTTGTTCGTATTTTATTTATCACTTAAGAACTTTTAAAAACCATTTTCTACTTAAGAAATAAGGAAATATGTCAAATAAAGAAGGAGGTTTTAAATTGATTGGATTAGTAATGATTTTTTCATTATTAATTGCACTTCTATGGGACCAAATTTCATGGTTAAAAGATTCTATCCATGCAATTCTTAATCCTACCGCGGGATTTTTACTTGAATGGAATTTAACATTAGGGATGCTAATTATTGTATTAGTAATCTCCTTCTTAACAACAATTGTTCAAAAATACGCAACTGATCAGAAAGCTCTTAAAGAATTAAAAAAAGAACAAAAAATTTTAAAAGAAGAAATGGACAAGGTAAAAAACCATCCCGAAAAATATCTTGCACTTCAAAAAAAGCAAATGGCAGAAATGCCTGAGACTTTCAAAAGAACAATGACACTTTCTTCTAGAGCGATGGTGTACACTGCAGTCCCGTTTATCCTTTTTTTCAGATGGTTTAATGATTATTTCACTGCAACTGGAAATCCTGTCTTCCTTGGATTTATGGGATGGTTTGTTTTTTATCTTATCACCACTTTAATCTTCTCTGGAATCATAAAAAAGTATATGGATGTTGTTTAGAAAAACTTAAAAACAAACTTTTTCTAAGGTTTTTATGGACGAAGAAATTAATCAAAGATTTAGAATTTTTGAAAGAGAAATTGCACAAATCCAAGAACAACTTCAGGCAATAGAACAAGCTACTTTGGATCTTAGTCAAATAAATTTTGGACTCGATGAAATTCCCAAAAATAAAGATTCTGAAATTCTTGCACCTATTGGAAGAGGAATTTTTGTAAAAGCAAAAATTATATCTGATGAATTAACCGTTGATGTTGGAGAGGGAACTTTTGTAAAAAAAACAATTCCTGAAACAAAGAAGATTATTTTAGAACAAATTGAAAAATTGAATAATATGAAAAATGATTTAGAAAACGAATTGGAAAAAATAAATCAAGAAATTACTAATATCATGCAAGAAGTTCAAAAAAAAGAAATGAAAAACTGCGATCATTGTTTAGGAGAAGAATGCGAAAAATCTTGCGATGAGAATTGCCAATGCGAGCACGAACATTAACACAATAACCCTTAAATAATTATTAATTTATTTCTTTTTATGGTAAAAGGTTTAATTCCAGTTGAGGGGGAAATCATCGCTTACTCAAAATCTAATTTAAGTTATATTTTTGTCAAAGAATTTTTTGAAAAATTAGGATATGAACTTTTAGGAGAATATAAAGACAATTCTTATATTATTAAAACTCCTAAAGGGGAAGAGGAAAATTTAATGAAAGAATTGACCGAAAAGTATTCTCAATTTTTTGAAAAATCTTCTCTAAGATATTCTAAACTAGATAAGAGATTTGAATTTATAGAAAATCTAGAAAACTTGGTTCAAAATTTAGATGAATCGGTCGAGAAAACCAATTTTTCAGATAAATTAAAAGAGATTTCAAATTATATTCGGTACTATGAAGATTAGATTTCTTTTTTAACGATCTTTAAAAATTTTCTGTAGGAAAGAATTCCAAATTCGGTGATAATTTCCAGAATATACTTTTTTTTAAGAAATTCAAATGCAGGATTCCTTATCTTGATTTGAGAATCTTTTGGAAGGCTTTTCCAAACTTCATGGAAATCCCTTTCTTCTATTTTAACTTCTTTACTAGAATATTTCCAAGAATCAGCTACGACATACAGGGGGATTTTGTTTATTTTTGCAAGCTTCCCCAACATTCCTGAACCCACTTTATTTATAATCCCTTTTTTTAAAAGTGCATCTGCTCCAATTAAAATTTTGTTTACTTTTTTATTATTTCCTTTTCCAGCAAGAGCCAAGTCCATTGCAGAATCAACAAACATCGTAACTTTTATCCCGGCTTCCTTTAATTCCCTTGCAGTTTTTCTACCTTGGAAAAGTGGCCTTGTTTCGGTATTGTAAACCTCAAAATGTTTTCCTTTATTTTTTGTATAGATCAATGCATTTGAAACATTCGTGGAATGGCAATGAGTATAAATAATATCTCCGTTATCAATCAAATTATAAACAAACTTATTTATTTCCTCTTGAGCAGAATCAAAATGCAGAAAAATTTTATCAAAGGATTCGGTTTTTGTTTTCCTCAAGACATTTACAAGCATAGGTTCTGTTGGCCTTAAGGAAATTAATTTTTTTATTGAATCTTCAGTAGGAATTAATGAATAGGCATATAATGCTTTTTTTGCAATATTTCTTGCCCCTTGAATTTTTATTGTTTTGATATCTTTTGAAATTTGATTAAAAACTTTCCTCTTCTTCATAGTTCCATTAAAGAAAAAAGAGTTTTTAATTCTTGTTAAAATATTTCGGAGCCTTAGCAGTGGAAATTGCTTCTTGATAAGATAAAATAGGTTCTTTTATTTTTCCATCTATTCTATTAATTTCAATTACAACAGATTGTCCATTAGTTGTTTCAACAATTGTACTTGGCATGTAATCTCCACTTCTAATTCCTTCAATTAATTTTCTTGCTCTTACTTTATCTGAGAGTTCCATTTATTTTTTATGCTAAAATTATATTTAAATATTTATGTCATCAAGAAAGTTTAAAAAATCTCTTAATCTATTCACTTGATGTTAGAATCATTGATAAATCCGAAAAGGGCTGAAAAGGGTCCTTGGAAGATGTTTTTTATAGGGCTTCTTTATGCTTCATTATCCGTTTTGCTAGTGAAAATTTTCTTTTCAAGTGATCCTGTTTTGATCAAATATTCTGGATTGCTTGTAGTCACTTTTTGTGTGATGTTTTCGCTCCCATTTATGTATTATATTATAAAGCAAGAAGAAGAAGAAGATGAAATTGTTGAAGGCTTAAGAAGAATTTGGAGTGTTCATAAGGATGCTGTTTTTGCACTTATATGGTTATTTTTAGGATTTGTTATTGCATTTTCATTTTGGTTTTTAGTTTTACAAGATTCGAATTTATTAAATGCACAAATTGAAACTTATTGCTCTATAAATAGTCCAAGTTCAATTGCAGAATGTGTTACACAATATTCAACTGGGACTTTTATTGGTCCTACGGGTTATGCGATTGGGGTTCCTAGATTTTTATCTATACTTGAAAATAATTTTTATGTTTTAGTCTTTACACTTCTATTCTCACTAATTTTTGGAGCAGGGGCAATATTTGTACTTGCGTGGAACGCAACGGTGATTGCAAGTGCAATTGGAATATTTACAAAATTTGAACTTTCTCAGATTCCCTATGGACTTTTAAGATATATGATTCATGGACTACCTGAAATTACAGCATATTTTTTGACTGCACTTGCAGGAGGAATTCTTGGAGCAGGATTCATAAGAAATGGTCTTAACAATAGAAGATTCTTACATGTTTTAGAAAATGTAGTAGTTCTTCTCTTTGCTGCAATAATAATCTTGATTATTGCTGGATTTATGGAAGTTTATTTGACTCCCTTATTATTTCATTAAATTTAAAAGTTAAAGAATTCTTAAAATCTCATGAACAATTTTACATTTTTGGGTATCCTCTTTGTTCCAATTGTTTTGGTCTCTTTTCTAGTTACCCTTCTAGTTTTACCCCAATGGATTAAACGAGCTAAAAAAGAAAAACTTGTTGGAAGAGATATTCATAAATTAAAATCTGAAAAAATTGCTGAATCTGGAGGGATTGCTGTTTTGGTTGGATTCGTGATAGGAGCTTTTCTTTATGTTTCCTTGAAAACATTTTTCTTTGGAACGGAAGCAAACCTTATTCATATTTTAGGACTTTTATGTGTAATTTTCTTTGCTGCAATTGTTGGAATCTTCGATGATTTTTTGGGATGGAAAAGAGGAATTTCTAATAGGACAAGAATTGTTCTTTTACTTTTTGCGGCAATTCCATTAGTCGCTTTAAATGCCGGAATTTCTACCATGTTAGGGATAAATTTTGGACTTTTTTATCCTTTAATTTTAATTCCAATTGCAATTCTTGGAACAACTTCCACATTTAATTTTTTAGCAGGATATAATGGTCTTGAGGCAAGCCAGGGAATTTTGATATTAGGAGCCTTGTCAATTGTAACTTTTATTTCTGGACATTTATGGTTAAGTGTTCTTACTGCTTGTATGGTCTCTTCTCTCGTTGCATTTTACTTTTTTAATAAATATCCTGCGAAGGTCTTTCCAGGAGATACCTTAACTTATCCAATCGGAGCTTTGATTGGAGCAATTGCAATTCTTGGAAATGCTGAAAAAATTGCAATGTTTTTCTTCATTCCATATATTCTTGAATTTCTTCTAAAGGCCAGAGGAAGGTTAAAGAAAGAAAGTTTTGGAGCAATTCAAAAAGATGGATCTCTTGAATTAATGAATGATGGAAAAATTTATGGATTGGAACACGTCGCTATTTGGATTTTAAAGAAAATAAAACCTTCTCATAAAGCCTACGAATGGGAAGTTCCAATGTTAATTAATTTATTTCAAATTACAATAATCATTTGTGGATTTGCGTTATTTTTTTAATTAGACCAAATAGATAAATTTATAATTTTAAAAATTAATTGAAAGCTATGGAATTAAAGAAAGTACATGAGGATAAGAGAGGTTTTATTTATGTAATCTCTGATCTTCTTAATGAGAGAAGGGAATTCACTATTCTTGAAATAAAAAAAGGAGCCGCTAGAGGAGGATGTCTCCATTCAAAAGATGAGAATTTTGTAATAATAAAAGGGAAGGTCAAAGTTATCTGTGGGCAAAAAGAATGGGAAGCAAAAACTGGGGAATCAGGAACTTTTCTAGCAAATATTCCTCACGCATTTATCGCAATTGAAGATTCTATTGTTTCCGAATGGGGAATCACTACACAAGAGAAAGAACTTGACAGAAAAGAACCTTCATTGAAAAGAATCGTTGATGAAATAAACGAGAAAATTTAGAAGGTTTCTTCAAAATTTCAAGGCTTCTTTTTATCTTTTCTGTCATATATGGATGTAGGGATTTTTCATTTACATCAAACCACTTATGCTCCGAATGTTGGCTATCAAGCTCAATTTTCAAATTCCCATTTACCTTTAATGCAAAAAAGTAATTCACACTATGAATTCCTCCATTTTTACCAAAAGAGGTTTCATCAAAAATTTCATTTATAGTCCCTACTGGATAAAGGTCTTTTTTGCTTAATTTTATTCCCATTTCTTCATAAAAATTGTTTATAGCACCTTCCACTAAATTTTCTCCTTTTTCAAGTCTTCCGCCAATTGAATAGTAATCTCCTTTTAACGGGACATTTTTTCTTAAAAATAAAAGAGTTTTTTCAAGGGACTTATCAAAAATTAAAACATCTACAGTTGGAATAGGCATTTTGTTAATAATTTGCTTATATAAGTTTGAATCAATTGACTTTCTCATCTAGTTTGAAAAATAAACCCTCTTTTAAAGATTATTGTTTTAAATAAAATCCATTAACTTCTTTAAACTTAGACCAAGAATTGTCTTTATCTGAAATTATTGGGCTATTGATCGGCCAGTCTATTTTTAAATCTGAATCATTCCAAATAATTTCTCCTTCCTCTTCGCAAGAGTAAAGACTATCATTTTTATATTCCATTTCAACCTCTTCACTTAAAGTAGCAAAACCGTGTGCGCACCCTCTAGGAATATAAAGAATATATTTATTTTTTCTGGAAGAATTATTTCGACATGTTTACCTTATGTTGGAGACTCTTTTCTCAAATCTACTGTCCCACCAAAAAAGTTTCCTTTGTTACATCTAACCAGTTTAGCTTGAACATTTTTCCCTTTTAAAAATAAAATCGCCTTACTACTTTTCCTTTTGATTTAGAATGATTGTCCTGGGCAAAATTTTCTTTTATTCCTGCTTTTTCAAATTCATCTTTTTTATATTTCTCTAGAAAAAAATTCCATCTCATCCCCAAAAATTTTTGGCTTGATTAAAATAATTCTTTCAACATTTGTTTTTTCAAATTCAAAGGGCATTTTGGATTTTATTTTTTGTCTAACATTCTTTTGTGAATTGGAAAAATTAATTCATAAATAAACTTTTTGATTTTTAAAAAAGGACTTTCTTTTTTTATTGAAAGATATTTCCTAAGCTCATTTCTCTCCCTAATTATCTTAATTTTTGCTTTCCCCTCTCCAAAATACCACGCCAATTCGCTGAAAGTACTTCCATAAGTTCCAATTATCTTTTTACATTTTGATAACAAAAGATTCTCTATAAGGGCTTCCTTAACTGCCCCTTCTTCTTCTCGCCTAGAAGTTTTTTTTGGGTAAGAAATAATTTTTTCCTTGAAAATTGAATTTAAAACTTCTACTATCTTCTTCTCATCTGAAGAGATAAAAAAATTGGCCTTTGGATTTTCATTTATTTCTTTTTTAATTTCATCAATAAAAAGTCTATCAGAAGAAATATTTCCAATTCCCGAACTTAAATTTTTGAAATCTCTTTTTCGGATGTGGACCCCAATTGTCTCCTTTGAAAAATTATTCTTGTAAAATTTGCTTACTTTATTTAGTAATTCTGAATTAACTTTTAAATTTTTTAAATTGGAAAGAATTTTTGTTCTTACATCTTTGGGGACTTCTTCAAATTTGAAATTTATTGCATTTTTGGAGATTAATTTAAACTCTGGATCGTCAATTAGCCAAAATTTCTTATTTTTTTCCATTTCATTAATCGAAAAGTTTTTTCTTTTTAGGATTTTTCTTAAGTCTTCTTTTTCGATCTTGGAAATTCTATTTTCAAATAAATCCTCAAATTGAACATTGCAAGAATTATCTTTTGGCCAATAAAGCCTTAGTTCTCGATGCTTTTCTTTAGAAAGAATCTTTGAAGAAATTAAACATTTTATTCTATTTGATAATCCTCCTTGCGCACAAGAAATTATAAAAGAATCGGTAAATAAAGAAGTATTTTTTAATAAAACATTATTTCCATAGATTTTTACGATTCTAAAATTTGGAAGCAATTTTAAGATTTGTTTTAAAGAAATCTGCTCCTCATAGAGTTCTTCATTAAAAAATTCAGTGTATAAATATTTAGTTTTTTTATTTAATGTTTTTATACCCCCTTCAATCAACTCTTTTTCTGCTCCCTGAACATCTGCCCATATAAAATCTATTTTTTTGATTTTTGTTTTTTTTGCCCAATTATCTAAAGTTTCAGTTTTGACTTTTATTTTTTTATCAAACTTAATCCATGGAAACCTTTCTAAATGCTTTTTTGGTTTTTTTAAAGAAGAAGAATCTTCTGCCACCTTTGATTGGTCCTTACTTTCACTAATATGAAATTCTGATCTTCCTTTTTTATTTGACAAAGCAAATTCATATAATTTACAACGTGAATCTTTAACATTTTTTTTAAAATTTGCTATTTGTCTTGGATCTGGTTCAAAACAATAAAGAGAAACATTATTAAAATTTTCTAAAAACTCTAAACTATCATTTCCATTATTTGAACCGATTTCCAAAATAATGGGAGAGTCTTTTTTTAAGAATTGCTTTATCTCTTTTTTTGAAAGCTCCTCATCATTCATCCTTAAAAGTCTTATTATTTTAGATAAATAAGTCTTTATCGAATTTATTTTAATGTTCATTTTGAGATTCCCATTTTATTCAACAAACAAACTAATCCTTAGAGGGATAAATTCTTATCACATTATTTTTTAATTTAATTTCTTTACCTTTTTTTACTAGCTTCTTTAATTTCCCAATAGAAAGATAATCTCCTTTCCCAAAATCATCGGCGTCATCAATAAGAATTACATTTTTTGGAGAATGGTTAAAAATTGTTTTTAGCTCTTCTTCAATGGGTGTTTCTTTTTCCCCTTTTGAAGTTCCTTTTCCGCTATAATGTGCATCTAACCAAAATAAACAGGGTGGAGAAACTTTTCTTAATAAAGCGCCAAGTTCTTTAGTGCTGTCTCCTTGAATAATTTTTATATTCCTAAGATTAAAAAATTTTCTTTTTGCTTTACTTGCAAGAATGGGATTTAGTTCAATGGAAAAAATCTTTTTAAATTTTTTTCGTAATTCCCAAACCATTTCTCCTTCATAAGTTCCAGTTTCGATAAGAGTATCCAATTTAAACTTGTTTGTATAATACTTTAAAATTTTTTCTTTAACAATATGAGGGGGTTTTCCTTTTTTGTTAATCATCCAAAGAATAAATTTCACTTTTTTCTTTAGCATCTTCATAAATTCCATTCCTTTTAAAAAGTATAGTTCCTTTTAAAGATTATGAAAAAAGATCAGAGTATTTCTGAAACTGCTGCAAAGGGTTCTGCATATAATCTTGCATCATTAATTATCCTTAAAATGGGAGGTCTTGCTTTTACGGTAATTATTGCAAGACTTTTATTACCTGAGCTTTTTGGAATTTATGCCCTTGCACTTTCCATTGTGACAATTGCAGTAACCTTTACCGATTTCGGTTTAAATACTACCTTTATTCGATACTCTTCAGAATCTTTGGCAAAAAAAAATAAAAAAGAAGTCAGGGGATATTTTGAATTTTTCTTAAAAAGGAAAATTGTCTTAATAATAATTTCAGTAATAGCATTAGCTTCTTTATCTGAGTATCTTTCTTTTGAGATTTATAAAAACCCAATCATTTATTATCCCCTAATTATTTCATGTTTATTTGTTATTTCAGAATCTTTTAGAGAATTTTTTTCAAGCATCTTTGTTGCAAAAAAGGATATTAAACCAACTGTTTTTTTGGATTTTCTTTCACAGATTTTAAAAATTGCTTTATCTATTGTTGCCATTTTAATTTTTTCAAGCGAGGTCAAAATTTCTTTCCTTTTTATTGCGTTTTTTATTTCGAGTTTGGTAACCTTACTTTTTGCTTTATTAAAACTTCAAAAAAGGCATAAAGAATTTTTTAAGGGGAGTTCAAAAAAAATAGACAATTCCAGGGTAAACAAATACTGGAAATATATGGCTCTTGCAACACTCTCTTTGGCTTTTTTTGGCTCAATTGATACCCTTATGCTTGGAGGTTTCGTTTCTTCAGAGTATCTTGGTTATTATCGGGCTTCTTTAAGTTTGATTTTATCTATTGCTGCATTGTTCCCTTTATCTTCAATATTCTTACCAATATTTACTCAAATAAATAAAAAAAGATTTGAAAGGGGATTTCAAAAAACAATAAGATACCTTCTGATAATTTCGATTCCGGCAACATTGGGAATTGTTTTTTTGGCAAAGTATTTGATATTTTTGATTTATGGTAATGAATATCTTCCCGCAACTTCCTCTGTTTATTTTCTTTCTTTACTTATAATAACCACTCCTTTAATTTCTCTATATTCAACCGTTCTCGAATCTAAGGAACGCCCAAAAAGAGTAAGTAAGGCTGTAATAATTTCTTTAATTGCAAACGTGATCTTTAATTATACCTCTATAAAAATATTCTCTTATGATCCTCTACTTGTGATTGCAGGGGTCGGTTTTTCTACTGCTTTAAGCAGAATAATTCTTTTACTGATACTTGTTTATTACTCGAGAAAAGACCTTAAACTTAGAGTTAAAGGAATTGGGATTAGAAAGCCAGTCATATCAACTATTGTGATGTCTCTTTTTTTATATGCTTTTAACTATTACACCGATGTTAGCTTATTTACTGGAATCTTGGAAGTATTTTTGGGAATTTTCATTTACTTTACAACTTTAATCTTAATGAAAGGATTGAATAAGGAAGATTGGATATTGGTTAGAGATTTGGTTAGGAAGAAGAAATAGAGACTCAATTAAAACAAGCTTTTTAAATTGGTTTTCGTAATACAAATAATGGAGAAAGTATTAATAATTAATCCCCCAAGTCCTTTTTTATTGGATGAGAAGGTATTTCCAAATCTTGCCCCTCTTTTTGTTGCCACAACCATGCTAAGAGATGGGTATAATGTGGAAATTTTAGATTTGTCTGGTAAAAGGAATTTTAAAGATGAAGTTGAAAAGAAAGTTTTTGATTATGATGTTTTTGCATTTACAGGAACTTCTTCACAATTGCCTTTTAATCTTGAAATATTGGAGGTTATAAAAACTAAGAATCCTTCTTCTTTCACAGTTATTGGTGGACCCCACGCTTCGGTAGTTTCTTCACTTCGGAGAAAAATCAAATCTCAACTCGGAAAAATTGAAGATTTGGAAGATAAACTTTCAAAATATGATCCGAATTTTTCTCCTCTTGAAAAATTTGACCTAATTATTAGTGGGGAAGGAGAAGTTGCTTACAAAGAAATTTTTAGAGGAGGAGAAAAATGGCGAGAAGGGGGAATAGTTCATGACTTGAATAGCTTTCCCATACCTGATCGTGGACTCATAAATTTTGAAAATTATCATTACGAAATTGATGGACTAAAAGCAACAAGTATTATTACCCAAAGGGGCTGCCCTTTCACGTGTTATTTTTGTTCTGGAAGAGACACAGATATTTATCGAAAAGTAAGACTTGATGGATTTTTGAGAGTTAATTCTCCTGAAAGAGTTCTTGAAGAGATGGATTATCTACATGAAAATTTTGGAATAGAAGCTTTTATGTGGTATGATGATGAGATAAATCTGCATAATGAAAAAATAAAAGATTTAACAAAACTCTTACAAAAAAGACCTTATAAACACAGGGGATTCATAAAATCAGAATTATTTGTGAGATGGCCTGAGCAAGCAGAACTTCTTAAAAAAGCAGGATTTGTTGAGCTTTGCACTGGCGCCGAAAGTGGGTCTAATGAGATTCTAAAAAAATTTGTCCGAAAACACACTACAAGAGAAACTAATAAAGAGGCCGTAAAATTGGCCCAAAAAAATGGCATGAGATTTAAAGCATTCACAATAATAGGGCACCCTTATGAAAAATATGAAGATGTTATGTTGACCAAAGACTGGATTTTAGAGGCACATCCAGATGATTTTGATGTTACCATTCATCAACCTTATCCAGGGGCTCCCGCATATGACAATGCGGTTAAAAATAATCAAATTGAAGGTTACGAATGGGCTTATGAAGGGGGGCTATTCTTTAATAAGACAGATTATTCAAAACACACAACATTCTATAAGGGAGTCCCGGGAGAATATGTCTCTACTGTGAGGACTCCTTCACTTTCGGCAAAAGAGATTGTGAAATTAAGAGAAGAAATTGATTTTGAACTCCGAGAAAAATTCGGGTTGAGGCAAAACAAAAGAATGGATGAAGTATCTTATGGGGGACAAACTAAAAAGTAAATTTTATAACTGATTTCTTACTGGTAATAAAATGAAAATTTATGATTGTTTTATCTTTTTTAATGAACTGGATCTATTAGAGATTCGATTAAAGACTTTAGATAAAGTGGTGGATTATTTTGTGCTGGTTGAAGCAGATAAAACTCATAGGGGAAAGAAAAAACCCCTTTATTATGAAAAAAATAAAAAGAGATTCAAAAGATGGGAGAAAAAAATAATTCACATCATAGTCAAAGACATGCCCAAGATAGGAATATCCTATGGAAAGAATTGGAAGGTTAATTCAATTCTTAAAGGGGGCCCCTGGAAATTGGAAGCCTATCAAAAGAAACAAATTGCGCGAGGATTAAAACACTGCGATAATGAAGATATAATTATGATGTCCGATTTGGATGAAATTCCCCGCCCTGAAAAATTCCCTGAAATGATTAAAGCCTTAGAAGGAAAGGAAAAAATAGCTCTTTTTGATGAAAATTTTTATAATTTCTTTTTTAATGGTTTTACTTCCTCTGGATGGACCGGAACAAGAGCATGTAAATTTAAAAATTTGAAAAAAATGTTTCATATGAACATGAACCGATATCGACACCTCTGGAATGTTTCATTAAGAATAAAAATGTATTTTGGAAAAAAAATTTATTTAATAAAAGAAGGAGGATGGCACTTCTCCTTTCTTGGAGGGGTTGATTCCATTATTAACAAAATTTCTTCCATATGTCACTTCGAAAAAGACACTCCAGATAATAAAGACCCAAAAAAAATACTGGAAAAAATAAGGAAAGGGGAATTTCTTTATGATAATAAAAAAGTAAAATATGTTCCAATAGATTCTTCTTTTCCGGAGGAAATTTACAAAAATCAAAAGAAGTATGAAAAATATATAATGCCCGTTAAGGCAAAATAGGGTTTTTTCTCCAGTTATTCCTTTCTCTTCTCTTTTGTTTTATTTCTTTTAGATTTTTTATATTTTCTGCATATGCCTTCAAAAGAGATCCTGTCTTTTTGAAAGGATTTTTGCTTATTAATGCTGACCCAAAATGAATAACTGTATACTTTATAATATCTCGCCAAGAATGATTTAGCCACTCAAGACGGATTGAATTTCTTTTTTTTATGTACCAAATCCAATCTTTTACATGGCCTGTTGAAGAACCTCCCCTATGAACTATTTTTGTATCTCCCAAATAGAAAAGTTTGAAACCTTTTTTTGATGCCCTAAAACAAAAATCTGTTTCTTCCCCATAGGCAGGATTGAATTTTTCATCAAGAAGTCCAATTTCATCAATTACTTTCCTTTTTATTAAAAAACATGCTCCAATTACATTTGAAACTTCATAAGTTCCAAAAGTCTCCGAGGTTTCATTTTTATCCCCTTCAGATTTTAGAAAATTTAATTTTTTGTTTCTGAAAAACCACTGAAGGCTTCCATCGGGAAAGATCACCTTGCTCCCCACAATTCCGGCTTTTGGGTTTTTTTCAGAGAAATTTATCATCTCTCTCATCAAATTTTTATCAATGATTTTTGCATCATCATCAATGTGAAAGATATAGTCTGGATTATATTCTTCGATTGCCTTTTTTATTAAACGGTTGTTCGAACTTGAGTATCCTTCATTTTTTTTATTTTCCGAAACATTGACCCAAGAAAAGTTTTTCCTTATTTCTTTTGCAATTTTTCCTGTCCCGGAATCATCGACAAAGTATATCTTGTAATTTTTGTAATTTACATTTTTCTTTATGCTTGAAAGGCACTCTTTTAATGTTTCTAATTGGTTGAATGTAGAAGTTATTATTGCTACTTTCGGCTGATTTTTTGATTTTTTTGGCATATTTATAAGAAATTCCTAATTCTTTTAAATATTCTTGTAAAAATAAATCTTTATAAATAAAATCTTCAGTAAAAGATTATGAAGAAGATATACATTGCCGGTTGCGGAGGCATGCTTGGAGAAGCGTTTTACAGGCAATTTAAGGACGATTATGAATTGAAGTGTACTGATATTGATGTTAATGAAAAATGGCTTTCTTATTTGGATTTTAGAGATTTTGAAAAATACAAAGAGGATGTGAAAAAATTCAAACCGGATTACTTATTTCACCTTGGGGCTTACACTGATTTGGAATATTGTGAATTACACCCTGACGACACTTACAAAACTAATACCACCTCTATCGAAAATGCAGTTTATATCACAAATGAATTAAAAATTCCTCTTCTCTACATAAGCACTGCAGGAATATTTGATGGGAAAAAAGAGGTTTATGATGATTGGGATCAACCGAATCCACTTGGAGTTTATGCAAGAGCAAAATATGCTGGAGAAAAATTTGTAATTGAAAATTCCGAGAAATATCTTGTTTGCCGTGCGGGATGGATGATGGGAGCAGGACCTAAAAAGGACAAAAAGTTTATTCAGAAGATAATGAAACAATTAAAAGAAGGAAAAAAAGAACTTTTGATTGTTAATGACAAAGATGGAACCCCCACTTATACCCATGATTTTGCAAAGAACACCAAGCTTTTACTTGAAAAAGAAATGTGGGGATTATATAATATGGTTTGCGGAGGTCAAACAAGCAGGCTTGAAGTTGCAACAGAGATGATAAAACTTCTTGGACTTGAAAAGAAAGTTAAGATTACTCCTGTTAGTTCTACCCATTTTAAGAAAGAATATTTTGCTGAAAGGCCTCCTAACGAAAGATTAGTTAACAAAAAACTTGGTCTTCGAGAAATGAATATAATGAGAAACTGGAAAGTTGCTTTGAAGGAATATTTAGGAGAGTATTACTCGAATTATCTGGATTAAACTTTCTCACACCAAACTTCGATTTGATCCCCTACTTTCATGGCATTTACAATCCAAGTTAAAGGTAGAAAAATTAGTTCTAAAATCTTTTCAATTTTTTTATTGAATCCGAGAAGATATCTCAATGAAACAACAAATTGGCTCGGTCTTGAATTAAACCTTTTTTTTATTACTTTCAATCCAACTCTTTCCAAAAGATATTTTATATTTTTGGGGGAATAATTGAATAAATGTCTTGGGGTATCAAGTTGATACCAATTTTTTCCAAAAATAAAATGTGCCAAACTTCTTGAATTTGGAATCCCAATTATGAGAATTCCATCTTCTCTAAGAAGACCTTTTACTCTAGATAAGGCTTCATATGGCCTATTTAAATGTTCTAAAACGTGATTTAAGGTAATAATATCAAAAGAATTTTTTTTATATTTCGTTTTTTCTAAAGAATTCCGTTCAATTTTTAAATTATCTTTCTTTGCTTCCGATTTATTGAAGTTTCCTGGTTCAAGTCCATAAGTTTCAAGACCTAATTTTTTCATCTCATACAAAAATTGACCTGAACCTGAACCTACATCTAAAATTTTCATCCCTCTCTTTACTTTTGTACCCCTTACAAGAAAAACAAATGGGGAAAAAAGAATTTTTTCAAAAAAATTCCCATTTCCAAAATATATCTTACTTAATTTTACCTTAAAATTTGCCTTTCTTCCCCTGTCTATTTTTCCAAGAGAATAATAGTCTTTTTTTGGGTAAAATGAAACAAGTTCCTTTTCCTTTGGAGAGGGGTTTATAAAAATAACTTTACATCTTAAACACTTAAAAAGATTAAATTTTTTCTTGCTTATTTTTAAATTTTTATCCCAATTTTGATATCTCCATTTTATCTTTTTAGAATTGCATATTGGACAACGATTTAAATTTTTCATTTCAACAAAACCTCTGCTGTTTTTTTGCCCCATTTTTCAAGGGATAGCTCATTAATTTTTTTGAAAGAATTTTTAATAATCTCATTTTTTAAAACTTTACTCTTATAAGCCTCCAAGATTC
>Ga0209518_1002908_pt1 | contig 15308 bp, 17 predicted proteins | sample RifGroB1_FD_183993 | JGI IMG/M metagenome (GOLD analysis project Ga0209518, IMG submission 183993) | Groundwater microbial communities from Rifle, Colorado, USA - Groundwater B1 (SPAdes) (version 2) | ecosystem: Environmental > Aquatic > Deep subsurface > Groundwater | place: Rifle, Colorado...
CAATCCTCTTGAAGATGCTAATCTATCTAATGCCTGTGTCCCTTCATTCATTTGCAATTTAAAAAGAGGAGAAGCCGTATAATCAGTAGCCATTTGTTCTGCTTGAGGCAGAAGTCTGTAAAGAGCTTCTCTTTGGGGGCCTAAGTCGCTTCTTTGCAAATCAAACATGTATTTTTGTAATGCAAGACTTTTATCAAGACCTTGATTTTGCGTTTCATAGGCTTTTTTTATTGCTTCTTCCTGTGCATTAGCAGACCCCATACTTGTTAGTCCGCCAAATAAACCACCGCCAATTGCTCCGGCTAAAGTTCCAATACCCGGAATAAATGACCCTAACATGGCACCACTTGCAGCACCGCCTAAAGCTCCGCCTGCACCCGGTGCGAAATCTCCTAATACATCTCCTACTATATCGCCCATATCATTTCACCCCCTTTTCTAATATATACCCTGCCAATTTGTAATTATATTTTCTGATAAATCCCCTATAATTTCTTCTTGTGCCAAATCTGATTTTTTTACAACTATTTTCTTTTGCTATCTCCATAAATTTTTCATCCCAATATTTGCCATTTTTGCTGTAAACATTTAAAAGAATCAATTTGTCCCCTACTATTCTATATGAGGCAAAACCGTTTTCATTTTCAATAAGATTATCAGTATATATTTTTTCATCACCTGATTTTTTAAGATACTTATCAACATCACCTTGATACATAAACTACAACCGGAACTACGGTATATGTTATTCTATACTGTCCGCCATTATAACAGGGGAATATACCATTTATAGCACCTATATTATCAAAGTTGCCGCCATCATCAGTTGAATATTCTATTTGAGAGACCGTCCCGCCCTGCACTATCAACGACCCGTTTGAATCTGTATTGGTAAATACCCACGGACTCGCACCTACAGTCTGCACAGTTCTTGTTATAGTTCCTTCAAGCTCTCTACTAGATGCCTTTTTTGCCGATAAACCTATATTGGAAACAATAGTCATGTTATCTCTACACCGCTTATTACTATTGTTACCTGAGAATTTACACTTGCGCCGCCATCAATGACCTGAGTAGATAATAAATTTGTAGCGCAACCAACCAATTTAGTTTCTCCTGCTTGTAAGGTTATTGCATCCCACACCGTTATTTCCGAAGCTGCCACACCATAAGAAAGCGTAAAAGTCCTTGCCGATGAATCATTATTGCTTATGAGCATTTCTTTGATTATTGACAAAGACCCTGTTGGAACCGTATAAAGATTTGTTGTTAATGTGGTAGTAAGCGTCCCTATATAGAATTGTTTATTTGTAACTGCCATATTAGTTTACCTCCGCTATTTGTAATTTTATCGCATCTTCAGCTAGTTTCTTTATGTCATCCAACTCATTTGCCTTTTCCGATTGCATATAAAACATTTTTTCAACATCATTTAGTCTATTTATAATATCTCTGATTTCTTGACCATTGATAGATATAGATTGAATAAGCTTTTCAACATCATCAATAGTATTTATTTCCGGAATGACCGCCGTAGATGATATCCCAATAGATTGATAAAACAAATTATCAAAATCACTGGATGTAATATTACTGTTTTTAAGCTGTTCATATATCTTATTCAGCCAGCCTTCGATAAGCCTGAATGAACCTTTAATATCCGACCAATCTTTTATAAGTGGTGGTTTTGGGAATAGTTCGCTCATCGTGCTAATACCTCGATTGTTTCTTCTGCATCTACTAAAACCAAAGGTGTATTATCAGACAATACGAACTCCCATTGTCTTGATTTATAAGAGCCTAATCGGTTTAATGAAGTCTCAAATTCATAATCTCCAGTCTGCCCAAGAGATATTATTCTTTCGTTATTCCAATATGGATTGCCATTATCCCGCCATTTAATCATTAAATAAGGGGTAGAAGACCCTCCATAGCCTCTTTTTATTTTTATATCTAACCTATTTGACCTTTTTCTATTTCTATTGCCGTGGTCTATCCATCCAGTGCGTCGCAATGTCCTTAAAATATCTCCATCATCGGTATAGTAGTCAAAAGAGGCTTTATGTATTTTAGAATCATTGTATGTCCCCACAAGATATATTCCCCAATCAGGGCAAAAACAAAATGATTGACCTAAAAACCTCTGATATTCCCCAAAGGTTTCATTCCACCAATAATATTGACTCCAGCCGCCAGTTGCATAATTATAGGCAAAGGTTATGCCTTCTGCGGGAAATTGCCAGATTATAAGTGGCTTGCCTGCTATTTCAAATAAATCTCCCCTACAATCCGCTACTGTAGAAAATCCCTGAATAATCTTGTCAAAAGGCGTTGAGATTATTTTAGGCGTTCTTCCTTCAAGGGTTACAAATCTTCTGGTATTATCCAACCAAAACCATGTATTATTTGCAGCTACAATGCTGTAAGGCGCTATACAGCCCTTATGTATAAATGCCCCCTGAAGTCTTGAAAATGGCGTAGTTCCATCGTTATACCAGGTTTCTACCGATTGCCTGCCAAATAACTGTAACTCCTCCCATCCCACATGAAGGGCATTTATTTTGTCGGATAATCCTTCTGCTCTTGCAAAATTCAATGCACTCCAGTTTGATATATCATTTACCTCTGAGAAATGAAAATCACCATCGGTTGTATCATTGGCAAGAAGATACTGGTCTAAAAATGCCACATGGGTAACGGCAACCGGAGCATCCACATCACCTACATAGGCGGTATTTGCAGTTCCATTGGTATAGACCATCTTTCCACCATTGGCTATAACAAGATTATTATCATGCTCTGCAAAGGTTGGTTTACCACCTATGATAAGCCCATCCCCGGTTATATTTGCATAATTGCCGCTAGCATCATCAATCCTATAAACATTACCTCCGCATACGGCTATTACCTTTTTCAGTTTATCCCACCAGTAAAGACCATCAATGCCGTAAGTCGGGTTGGATAGGTTTTTTAGTAAAGATAATCCAAACCGCCGATTGGTAGCCCCTGCCTCATCTAAAAAAGCGTCATAAAGCGCAACACTCTTATCGGATATTGATATATCGTCAACATTCTGATAAGGGTCGCCTGATATTGGTAGTTTGACTTTAGGCATAAAATTTCCTAATAATAGACTAATTTATTAACTTTTTTGGAATCGGTTTTCTTTATATGAGTTCTGTATAATTCCAAAAGCCCACCTGCTTCAGTTGAATAATATGCTGTTTTATCATCATATAAGAGATGGGAAAAGGCTTTTCTCAAGACCAATGCAATAATAAGCTCCTGAGCCAATGCATCATCGGAATCAGCTATATCGGGATTTGAAGCTCCTGTTGTCATATCCGTTGGAGCTTCAAAATATCCCTCAACTTTAATCGTTCCAGCAAATAATGGATAGGTAAATATTTTAGTCCCTTCTATGGCTACATTTTCAGGATAAGTGTTGGATGTGGTATCATTATGGTTTGGGTCTATCGCATTCAATTCATCCAATCCGATTATAGGAATAACCGTATCGTTCTTTTTTACATAGGTAAACCTGTCTGATTTTTTGAAGAACCCAGTTGGCAAAGCCTTTGAAAAATCTGTTATGGTAAAAGTAACATCTGAACCACCGGTCTTTAACTTATAGAACATATCTATTTGCTGATGGATATATCTAACTGCCCTATTAGCCCATACAAGAAGCAGATAGTTTAAATTCCCACCATCGGCAAAATCGGTTTCGTCATGAAGTTCTTGTTGTATTTCAGTTTTTAATGTCGCCCATGTGATAGCCATGAATTATATCTCCTATATAATCTAAAAAGTGAAAATCATTATGTCCAAAATGGTCATATATTGCTTTAACAAATTCATATTCTTCTTGTGTATTCACATCCAGTTTTATATGAGAATAGCCCTTTAATTTATCAGGGCAAGGGATTGTCCAAACCGCGTTAGCCTTATAAAAAGGTTTATGTGGATGTTCTCTATCTTCATCACTGAAAAATAATAAATCATTAAAATCATCAGCATAATATACCTCGCATCCAAGACCATCAGGATAACCATTATCATTGATATTATGCGTATTTGAAAACATTCTCCCTATCATACTTTCTTTACTATTTAAAAATTCTATTATTATCCTGTCTATTTCTTCAGGCTCTATTAAAGGATTGTCTGCACAAAGTCTAACTACTATATCTGCATCATGCCATATAGCACACCTGCCTATTCTATCCACAAGGTCGTTTTCAGAACCTCTAAAAGACACTATTTCAAGCTCACGAGCTACATCACATAAACAATCATCTTCCTGTTTTGTGGTTGTAGCTAAAACTATTTCATCTAGTAGTGTAGCACTCTTTACCCTTTCTATAAATCTATAGAGTAAGGGTTTGCCTGCTAAAGGAAGCATAGACTTTCCTGGAAGTCTCTTGCTGCCCATCCTTGCCTGTATAATGCCTATTATTTTTTTATGTTGAGAAATTCCCATAGTTGGTCTCCGATAAACTTCTTGGCATTAAATCTTTTCTTTTCAATATCCCTTTTCTTTAAAAATTCCTTTCTTTCCAGTTCTCTCCGTCTTTTTTCCTGTTTGTATTCCACGTATGCTTCTTTGGGAAGTCTGTTTCGTCTTATTATCGGTTTCTTTTTTGTTTCATTATCCATTTGTCGGTATCCCCCAAAACTCACAAGGTAAACAGAGTGGTATTTTATATCTTTGTCCTATTTTATGTTTTTCCAACCAGTCTTGTCTTAAAGCGCTATTCCATAACCATAATACACTGTCATTTTTTACATTGCCCAGCATTCCCTTATATTCAGGGTCATACCGATTGCAGATAAAGAAATTACCTTCATAATCAATAGAGGGTTTCATAAGAAAATCAAGGCAAATTCCAAGTTCAGGCAGGGGCGGCTTACTTCCCCGATAATTTACATCCCCTTTTGGAGCATGTATTGTTCGTCTCATACTTCTTAATCCCAGTTTTTCATATTCAGAATTTTCATAATTTCCCAGATATTTAATATATACTTTAGGAAAACCTTTGTCGATATATTCAACAAAACCCTTTACAGTCTCAAATTGTTTTTTATCATCTTCAAAAACCGATACAGTTACTGTGGTAAAATTATCTTTAAGGTCATCTTTTTTATCCATAAGTAAAATACCGTTAGTTACAATGTTTGTTATGAGATTCCTGCATTTTTCTCCAACCTGTTTAAGATATGGATAAAGTAAAGTTTCGCCGTCTTTATTAAATTGGAGAATACTTCCTTTGTATTCATCAATAATCTTTTCAAATAATTCATAAGGCATATCCCCTGTTTTCATGCCTTGTTTTCTTGCCTTTGCCCTGCCACAAAAGTAACACGCCTTATTGCACCTGTTGGTAAGTTCAATATTCAACCATTCAGGCATTTGCTGCATCCCAAGTCTCCATCTGTTTTACCCAATCAACACCTACATCTTCAACCCACTTACTTGTTAAATATTTCGTCTTTCTCCCAACCAACCCATCGCCTATTACCTTTCCATTTATTTGCGTAATAGGCATAATGGAATATGGCGTGCAAGTAAAAAATGCCTCCTGAGCTTCATATACATCATAAAGCGTTATATCTCTTTCCAATACTTCCATTTTTATTTTTCTTGCAAGTCTAATAACATAATCCCGTGAAATACCCCTTAAACAATTATGTGTTCTTGGTGTAATAAGTTCAAAACCATTTCTTTTGAGAATAAAGAAATTAGAGCCAGTCCCTTCAGTAATAAATCCATCAGGGTCTAACAACAATGCCCATGCCTCCTCATCCTGCCTTTTTACTTCTAAATTAGCCATCATATAATGCTGCCGGCTTCTTGATTTAATCTTTGGGTCAAGCAGCCAATGTGGTATTGCCTTTTGTGAAGGTGTTATTGCCTTTACCCCTGTTTTATAGTATTTACTCATGCCTTTGACTATATGCCGTAGTGGAAAACAGGTTATTATGATGTTGGGTTTCCCGCTATCTTCAAGCATTTCCTGATATATCGGCAATATTCCCCTTGATACATTTATAAGTGTCCTTATCTCATCGTCTTCTGCAAAGCAATCTCTATTATGTATAATAAGGTTTTCATGTGCATTAAAGAGTTCATCAAAGCTATAGGGTATATCTATCTCAAGTATATTTAATGATTTTAAAAGCCGTTCCAGATGCTCCCATAATTGGAATGTTTGTTTATTAAAAGTCCTCTGCATTTCAAAAGCAAGGTCTCCAAACATACATGCGCTATCATATACAGAATATCTTGCTTCTTTTTCAGGCAATATCTCTCCGTTTTTCCAAATCCACCGTTCAGGCATTTACGGTTTCCCAATAACGCAATTTCTTTGCTATGGCCTTTTCTTTTTCGTCAAATCTTTTTTCTCCATCACCCATCATTTTATAAACATCCCTGCAATCTCTGACTAATAATTCAAGGCCATGTCTTTCAAGCGAGGCTGCTTGGTCCGAACCATAAGAAGTCCTGTCTAATGTGATATGCCGTTCTATTATTGTTGCTCCAAGAGATATTGCAAGGGTAGATGGTAAAATACCCTTTTCATGTCCTGAATAACCAATAGGACAATCATATCTTTGCTTTAAAGATTTAATCATCAAAAGATTACAATCAACATCATTACAAGGATATGTTGACATGCAATGCAAAAGAGCAAATGGGGTTCCTTGCATTTTGAATATCTCAACTGCTTTATCAATATCTTCCCAAGTACTCATCCCTGTAGATATAAAAGTATACCTTTTTTCCTCTGCAACCTTTTCTAAAAAAGGAATATTGGTAAGCATGGCAGAGGCTATTTTGTTGTATTTCAAGTCATACTGTTTTAAAAACTCCTGTGATTTAATATCCCATGCAGAGGCAAACCAATTTATACCTTTAAGTTTGCAATAATGATTTATATAATCATATTCTTTTTCTCCAAATTCCAATCCCTGTTTTTGTTCTCTTTGCGTAATTCCCCACGGAGATTGCCGTTGGCTTTCCAGAAATTCTTTTGTATAAACAGTATCAATATCTCTTTTCTGAAACTTAACGGCATTACATCCGCAGTCCACGGCCATATCAATCAATTTTTTAGCAGTGTCAATACTTCCATTTGCATTCAGGCCAATTTCTGCTATAATAAAAAGATTATTATTCATTCTTGTCCCCGTCTATGTCTATCTTTGCGGCTGCCTTTATCATGCTATTGCCGTATATCTTTACATCCTTTAATTGTCCAAGCTCTTTAGCTGTCTGATAAATATAAAAAAACTGCTGCATAAAGGCGAAATAAGCAGCGGTGGTTTTAAAGGTTTTTCCGTTTACTTCAACTTCTATAGTATTTTTTATATCCCCAACTCCGGTAATGCCATCTGCATAATTTTTATCAGTAACATGACAGTCAAAACCGAAGATATGAAACTTCCTTGCGCCTAATGTTATCGCTATAGATAAAACTCCTAACGATACACTTCCTTGCGCGTTAATCATGGTTATTTTATCGTCTTTTAGAAATTGCTGATGGTCAATTCCTTTTTGTGGAACACAGAAGTAAAAGAGTTTTTTATCTTTGAGAAGGTTAAATACTTCCGGTTTGCATTGCGCCATAAGTATATGTGTCGTATCTTTATGGATATATTCAAACGATTCTATAACATCGTCAGCAGCATCCATTGCTATGACATAATCAGGTATAATATCTCTATCAAGACACCACGAATACATCCTTTCTATGGCATATACCTTTGCACCTTTTTTTTGCAGTTCTTTTATCTTGTCGGCATAAGAACCTATACTAGGGCCGCCGCAAATTATTACAGCTTCACTATCGGAATGGATATTTACCAGTTCGGTAATTTCTTTTATACCCAAAGAAAGGGTATATTTGATATTATTTTTTCTTTCCTGAGTGGAAAATTTGTTGGATACCCTTACATTGGGGATGAGATATTTTGAAAAATTAGTCAGATAGCTTTCTATACATCTTGCCTCTTCAGGATTTTTACATTTCTTATCCATGAAGTCAGACTTTACCCAGACCGATTCTATATCTTCAGAGAGATACAAATCATCAAATCCACAACATCTCATCATATACCAAAGCGTATTGCCGTTGAATTGATATGTGTGTGCATTCTGAAATATCTGCGTTCTGTCCCACCGGTAAAGACCTGGAACGGAAATATAGAGCAGGCCATTATCAGATAGAAGTTCTCTTATTCTTTTCAAGTCCCCCTCAATATCAAGGAGATGTTCAAGAACATGGCCCATGATAATAAGGTCGGCTTTCTTTCCTAATTTTTCAAGTTCTTCTATTCCGCCATAGATAAGATTTCTTCCCTTTTCCTTGCCCTTCTCTACAATTGCAAGGTCATAATCAACGCCGTATTTCTCGCAATCTGTAAAAGAATAAAGAATATCTCCATTCCCACATCCTATTTCAAATACAACCTTTGGAAGTGGATATTCAAAATCCTTGAATATATTGAAAATATTTTCCTGTATTTTAGGCGCAGTTGTTTTTTCAACTGCAATGCTGCTCATTTCATCACCTACATATAAAGCCCTGTAATCATCATTATAAAAGGCTTTAAAAGAATCTTCAGTCATGCGGGGATTAGCATAAAGTATGCCGCATTCATTACAGAGGCAAAGATTATAATTTATTCCATGTCTATCTTTACTTGTTACCTTGCTGCAATTATCAGCCCCACAGAAACACTTTACCGTCTCGGTTTTATATATACCCGCATTGGTTTTAACATTAACCATTAAGGCATGAAATGCAGAGGGATGAAGCAATAGACCGGCACTTTGTCATAGGTGATATATATCCATCCTGAATGAGCTGCAAGCGTTGTTACTGTAGCATTGCCAAAAACAATCGCTGTTGCAGCCGTATAACCTATAGACCTTCTCATAAATTCAGAAGTTACGCCAGTTGCCAGAAGTAATGCGCCTCTACTTAATACTAACGTTACAGAGACAGCTAATTCTTCAGGCACAAAAAAGCCGGTTACCGAGCATGTCGCCCCAACAAGCAAGCCGGTTGGTGTCCCTGATACACCTACATTCTGTAGTGCTGTAGTGCCAAGTGTAGATGACCGAAGCCAGCAATCATGGACAACGCTGTTTGCAGGAATGGAAAACCCATTACCCCAAACAGAAGCAGTTGCTGTGATGCTTGCCGAAGTGTATGGCGTTGGAATGTAATTGTAATAAGGGACAACCATCATTTGCCTTATCTTTTCGGTATCTATCTCTACCCTATGCTGCGAGGGTGTAAGACTGGATACAAACACTGCCTGCCCATTGGCAGTAACAATGGATAAATCAACTGATGTAACAGATGAAGCAGTAAAAAACCTGATTTTCCCATCTGTCATTGTACTTGTTACATTTGCAGCCGTAAAAGCAGGCGCAGTTCCTGTTTCATCGCTATATATCGTAGCGAGTACCGGAGAGCCAGCAGTTAGAACACAATATATCCCTGTGTCATCATTGATGGGCTGTTTGGTTCTTGCATTGACAAGCTGCACAAAGTATTCTGTATATTTTGCTCCCATAATAAAAACCTCCTTTTTTACATTTTCGCTATTACCACGGCAATCCAGTCGAAATATGCTGCATTGTCATGTGTAACAGTGAAAGTATTTGACGAATCTGTATCTATATACATAACCTGTGTTGGGCTGGCATGTCCTGTAACCACCGCCGCTAAAATCCCCCTTGCCTGTGGAATAGTAACAGTTGTTGAAGTTCCAGAACCACCAGCGACACCATAGGCAACTTGAGTGGTCTCTCCTGAGACCACTGCAAGTTTAGGTGTTCTTGAATTAGATGTTCTAGCCATTATCCACCTCCCTAATCTACAACGGCAGCTGAAAATACATTGACTATCCCGTAGTCATGGGTATTCGTGCCGTCATTGTAAATAGATTTTAGATTATTACTTGCGCCTGTTGCCAGACTATTTCTAATGTCATGCAGTTCTGCGCCATAATCATGGCCATAATCATTGGCTGCGTTTGGCGTTCCTGCATCATCAGTAAACTTGGTTCTCTGGCCCCATGCCACAACACCAGCCTTTGCGCCCAGGAGCAGATTATGGGAACACTGAATTGTCGAGGCGACAAGTGGAAGCCTGTCGTATTCGTAAATCAACACGCCATTCCAACTGCCCTTGAAATGAGAGCCGGTGAAATAGATTGAGTCGCTGTTTGAACGAGGCGGCAAGAGGAGCTGGTTGTTTCTGAATGTCGCATCGTTATTCACAAGGTCTCGGATAGCATAGGTATGGCCTAAGAATACAAACCATTCCTCGTAATTCATGCCGTTTTTAATCCTTGTTGGATTAACCTTTTGCGATACGCCAACGCCCTTTATAACAGCCTTTCTTTTGGCAGTATCAATCATTCCTGATGTAAGCATATCATTAGTTCCGTCAATGGCAGTCAATGCCGTTACATGGGTGGCGTTCCAGTTAGAATCACCCGCCCCATAAAGATACCTTCCTCTCACCCTGCCGGCGCCAGTATCGCACAGCATATCTATAATATCGCTGTCGAAGGTCTCGGCATGTTTGGTAGTAAGGGCATACTTCATTTCTTTCTTTACATTGAAAGAAACTCTTTTTTCAGTCATAGGCACATCTTCCATTTTAATCAAAGCGCGCACATTATCTATAGTAAATCTCTGTGCATAAAAGGATTGACTACCTTCGTTTCCTGCGCCTTTGGCATTGCTTCTGACCACGCCACCAACCTGACCGGAAGCATATCTTATGGTTATGGCATCGCCTGCTTTTTTGGTGAGGTCTTCCCGCACATGCAGCACAGCATCTTCACCAGTTCCCATAATCCACTTCATCATCAGTTTGCCGATATATTCACGGTGGCATTCATCAGACCATTGCTCTTCTGAAACCACTGCGGTATTACCGCTTGTTAGAATCTCCGTATAAGCCATAGTAGTAACCTCCTATTTTTATTGCCCGAAGATACTCTCAAGAGATGTAGGAGTAAATATTGTTTCATTTTTCACATCCTTACTTTTTGTATCACTGAGAGTTTTCGGCAATTCTTCTTTTTTTAGAAGTCTTCGCTGAAGCTCTTTAGTGATTTTCTCACGCAGTGCAGGTTCCAACTCGGCTTTAATTTTATCCGCAGCCTTATCGAAATCCTTGCCATACTTACCGAAAAATTCCTCTTCTTTGGCTATTTTAATAGCCTCGAATACGGGAGCAGGTGAATTAAACACCCGTTGAAAAAGAACAGGGTCAGTCTGGATTTTTTTAAAAACAGGAGATGCGGGAGTATATATCTTTTTAAGATATTCTTCCCCATGCTGTTCGATAGCTGCTGCCATAGAAGCTCGTTCTCTTTCATTAAAAGCCATAACATTCAATTCTTTGGATTGTTCTTCTTCTCTTACAAACTCCGGCTTGTCTACACTTTCCTCAAGTCCATATTCCTTTACAAGTTTGTAAGCCTTACTTGCCCAATCCCTCGTATTTTTGTACTGGCTTTCAAGACGATGAGTCGTTTGCTTATAGGGATTACTATCATCATCCCAATTTGGCGCAACTGCTGTCGCCGCTGTCTTCTTTCCCCCCTCGGCTTCTTCTTCTTTTTCAGATTTTTCGGTAGTATCTTCTTCTGCTGCCGTTACAGATTCCTCCGGTTCCTTTTCTACCTTCCCCTCGCTTTTTTCTGCGGATGGCTCATGGCTAAAAAGATTTTCAAGAGGTATCTGTTGAAAACCACTTATCTCTTCCGAAGTTTCTTCTTTTGTTTCTGTTTTTGTTTCTGTTTTTGTTGTATCTGCCATAATAATTTCCTCCCTGCCTTCCCTTTTATTTTTGGTCAAAGGGTGATGGCGTTTTTATTACACAATAGACCTGCCATATTTTATGGCGATGGTCATTTTTTTTCTTTATGCCAGGGTATTCTTGGCACAGAAAAATATTTTGTATTGACTACTTCAAGTTTTCGTTTGCCTTTTCTATGGTCGTCTTCCAAAACCTTAACTTCATTTTTATGTAAATCCAATCCTTTTTCTTTAAACTTTTCTTCCATGACTTTGGTTATAGTCTGGGAATTTCTTATTGCACTATGTTCTATTATTATCTCTTTGCTCATCCCTAATAGCCTCCATATCCATTTTATTTTTTCTTTGAGCCATATCCATTATGTGCTTAGCGGTTTCATACGACATATCCATCTGATGTTTTTGATGCTTCATTTCCATATCCATTTGACCCATAGCCATTTCGACTTGTGGATTCGGCTTGTTTGCTTCTTGCTTAGGCGGCCTTTGGGCCTGTATTTCAAATTGCGCCAAGTCTGGGAATCCCATCATTTCTGCAAATTTAGCCTTTTCTTCCGGATAGAGTTCAGCCCAGATAAGAGATAAACTCATCTTTGGCCTTTCTGGTGGTAATTGCTGCAAACCTTCCATGAGTTTAGATACTTCTTCTTTATTTTTAAGCTGGGATAAACGGATAAATATAGGAAGTAAAGCCACACCGACATTTGGTGGCAGACCTAATCCTTTGACCAATTCCGCAAGATATGCAAATTGTTCTTCCTGAATAGTGGCTACATTCGGGGCTTCTTCTATAATCACATCATAAATACCTTCTTTTATTACTGAAATGGCATCAACAGTAAGATTTACTTCTTTTGCTTTATTCAAATCATCCAATATTGCAAAAGTCTTTTCATCATTAAAGAATTGCCGAATAAGTTCCCTAATATGCTTGCCTATGATAAGTCTTGTCCTGCGAAGATTATCGAAAATAGGACTCATAATAATATCCGTCATAGCTTGTTTGCGTTGTATGCCTATGCCGCTGCTCACTTCTGAATGCCGCGCCATAGCCTCATCGCTTATTCCTGAAATGCGGGCTATGGAAGACTTACTTTCCATCTGTAATTGAATCTGTGTCGCTGCAAGGTCTATATTTTTCTGAATCTCGAAAACAAAACCTTTACGATATTTGATAAGGCCATCGGGTTTAGCCATTTCAGTGCGTAATTCATCCTCATCTCTTGCAGCCCCTTCTTCAAAAACAGCTTGATTGGTATTTAAAAGATGGAGAGCCTTGCTTCTTCTTTTGTTTATTTCCATATTAGCGTCTTTCAGCAATCTGACGACAGAATAAGGCTCTCCATTTTTTCGCCTATAAACGAAATAAGGGATAAAGGGGAACATGTCATGATTATAAGGACTGTCTTTATCTTCAACAAGACAGTCGCCAATAAAAACGCCCATTTTTATCTTTGTATTTGTTTTAGTGTCAAAGACTACATCAGGAAAGGCTTTTTTAAGGGCATTTACTTCTTTTTTAGGCCAATCGGTAACATCCTGAACGCCGCCACCGGTAGAAACTGCGAATCTTTGTTTTTCCCAATCCTTATACCAAACCTCTACAAGCCTTATTCGCTTTAGCCTCGTATCAACCAGATGATTTCTTTCCATTGTTTGAGAATCATTAGTAACAGGATTGACATTGATATAAGACTCTATTTCTTTTTTATAATCAGGATAAGATTTCAAGGCTTCGTTATAAGAAACCCATTTTGCCCGGCAGATATATTCCGCATCTTCGTTCCAGTCGTATCGTTTGGAATTTGGGTCTGGAAAGATATTTAAGGCGTTTTCCGCCTTAATATTTATCTTAGCCGATAAATCCTTATCGTAACTGATAAACGCCTCTAAAACTCCAAGACCACATTTTTGACCATCATCAAACATATCTCCTTCTTCAAATTCATAACCTGTCTGTTGTTGAACATGAAGGGCTATATCAGAAAGAATTTGCGCTGTAGTATCATCATGCCCAAGATTACGGCCTTTATAAATAATCCTTGTCTTTAGCTGTTTATATTGCCCTTTTATTCTTTCGACTACAGGATGAATTTCGTTTTCTACCGTCTGTGGCTGTCCTCTTTGTTTGAGTGCATTTATTTCCTCATTAGACCACTGTATACCTTCTGTAAACTCAAAATCAGTAACGGCATTTTGGATAAAAGCACGCCATGTTTCATGCTCGACTGCCGCCTTGAATTTATCCTGTAAATCAGTTAAGAGTTCTTTTTCAGAAGTTTTATCCATATACTGTTTACGCCACCTTCCAATTTGTAACAGCCCGGAGTGGGCGCACATTGCGTTTAAACCCATATAAAGCAATTGGATACTTCGCCAAAAAATCGAATACATAGGCTGAGGCATCAAGACAATCATCCCTTTTGCCTTTAGGAAATCTCGACCATTCATATAAAAACTCGTCAAGAAACTCCTGATTGCACGCTTTATTTATATAAATCATACCATTCTGGGCATAAGGGGTAAATTGTAATATACGCTGCCCTTTCTCCCTTCCCATCGGCTTTAATTCAGTAGTCAATAGATGCAATCCTTTAGACGATAGATTATTCTGCAAATGCAGCGAAAGCGTATTCATGCCGCTCTTTTCTATGCCGAATTCAAGTGGACGGGTCTTCATATACAAATTTGATATGGATTGTATCTGCTGCTCAGTATCAAACCATCCACAAAAACCATCCAAAAGATATAGATTACATAATCCCAACTCATTAAGCCTCTGGTCTATACCCCATGTCGTAACTGCAAAATAATCACCTTTCAAAATCTTCTTATCTCCTATAGTGTCGCACATCATAAAACGATTAAGATTTAAAGGGATTTTATCAATATCAAGAAATTGTAAATGGGATTTTTTAAGAGGCGCTATCGCTTCTGGAATAGGGTCTAACAAATACTGACAACTAAAAAGCGAATCCCGCATAACTGCCTTCTTTAACGCCAATGTGGATAAATCATTCCTTTCAGGATAATAGGCCGTCCCATCATCGTTATAGGCAGAATGTATAAATGTGTCAAATAAAGGCTCCCCAGCATCGTCTTTTAACTCCAATAAATAACCGTAGGCATCATCATCAGCCCATCGCGTCCCTATAACTATAAGTTCCCCATCAGACTCAAGCAATGGCATCATAAGCTGTATATGGTCAACAACCTTCTCTATCTGCTCCTTACTCTTACTGTTACGCTCTGAATGAAGGTCATCCATAATAATTATATTGTAATGCCTTCCCGTTACAGCTACATCTACACCAGATGTCTCTATGGTGTCTTCTTTTGCTTTATAGTCTTCTCTCGTTACTACCCTTATTGCCTCTAAATTCCATGAGTTCCCCTTCTCAGACCCATTTAAATTACCCCACAAAGACCGCAAAGTATCACAGTTATCTATAATATC
>Ga0209518_1002909_pt1 | contig 15296 bp, 20 predicted proteins | sample RifGroB1_FD_183993 | JGI IMG/M metagenome (GOLD analysis project Ga0209518, IMG submission 183993) | Groundwater microbial communities from Rifle, Colorado, USA - Groundwater B1 (SPAdes) (version 2) | ecosystem: Environmental > Aquatic > Deep subsurface > Groundwater | place: Rifle, Colorado...
TGCGTACACAGCTCGCCTCCATAGGCAGGCACGACAGGGAGAAGTTCCTAGAGGACCGGCTCAACGATAGGGCAGTGTCAGTCGGCACATTCAACATGATGCCGCAGGTTGCAGGCTTGTCTCTCGCTGGAGACTTCCTTGGAACGGTTGGGCTTCTGCCAGACAGCGCCATGAGCGCTCCGGGGCGGGCAGGTGTTCGCCCCATGTCTGGTAACAACATCGCACCGGCAGCAGGCGTAATCGCAGATACAGCTAAGCTAGCTCACAGCGTAACACGTATGCTCGACCCCACCAGCGAGGGCACGGGCGTAGATGTCTTGAAGGCGGGCCGGAAATTGGTCCCGCTGTCTAATGCACTCGGCGCAGGCCAGATGCTAAACGTGCTCATCGGAGCAGCAGAAAAGGAGTAGTATGGCTTTCAGTTATCAAGAGCAAACAGGAGACGGTGTAACAACCGTCTTCCCCTTTAGCTTCTCGGGGCGGGGTACGGGGTACATCCGAGTCGCTGATATAGTGGTCACAGTGAACGGGGTGGTGACTACAGACTTCACGCTATCAGGAAGCAATCAGGTGCAATTCAACTCTGCACCCCCTGCGCCAGTAGCTCCTTGGGTCGGGCCTAACATCATGATACGCCGAGTGGTGCCCAAGGATACACCCTATGCTGACTTCAGCCGGGGTAATAACTTCGGGCAAGAGCAGATGAACTTCACAGTGCTTCAGCAGTTGTACGCGCTGCATGAGTTCCTTGACGGATTCCTCCCTGACGGCTACTTCGTCAAGAGCGACATGGACTTCAAGGGTCAGCGGATAGTAAACCTTGGCGCGCCGATAGACCCTTCGGATGCAGCTACACGCTCATTCGTAACCACAGAGTACCCGGCATCGGTGCTTGCTAACACTCAGAGTGCCCAAATTAGCGCCCAAGTAGCCGAAGCCTTCGCTGCGTCCATTAACGTGGACAATTACACCAGAACGCACAGGCTGGCGGACATAATCACAAAAGGCCCGTGGGTTGATGTTCGCGCCTATGGTGCGGTTGGTGACGGCGTGACAGATGACCGTGCGGCGATACAGGCAGCGCTCGACAGCCTTCCTGTCGGCGGAGGGCTGCTCCTACCCAAAACCGGGAGCTACTACCGTGTCGTCAACACCTCAGCACTGAGCAGCAGCACTGCACGCATAAAGGTGAAGATAGATGGAGATGTTGTTTCGACAGAGATAAGTGCGAACCTTATGCAGTTAAGTGGCGAAGGTGTCAAGGTATATGGTACAGGTAGCTTAACGGGACCGGGCATCTACCACGACTACAACTCTACGGACCCTATACTCCAATGGCTTCCCTCCTTGCTGAAGTTGTCAGGAGCAGGGTCTGAGTGCACTGGCATCACCTTCGATGACCATCCGACACTTGCACTCTGGCTGGCTGGCAACGATTGCTACGCACATGGCTGTACGTTCAAGGGTGGACCGTTGACTCACGGAGCTGGTACGGTACAGCACTATATCTACATGGGTGTGCCGAGTGGCCTGCCCAGGGGCGGTGTGGTTACTGGCAATCGGTTCCTTGGAGAGGCTGTCGGCGGCGCGGCGTACTCTGGCATCTTCAACACGTCAAGTGGTGCTGTCATAGTGGGTAATTACTTCCGAGGGTGCCACGAGCACGGTGTGTATAACTATGGTCCCGGAACCATGATTGGTAACAACGTGGTCGAGGATAAGCTGTCGGAAACCTATGCAGGTGCAATTCAATCCTTTGCGGAGGACGTGGTGATCTGCGGTAACACCATGAAAGGCTCCTTCGGAATCTCGGTCCAGAACGGCAACGTAGCCATCATCGGCAACAAGGTGGACAACGGTAATATAAACGTAGGCTCTTTCTACGCCCACGCCGATATGTACGGAGGCCAGCCGACAACCACCATTTACAAGAAAGTCTTGATCGCCCACAACATTCTCACAAACTCTAACGAAGGAGCCGCTGCTATAGCGGTCTCCATGCAGAACTACCTAGAGGACTTGCACATTGTCAACAACATTGTAGATGGCGGGTTGACAACTCTGGGTGTAATCAGTATCACGACTGCTAGCACCTTCGCTGCATACCCTAAAGGTATCCGCAACGTGACAGTGCAAGGCAACAAGCTAACCCACCGCCCCGGTGGACTCTTCGGTATCAGAATGTACGGGGTATACAATGGTCAGGTTCTGAACAACCACATCGTGAACGCCGCCAGCTCTGCTATACGACTGTACTCGTGCGACACAGTGTTCGTAGAGAGGAACATAGCAGAGGACAGGAATGCGGTTCCGGTCTCTGGCACTATCGTCTACGCCTCTGCTGAGAACGTGAACATTCACGCGCTCAACAACAACTTCCTCAATCCGAAAGCTGGAACCCCGCTTGTCACACTCCCCACCACAGGTACTCAGTCTGGCAACGGGACCAACGGTACAAGACCGTGGGAAGGGGTGAAAGGAACGTCTACCAACAACAATGCCACAGCGGGCGAGGTAGGAGAGTTACTAACCAACCAGCTCGCCAGCGGGTCTGCTACCGCACTGGTCACGGCTACAGCCAAGACTGTAGTGAGCCTGACGCTGACTCCGGGAGACTGGGACATCACAGGAGTTCTGGACTTCTCCTTAGCAGGTGCGACTACCAGCTCGCTGCGAGCAGGCATAAACTCCACAACTAACGCTTTCGGCGCTCAGGATACGTTCGTTAATACGCCGCTGGTTGTGACAGCACTCACCGACACGTGCGGGAAGGTTGTTCCGGTTATGCGTGTTTCCATCGCAGCCAACACCACTTATCACTTAGTGGGGCAGGCTACATTCACCGCAGGTGCAGTAACTGCCTACGGGACAATCCGCGCTAGGCGCGTTCGTTAAGGAAGATATGCTCAAGGAAACAGCAGGCATAGTAAAGGAGGCGGCTCACTCAGCGCCTCCCGCAGTATACGTGGCGGCTGGGCTGTTTGGGTACACGTGGAGTGAATTATCAGCCGCAGCAATATTCGTGTTCACATTGATACAGATCATACGCGCTCTGATTAAGATGGCGTTTTGTATCAAGTGTTACATCTCGCACTGGTCCTGTGACAGGTCATGCAAGGAGCTTAAATGAAAGGTAACAAGAACTCAGCCTCGGAGGACATGCTTGGTACGTTGCACAAAGCTGTCACCACCGCGTTCACGCGCAGGGTGGATGACATGCTGACCAAGTGTGAGGAGGCACCGGACGAGATACAGTTCATCATTGATGAGAAGTTCTTGACCGCCGCCAGCAACTTCCTGCACAAGAATGAGATAGGTGCAAGTCTACCTGAGCAGGATGCGGTATCTCCGCTGGCTAAGAGCTTAGCCGAGATAAAGGAGCGTCAGCGCGGCAAAGTGCTTAGCTTCACTGATGAGAAGAAGGAGGCGGCACTTTGAGCTACATCACACCACACCCGGCCAACAGGCTTCTGTCTCTTCACACAGACCCTTCGATAACAGGTACAGTCACTCCCACCGTGCTCGGAACTATCACGGTTCCGGGCGGGAGCATGGGTCCGAACGGTATGCTGAAGATAACTATGCTGGTCTCGGTTACGAACAGTGCCAACATCAAGAACCTGCTTATAAAGTTTGGATCGTTCTCGGCGTACACTCTCAACTTGACCACTTCTAACTCAGCCCAGACCTTGCTGATACTGCGAAACAGGGGCAGTCTCGTAGCTCAGGTTATGAACCCAAGTGGTGGCGGTCCTTACGGGAACTCCAACTCGGCAGCTATAACTTGTGCCATTGATACTGCGCTACCGTTTGATATAACGGTTACTGCAACACTGGCCAACACAGGTGAGACAATCACCTTGAACAGTTTTGACGTGGAGGTGATACGTTGATAGTTAGCAAGGGCTTCTCAGTCACAACCGGTTACACCACCGCTATAGCAGCAAACGGGTCTAGGGCCAGCGAACTGTGCATCCAGAACAACACGCCCGGAGTGCTGTACGTTACAATCGGCGGGTCTACTACGGACGCAGACGCACTCCTCATACCCTCAGGCTCCATGCTGAGCCTCTCTTCACCTGTAGGCTCCGTTGTCAAGATGAAGAGCACGGTGGCGGGGAACGTAGTGCTGGTAGGGGATCAGCTCTAATTGGCTAAACTTTCTCCTGAAGAGCAGATGGCGCTCTGGAGGTCTCTTGAAGAGGTTCAGGAAGCTTTCCCCAATACGGTGGAGGGCTTCCTACTTTTCGCTCAGGTTGTAATCAACACGCTCATCACTGGCAAACCGGACCTGAACAGACTGCAAGCAGATATGTGCAGGTACTTGTTCGCAGGTCCGAAGTACCGGATGCTCCAAGCACAGCGAGGGCAGGCCAAGACTACCATCACGGCTATCTACGCTATCTTCCGTATCTTGCACGCACCGCACACTCGTATCCTTATATTCTCGCAGAAGGGCAAGCGCGCTGAGGAGATAGCGGGCTGGTGTATAAAGATACTGCGAGGGCTTGAGTTCTTGCACTTCATGCTGCCTGACAAGGCTTCAGGTGATAAGGAGTCAGTCAGGTCCTTCGACATCCATTGGGCGCTGAAGGGTGCAGACAAGTCTCCAAGCATTGCTTGCGAGTCCGTTGAGGCAGGGGCGCAGGGTGCCCGTGCAGACGTGTTGATTGCTGATGACATTGAATCATTGCAGAACTCCCGCACTGTAGCTGGCCGGGAGCTGCTTGAGGACTCTAGCAAAGAGTTCGAGTCCATATGTACTCACGGTGACATCATATACTTGGGTACGCCTCAGAGTATCGAGTCTATCTACAACAACTTACCCTCTCGCGGATATGACATACGAATCTGGCCGGGGAGGTATCCGACACTCAAAGAGGTGGATACATATGGTGGCTTCCTAGCACCTATGCTCTTGTCGGACATAGAAGCAAACCCCTCGCTGCAATGTGGTGGTGGCTTCGATTCACAATCTGGACAACCGACCTGCCCTGAGATGTTCGATGAAGAGACCTTGAGGACCAAGGAACTCGGACAGGGCAAGGCTAAGTTCCAGTTGCAGTATATGCTAAGTACCCGCATGGCTGATGACGGAAGATTCCCGCTCAAGCTCTCTGACCTTATCGTGTATGGCTACAGCCGGTTGCAAGGACCGGAGATGCCTATCTGGGCTAGCGGCCCCGGTCAGATCATCAACGAGCTTCCTAAGTTCGGGAACAGGACCACTGACAAGTTCCACATGCCGATACAGCGCGTCTATGAGTGGAAGCCCTTTGATCGGGTCATCATGTACATAGACCCCGCTGGTGGCGGAAAGAACGGAGACGAGACGGCGTATGCCATCATAGGTCTCATTGGCACCTTTGTCTACATCTTGGACTCTGGTGGATTCCCCGGCGGGTACGAAGAAGAGACTCTGATGAAGTTCGTTGAGGCAGCTAAGGCAGCGAACTGCAAGACCGTTTACATAGAGAAGAACTACGGGCACGGCGCTCACTCCGCTATGCTCAAGCCGCTGTTTGAGAAGCACTGGCCTGTCACTATCGAAGAGGTGTATGAGACAGGTCAGAAGGAACTCAGGATCATAGACGTTCTTGAGCCGCTCATCAGCTCGCACCGGCTCGTTGTGACACCTGACGCAGTGCGCCGGGACTTGGACTCAACTGCCCGCTACGCGCTGGAGAAGCGCCTACGGTACAGCTTGTTCTTCCAGTTGGCGCACATCACGCGGGACAAGGATTCCTTGTTCCATGATGACCGCCTAGATGCGCTGGCGGGTGCCGTGCGCCAGATCGTACAAAGCATCGACTACGATATGGCCCGCGTTGTGGCGGCTCAGCAGGCCGAGAAGTACAAGGAGTTCCAGCGGGTGTGGCGAGACAAGGAGCTGCGGAGAGAGTCGATTTCTGGGCACTCCTCGGCCCCGCACCGGCCCAATAAGAACATATTCGCCAAGACCGGCCCGAAGGCCGGAAAGCGGAAATGGTGATGTCTCACACGTGAGACGAATTAACCCGGACTATAGGGGGTCTATGCCTTACCAGAGCGGGCCTAGCGGCCTAGAGCGCCTATGTCCTCTTTCTATTCCTTTACATAGTATAACAATGTAGCGAGTAGGTAGAATAAACCCGGACTATAGATATACAGACCCGCAGTACAAGGAGCTTCAAGAATGACCTTAGCAATCGCAGGCGACACTCAGGCAGGGACCGCAACCGCTGGCCCCATCGTATTCAACGACCTCCCCATCGTGGCACAGGCGGACATCTCGGAGCAGTATCATGCCGTGAACGTCACCCTCATCTCCGGTAAGAAGAAAGGATCGCTCATCATCAACGCCACCACCGGCGAGATTATGGTCGCTCAGGGGAGCACCCCGACTTCGGAATGGAATAACATGGGTCCGGTCGCAGCCAACATCGTACCGGCCTAACTAACATCGGAAGCATCGCCACCCAGCGCATCGGGTGGCGCTCTCCCGCAAAAGGAAAGCACATGCTCGACATCATCGCAGCTAACAGCGAGCTTATCGCCGCTGGTATCGTAATCCTCATCAATGCCATCCTGACCCGCGTTCCCAGCATCAAGGAGAACGACATCTTCCACGTGGTTGGCACCATCGCCAAGAACGTCTTCGGCAAGCTCGTCACCCCGGTGAAGTAACCATGAGCGTCATCATCGAACTCATCGTTAAGGTGCTGGCGCTCATCTTCAGTACAACTCTGGAGCGTCATGACAAGAAGGAAGAGGCCAATGCAGCTACCAACAAGATCGAAGAGTTTAGAGCCACCCTCGGCTCGGCAGCGGTTGCTGATGATAGCAATCAGCCTGTTGATGTGGGGCTGGCTGTTGCTCTCAGCGAGCAGCACGACAGGGTGCGCCAAGCCATCCTTGATAGTGGACTCGGAGAAGAAGTTGTCCATCTCAGCGCAGCAGTTGAACCAACTGTACAGCGACAACGAGATGCTGCTGAAAGCACTCCGGTCCTGCCAAGGACGCCCAGCACCGCGCTGATAGCTCAGCTCAAGAAGGACGAAGGCTTCAGGGCCAGACCCTATTGGGACATCTCGCAGTGGACCTACGGGTACGGATGCGAGGCTCCCGGCAAGGATGCAGTCATCACAGAGTTCGCTGCTTCTGCCTTGCTCCTCAAAAGGGCGCAGCAGAGCGTGGACGAGTTCTTCCAGCTCTTCAAGGGCCACGAGCACAAGTTCAACGTGGTGCGCCAAGAGTGCTTCATCAACATGCTCTTCAATATGGGCCTCGGCAACGCACAGAAAGGGATGAGGAGCTTCGTGAACACGCTCGCTCACATCTTCGACTACGACGAGCCTGACTGGTCCCGTGTTTCCTATAACCTGTCCCAGAGCAAGTGGTACAGGCAGGTCGAAGGGCGCGCCGTCCGCGTCTGCAAGGAAGTCAAGACAGGCCAGTACGCATGACCCAGCTCTCTGACGTAGCTCGGACGCTGGCGCTTACAGCCACTGCTGGCAACGGAGATCCGCCGCTAGGCTACCCGCCAGAGGCAGGCTCATTCCTCACGAGCAGCCTAGCTGGGGTTCGCTCGTGGCTATCGTGGACCGGCCTGAAGGCTAACCTGAAGTCGTACTTCGACTCGTTGTACCTTGGCATACCCGCGAGGGTGGCTCTCAGCCCCGAAGGTGGCGTGCTGGTCAAGCTCACCAACCGCACAGGTGCGACCTCAGTTAAAGGCTCAGTGCTGTCGTTGTCCACTGCTTACGACAGTGCAGTCACCTTGCAGATTGAAGAGTTCGATGCTGCTGGCATCATGTATGACTCTGGCGTGGCTGATGGCGCTGAGTGCTGGGTGGTAGTGTCTGGAGTGGCTGATGTGCTGCTCAAGGAGGGTACTGCCGCTACCCGTGGCTCTTGGTCGCGCTGTGCTGATACGGATGGCAGGGCAGTGGTTACAACTCCTCCCTCGGGTCTAGGTACAGTGGCGCTGAGCGATCACTTCAAAGAGGTGGGCCACTGCCTTGAGACCAAAGCCGCTGGCACGAACGTGCTCGCTAAGCTCGTAATTCACTTCAACTGAGGTACAACATGAAAGCCATGCCGAAAGGTACGAAGAAAGAGAAGGACATGCCGTGCAAGGGTATGATGAAGCCGCAAGTTAAGCGCTAGGTGTCGCGCCGGGAATCCGGTGCTACCATACGCTCTAGTGCGCTCGTCGTAACGCCGCAATTAACCCGGACTATAGATATAGGAACGCCCGTGCAGAGTGAGCAGTCTAAACAAGCCAATCGCACGATAGACCTCACGGGCGGACTTAACTTTACTAGAAAGGACATTGCGAATGAGTGACACCACTGCTGGACCCGCCGAGGGCAAGGCTAAGAAGCACAAGTACGTGAAGTACACGCATCACGATCAAGAGGTCTTCGTCCGCGAGGACCTGAAGGGTAAGCACAGGAACGTCTGTCTGTGCTTCTCTTGCGACCGCTTCAAGCAGGACGCTCCCGAGCGCTGCAAGATCGCTTTCGCGCTGTACAACTTCGTCGTAGAGAAGCGCATCGTGGCTCCGGTCTGGGAGTGCCCCGAGTTCCAAGAACTTGGTAGCACCAAGGGCAAGGCCGTCACCGGCGTATCCGGCGATGTTGTGAAGTAGCAGGACCGCTCCGTGCCTCCCGGCACGGGCACCTCTTGACGATGAGTGGGAAAGGCCAATTGGCGACCTGCTCTCGTACTGTCGTTGGAGAGAACACGCGGCTATGAGCAGGCAGGAAAGCTACTGTCTGACGCCAGTGCAAACACCTCTCCCCGGTATCGGTTGAGCGCCCTCGGTTGAGCTAGCACGTTCTGGTTCCCTTGCAGGGCGCTCCCATCTTCGTAGTACATCAACGCAGCAGAAGGACGAACATGAAGACACGTAGGTTGCATATCGTGGTGGGTCTGCCCAGAGCAGGCAAGAGCACCCTCTGTCGCACCTTGGGCTTCCCGGTAGTTGAGGGAGACGCAGTGCGTAAGGTGCTCAGGTGCTTCCCCTTCAAGGCCGAGATGGAACCGCAGGTTGAGCTTACTAAGCAACTCATGGTGGCCTCCCTCTTTGAAGCTGGACACACCGATGTGATACTGGATGACTGCTGCGAGACCTCCGCGAAGCGTAACGCTTGGTGCGAGTACGAGCGCATCTTCCATGAAGTAAGAACAGATGTAGAGGAGTGCTGCAAGCGCGCCATCGAGCGGGACCAAGACTACTTGGTGCCAGTGATACGCCAGAAGGCTTCGGTACTCACTTGGCCGCTCGATCAGCCCATGACCCTTGATACAACGGGCAAGGCGGTCCCACGTGAGGAAGTCTTCCACGAAGAGCGCAACTGGCGTTGAGCTCGCCAGCCTCTCCTCTCCATCTAAGATGTTAGCTACAGAGCGCTCCGTTTGGTTGACGGCACAAGGCTAGTCCCTTGGGTGGAGCGCTCTGTAGCGAGCCTGTGGGCGCACGAGGATCGCACCAGACGCAAGCAGAGTTAGCAGTAGGCTTAGGCCATGCTAGCCCGCCTGTAGCGCCCTGTGAGCGATCCTCGTGCGGGCTGGTGAGGTGCTCAAAACATTTAGGAGCGGATCAATTTGTACAAGCCTTCCGCCCGCCCGCGCCGGGGCGCTCTCCCCCGTACCGGGTGCGCCCTAGAGCGTGCCGGGAGCGCCGCCGCTCGCTGGGGCGCACGAGGGCGGGGCATGAACGCTGAGGGACGGGCACGAGAGCGAGCCAGCGACCTTGAGCCGGGGCGCTCTAAGCAGGCACCGGGGCGCTCTGGTAGCGCTCTGAGGGCGAACGAGAGCGCCAAGAGGGAGGCTGAGAGCGACGGAGACGAGCGCACGAGAGTGCATCTGTTTGTTTTCTCTGTAGCAGCACGGGCGCTCTGAGGGCAGAGGGTAGCGGGCTAGCTCTGTTTGTTTTGCTCCGTGCTCGCTCTGTGTCACCTTGTAGCGCTAGAGTAGCGGGCTAGCTCTTACATGTGCTCGCTCTGGTACGTTCATGTATGCGCTCTGTCTCGCTCATGTGCTCGCTCATGTAGCGGGCTAGCTGTTACCATGTAGCGCTATAGCTCGCTCTTGTATTGTCTCACTGAGGTGAGAGAAGAAAGGCAAGCTGGCGACCTTGCCAGCACGTGCCGTATGCTACCATGTAGCGCTCTAGCTCTTGCATGTAGCGCCATCTAGCCCGCTTCCGTCGATATGATGGAGCGGGCTTATTCGTTTATGTCTCACATGTGAGACAAGCAAAGCGCTATATGTAGCGGTTCGGAGCGCAAGCTAGCCACTACATGTTGTGCTTGAAAATAATTTCAAAGAAATGAAAATAATTGCTGGACATCCTGAAAATGTTCAGGTAAACTAAGGCCAAGCCGCAAGCGAGGGGCGAGTATGACACACTGGTAGAGTGTCTTGAGCCTGACGGCTCGACGCTCCTGAGGTGTCGCTACATAACCAGAGTTGAAAGGCTCTGAAGGTGGGGAAACTTAACACAGCTCTAGCTAGCCCGGCTGAAAGAGACCGGGACGCAAGACAAGCAAGATTGAGAACCAGTAACGGGACTCTCTGCTAAGGTGCTATCTGTGCAATGAGGAAACGAACCACGAACGAGACGCAAGGTGCAACGCCAGTTATGAGGTTGCGGGCGAGACATCGCTTGATAGCCCTTGTATGTTCTCGTGCTCTAGCTTGAATCGGGCTAGAGTCGGTTGAGCAGTTGAGGTGTCGAGAGTTGAGCGCTAGCGCGTTCCTTTCCGCTTCCTGCTCCTGATTCGCTCTTGATTCGCTAGCGTCAATTTAATGTAGCGGGCTAGCCTGCTACTGACTGCAACAATTAACCCTTACTATCAACAGACAAGGAGAGCGCACATGAAGATGAAACAAGAGCATTACGACCACGTTAAGCAGGTTATCAAGGCGAAGCATGAGCAAATGATGAAAGAGCACAAAGCGGACTATCTTGCTTACTTACGCCAAGGATACAGCGACACAAGGGTGATGTTTGACTTGTTGCACGCTAGCGGGCTAACGCCTTACATGTGTGATACCCTGTACAAATACTTGAACGACAGCCATATCACGACCGCTCTGGTCCGTATCAGGAAAGAGCTGGCAATTTACTAGACAACTCACAACAAAAGGAGAACGCCATGATTACCGTTATTGCTTCCGCTTTCCGTGCCGATGCTGACTTGAGAACGAACCACACGAACCACAAGCGCGCCTTGTCGCTGCTCGCAAGCAATGGGCTAAGCGCTCATGAGGCGATAGGCTCATGGAAAGAGGAAGGGCAAGAGGTAGCAGCTCAAGAGCTGTCCCTTGTGATAAGCGCAAGCTGGGACAACCTGCAAGGTCTCCGCGCTCTGTTCCTTGAGGGGTTCAAGCAAGACGCAATCTTGATAATCAACGAGATGGAAGGGCGCTTAGCGTCGCTCGCTTTCAACGATGGCACAAGCATGGACCTTGGCGCTTTCCAAGAGATACCGGAAGCGGAAGCGCTTGCGAGCGAGTGCTACACCTTTATGGATGGTTCGTACTACGTAGCTAAGGAGGTCGCATAATGGGACGCTTTAAGCAAGACGCAATAGCCGCGATGGAATCGGGCAAGAAATGGGGCGCTCTTGAGCTAGACAGAGAGCACATGATACCGGAGATGCTGCACGACAAGGACAAGCCTTGGATGCAAGGCAGTATCGGCGCTCATGGGCTGGAAGCGGAGGTGCAAGTGTGATAGACATAAGCCTTGCTCAGAAGTTCGCTAACGCTTTCGTTGTTCTCGTTCACGTTGTTCTAATCGTTTGGGTATTCAAGAGGAGAGGCTAACATGTACCATATCTATCTGAATGACTCGGAGATGCTTGTCACTGCCAAAGAGTTGCGCGTTCTCCAGAAGCAAGGCGCGCTTATCGCTTTCATCTTGTAATTGCAGAGAGGGCGGGCCGCTCATGCCCGCTTAATGCACCGCCTACCGGCGCGGGTCTCAAGTCCCGATACTATGCAGCAAGAGGAGACTAACACATGTGCAAGTGCGACAAGTGCAACGGTAATGCTGAAGGGCAAGCGTGTGCTGTGATAGCTGGCGAGGTGTATATATGTAAGCACTTGCAAGGTCTCACACGTGAGACAAACCAAGCGCCTGCACTCAAGTTCTTTAAGTTTTGGTTCCACGGTAGGGAGCAGGGCGCTATCGGTATCAGCTACGACCAAGGCTTTAGCACGATGGCAGCGGGCGAAGCTGAAGCAAGGGAAGAGTTGGCGAGCAAGTACGAGGTGTATCACCTGAAGCTCATAACCCGCGCTTTCCGTGTCACTTTAGACAATGGCGACTTTTGGGTTACTGAGTTCAATGGTACGCTTGAGGAAGCAAGAAAGTATTACATGCTGAGGTCCGGCTTTGTGCCGGGCGGCGACTCGTTGCCAGTAAAGGTCGTCAAGGTGGAGCAGATTTAATTTTGAATTAACCCGGACTATAGATAACACTTCCGCGCTCTAGGCGCACAACAGGGAAGCCGCCCCATTAATCGGCTCAACTCACGGGAGGTTCTACCATGAAAACCATCACCGACATCAAGAAAGCACTCGCAGTTGGTTCGCTCTGGCACGCAGTCAACCACGCAATGAATAAAGACATGGGCGTCAGGGAAGTGGGCGCTAACACCGCTACTCAGTTCGCTTTCAAGCAGGAAGACAAGGACGGCGAGCTGAGCTACTGCAACTGGCCCAAGAAAGCGGAAGTCACCTTCCACGAGGACGGCAACGGCTTTGACATTCTGGAAGACGGCAAGCCCGTGCTGACCTACACCAAAGCAGAGAAGCCCGCCCCAGTAGAGGCTGACAAGAAGGAAGAGGGCGAGGAGCAGCAGCGCCGGGAGTCGGACAAGGCGAGCGGGTGGGATGACGAGGCGCTGAAGCCGGGACCGGACGGGCACAAGCCTCCGCAGGTGACTGTCCTCTCCTCGGGCGTCAAGGTGAAGACCTTGGCAGTCATCACGAACCCGCCCCGCACCCTGCCCGAGCTGGAGCAGGACATCAAGCGCAACTTGCAGCAGATCGCAAACAGCGCTCTTCGCATTGGCGGATTACTGGCCCTTGGCCGGGAGTTCCACGAGACGCAAGCTCAATTTCTTGAGTGGGCGGACAAGCAGTTCACGCTCGGAAAGGCTCAGGTTTACAAGCTCATGAGCATCCACCAGCAGTTCGGGGAAGATGCCCGCTTCAAGGGCGTGGCTATGAGGGTCATGGCTCAGCTTTCCGGCGCACCGGCAGAGGTGAAGGAGAAAGCCGCGAAGCTGGCAGAGGCAGGCAAGCTGGACTCTAAGGCCGCTGAAGCGCTGACCAAAGCGCCCAAAGTGATCGAGCACGGGACCGGCGAGGCAGGCGAGGCGCTGACCACGGACCAGATCGCCTCGCTCGTGACCGTGAATCCGGCCCCAGAAGGGGAGAAATCGGGCGCTGAGGGCGAGGTTCCGTTCGATACGGGCGCTGAGTCGCAGGCTGGAAAACCTACCCCGCAAGGCACCGCCACGGCTCAGGAAGCGCAGGTTCTGGACGCTAAAACGAGCACCGAGACCGACAAGCTGCTCGCCAAGATCAACGAGCTGATGGAGCAGAATGGGGAGCTTCAGGCTCAGCTTGCTGCACTCACGAAGCCCAAGAAACAGGCGGTTGCAGCTCCGATGCTGAAGCAGTTCAAGCACGCCGACCCGTGCATCGTGCTGGGTCTCTCGCAGGAAGAGGGCAAGGTGAAGAAGGATGTCAAGGGCGCAGTGCGCGAGCTGTCCGCGATCTGGAACGCCGACACGAACGCCGAAGCATGGGCGCTCATCAACAAGGCCGCTGAAGCACTGCTTGAGGTGGCAGCATAATGCGCTCCGGGCTTCCGGGCGGTCCTGATTACAAGTTCCTGCGGCACGTTGAGAGATGCTACCGCAGGCGGTGGATTAGCAGGCGAACCGTGAGCTTTCACCTTAACGAGTGGGCTAGGCTCAATGACCGGGAGGGGTGCCAAGAGTTCTTTAGGTATCACATCACCCGCAGCAAGAAGGTGAAGCTGAGCAGGAAGCGCAGCAGATAGCAGAGAGGCGGGGCAGCAGCAAGCCCCGTTAATGCACCAAGCGGCGGTCTCAAGTCCGTGCTACTAAGTCTCACACGTGAGACGCTACAATGTAGGCCAAGGGGGGGGGGGGGGGGGGGGGGGGGCGATGAAAACTTCAATGACGCGAGAGGAGCTACACGAGGTCCAGCTTATTCTTGAGGGCGACATGCACGGGAATGGCATTACCCGCTTCGACAAGAATAACTCCCGCTACATCACGGCAGGAGCGGCAAGCGACACGGCATGGAATCGCAGGCTCATCAAGAGCTTTGTCGAGCCGTTCGCAGAGGCCATCGACGCCTATCTGGACTACTACACGGGCAGGCGGGGCAAGCCTAGCCATACGCTTGCCTACTTGCGTATGCTCCCCACGAACGTGAGCGCCTACGTTGCCATCAAGCTCATCTTCGACGCTCTCCCGCAGCAGGGGCTTAGCATCCAGATGCTAGCAGAGCGTATCGGCAAGCGCATAGAGGACCAAGTGCGCTTCACCAAGCTGGAAGAGGCAGCGCCCAAGTACGTCAAGGCCATCAAGGAAGGACTCAAGAGCGCCAGAAGCCAGAAGTACGAGCATGGTCATAATGTCATGGTGCATGGGGAGACCACCCTTGCCAAGCAAGCCGAGGTCGTGTTAGCTCACGCCAAGGGCGCTAGCCTAGAGGCACTCCAAAAAGTGTATGGCTTCGACATTCCTAAGCTCAAGCGCATACTGGCAACGGGCAAGACCCCGGACGTGGAGCGCTGGCACGACTGGCCGAAGATGGACCTCGTGCAGCTCGGAGCTAGGCTTATCGACATCTTCGCGGCTAACGTGCTGTACGAGGGCGAGCCGGTAGTCAAGAAGAACGTGAAGGACATCGGCAAGGGCAAGCACAAGTCTGTCGTGTACCTTGAGCCGACAGAGCACATCGTGCAATGGGTGGAGCAGTACCGGGAAGCTGTGTCTCAGCTCTCCCCGTGCTTCGCGCCCTGTGTCGTGCCTCCCCGCGACTGGACAAGCCCGAACAGTGGCGGGTATCAAACCCCGGAGGTGGCTAGCCGCCTGCCCTTGGTCAAGGTGAATGACTGGTCTGCACTCAAACGGCTCACGCCTAAGCAGATGCCGGTTGTCTATAAGTCCGTGAACGCCTTGCAGCGCGTACCGTGGAGCGTAAACGATGCAGTTCTAGCAGTAGCTCACGAGGTTCAGGACAGAGACCTCGCC
>Ga0209518_1002913_pt1 | contig 15269 bp, 21 predicted proteins | sample RifGroB1_FD_183993 | JGI IMG/M metagenome (GOLD analysis project Ga0209518, IMG submission 183993) | Groundwater microbial communities from Rifle, Colorado, USA - Groundwater B1 (SPAdes) (version 2) | ecosystem: Environmental > Aquatic > Deep subsurface > Groundwater | place: Rifle, Colorado...
TGATGCAGTATTCTTAAATTAGTCCGAACCGCTTTCGCCGCCGCAGGCGGCGAGGAAGTCCCCCCGCGAAAATCCGGAAAGGCGGCGGAGCCGCACGAATGACAATTTTCTCGCTACGCAAGATCTGGCGGAGCCATGACAAGTTTTTCTTTGGCGGCATTCAATCCAAGAATTCACAGAGCGAATACCAATTATTGATATTTCTCTGGCAAATTCTTTTTTGAAAAGAACACTGCAAAAGGATTGTAATTGGTGTGGTCAGGATAATCAATTTTGTCTACGCCCTCCACCTTCTTAACATAATTTGCAAACCGCATACTAAACGGCAAAGCGATAACCTCATACAATACTTTTGCAATCCAAATTGTGAGTATCGTTGTGAGAATATCTTTTGTAGCGAGTACACCAATGAATGCAACTGACATGAATACAACAGAATCAAAAAATTCACCAACTATCGTTGAAGCAACGAACCTCCATCCTTGCGCAAAACCTCTTTTGCCCTCTTGCCAATATTTCATTTTAGAAAGAACTAGGCTGTTCGAAAATTCGCTAAAGAAATATGCGAGTAAACTTGCAAAAGTAATTCTTGGTGCGAGGCCAAGAACGGTTTGGAAAGCAGCTTGGTTCGTCCAAAAGTCAGCCGCTGGCCAAACGCTTATGAGAGCAATCATTAGTGTTGCAAAAATTTGGCACCCCATTCCTGTCCAAATAATTCTTCGAGAGCGTTTGTATCCGTATACTTCGGTAAGAATGTCGTTGAAAATGAAAGTGATAGGAAATGCAAGTGTCGAGCCGTTCAGAGCAAAAGAACCAACAGCAATAAATTTCGAACCTAGGACTGGCACCATGACTAACGCAGTACAAAAAATACCAGTGAAAATACTGTACAACTTAAACTCTTTTGGTTCTTGGTTTTGTTCCATAGATTTATTTTTAGTTAATAATTTTAGATTTTATGATTAAAAAATTTTCTTCCCCCAAAATTAAAATATGGTTCGAGCCGATGAATTAATCATAACTTGTTATAGCAAATTTTCAAATAAAAATTTGCCCTCAGTAGGAATCGAACCTACATCAAAAGCTTAGGACGCCTCCGTTCTATCCATTGAACTATGAGGGCTAAAATTCCGCAATTTTTTCGATAAATTATTTAATCCCCAGCAAACTTGAAATCTTCGCTTTATCAAATCCGACTATAATTTCGCCGCCAATCAGTATAACCGGCACGCCCATCTGACCGCTCTTCTCCACCATTTCCTTTCTCTTTTCCAGATTGACAGCCACATCAAAATCATCATAGCTCACATTATTTTTTTTGAAGAAATCTTTTGCCATATGGCAGTATGAACAGCTTGGCGTGCTATAAATTTGTACTTTTTTCATATTTCAAATAAAAAATTAATTTTAATTCCAATTTAATATAACATACTTTAAAAATCCGACAAAACTCCGCGCGAAGCGCCTCACTGATTTTGAGTTTTAGAAAATTATAGAGTCCAAAAATTAATGAGGGGACAATGTGGTGCGAGTGGCGGGAATCGAACCCGCGCCCTATGCTTGGGAAGCATATGTACTGCCACTATACTACACTCGCAAAATTCATCTTGAATTTTTATTTAAAAAGATTTAGGAACTTAGACCAGATGCTTTTCTCTTCATTGTCCCCTGCCGCATTGTTTTTATTTGTTTTGTTATCATCCACAATGACAATAACCTGCTCGCCGGCTTTTCCAACCATAAATTTCTTTCGTATCTCTTCTTCAGTCCCTCTGTCCGTCTTAAGGCGGTCAATTTCATAATTAAGCATTTTTTCTCTTTTCTTCAGCTCGGCAATCTCTTCTTGGGCTTTGTTCAGATTTCCCTTACTTGTCTTCTGCTTATGATATACGCTGAGAGTGGCTCTGGCAATAAAAATCAAAATTATAAAAAGAGCGATCAGTGTTATTTTAGAATACAAAATATTTCTAAGTTTCTTTTTTTCTTGAAATTCAAGCATAATTTAAAATTAGAATTTATTCTTACTTTATGGACTTTACAGACTTCTTTCAGCGACACTTGCCTTATTCTATCAATATTATATATTTAATAAAATCAATGGTAAATATATCTTGAATTACGAGACGCAAAAATTTATAGGTCTATTGAGCAATCCGTCAGCCGACGGATAAAAACAAACGGCTTTTGCGACCCGAGGACCTAAATTTTTACATTTCGTAATTTGGGGTTCTAAAATCTATTCCGACCGCATCATTTTTAGGAAAACTTCTTGAGGAATATTCACTTTCCCGATCTCTTTCATTTTTTTCTTGCCCTTCTTCTGTTTTTCGCGTAATTTCATCTTTCTGGTAATGTCCCCTCCGTACATATGCGCTGTCACATTCTTTTTCATCGCGGTAATTGTGCGTGAAGAAATAATTCTACCCAGAGCGACACCTTGTATTTTAGTCGTGAACATCTGCCTCGGCAAAATATTATAGAGCTTTTCAACGGACGCTTCCGCTTCCTCCTCAACTCTTTTTCGCGAAACCACTTTAGAAAACGCCTGCACCGGCTCATCGGCAACTAGAATATCCAATCTTACGACATCGGCCTCTTTCAACTCCCCCATTTCATAAGAGATTGACGCGTAGCCTGAAGAAACGCTTTTCAATTCGTCAAAAAAATTCCTCATCAATTCTCTAAGCGGCATATCTACGCTAACCGACGCTCTGTTGTCTCCGAAAGTCTCGGCCTCGCCGACAATCGCCTCGTGGTCAAAAAGCTTCTGCATAATGGAACCGAGGTATTGCGACGGGGTTATTATTTTTACCTTCGCCCACGGCTCAAAAACTTTTTCCACTGTATTGTCATCGGGAAAAAGCGAAGGAGAGTAGATAATTTCTCTTTTTCCGTTTCTATGCAAAATTTCATAGGTGATGCTTGGAATGGTGACGATTAAATTTAAGTTGAACTCGCGGCGCAATCTCTCCGTGATTATTTCAAGATGTAGCATTCCCAAGAAACCGCATCTGAAACCTCTGCCCAATGTTCCGGATGATTCCTCCTCAAAAGTAAATGATGAGTCTGACAATTTTAATCTGCTTAACGCCTGTTTGAAGGAGGTAAAATCGTCTTGGCTTTCGGGATAAATGGACGCCCAGACGACCGGAGCGGGGCTCATATAGCCGTGAAGCGGCTCTAAATTATCTTTGGCAAGAGATACCGTGTCTCCGACTGACGCGATTCCAGGCTCTTTTATTCCGGTGACAATGTATCCGATTTCTCCGGCCGAAAGAGATTCGGTCGGAACTTCGCTTGGCGAAAAAACTCCGACTTCAAGGGCGGTGAAAGTTTTGTCCGCGACTTTGAAAATTAATGGCGTGTTTTTCCTGACCTCTCCGCTCATCACTCTCACATAGACGATTACCCCACGATGATTTGAATATTGAAAATCAAAAATAAGCGACCGGAAAATATTTTTCTCCGGAAATTCCGAAGCTGGAGGAGGCACTCTTCTTATGACTTCCTCAAGAAGTTTCTCCACGCCCTCCCCCGTCTTTCCGGATACTTCAAGGATTTGGTCAGACGGAACATTGAGCAGAGACGCGATTTCATTTTTAACCTCGGGAATTCTAGCCAGCGGCGAGTCTATTTTGCTTACTACGGGAATAATAGTAAGACCGAGCTCTCTTGCCATATTAAGCGTGGTCAAAGTCTGGGCTTGCGCGCCCTGAGTGGCATCAACCAACAAAATACAGCCTTCAACCGCTTTAAGCGCGCGAGAAACTTCATAAGAAAAATCAATATGACCCGGAGTATCGATCAAATTCAGGTTGTAGCCTGCCCGCCGATGAGGCGGGGTTGTAGCTTGCCCGCCGATGAGGCGAGGTGGTAGGGAGAAGAATCTGCGATTTCGTTTTTTCCGCCGAAGGCGGATCCGCCTTCGGCGGAAGATTTGAGATTTAAGATTTCAGATTGAGGATGCCAAAGCATCCGAACCGGCTGCATCTTTATCGTAATTCCCCGCTCCCGCTCAAGTTCCATACTGTCAAGGACTTGTTCCTGCATTTTCCGTTTTTCTATCGTGTGAGTGATTTCAAGCATTCTGTCGGCCAAAGTTGATTTGCCGTGGTCAATATGAGCGATAATGGAAAAATTCCGAATATTTTCTATCTTCATAAATGACAGCTTATCAAAAATCGGTAAAAATTCAATTCAAGACTAAAAATCCAAACAACGAAAAATCTGAAGCTAAACAGTGAAATTTTTTACCGAATAAAGGTCTTCGTTTTCCTGCGATTCTTTTTCTTCTTTCGGCCGGTCGTCAATGGGAGTGGCCACGGCGGATATTTCAGCGGGATTGCCATCCGTGGCCGGCGAAGTTGGGATTGATGCAGTCTCAATCAGATCTTCCTGACTTTTATCCGCCTTGGTCAGATTTCTGTCAAGCATTTCGCTCGGACTCTTCCTTGGCTCGCTGAAGCCTCCGGCGAAAGCGACTTTCTGTTTATTTGATTCAATCATATCAAGAATGGCGCGCAAATCTTCATTAGAAAAAAAGTCTATTCGTATCTTGCCGCCAGTCTCTTGTTTTTCAATATGCACACGCGTTCCGAGAGACTGGGTTAATTTTTCTTCAAGCTCGGCAATCTCCGGGTCAGGCGCGTATTCTTTCTTACGAGCCCTTTCGGAGGCGATTTTTCTGGCAATTGATTCGGCCTCGCGGACAGTCATCTTTCTGAAAATAATTTCCTTGAACAGCACTTCTTGCTCTTGCGGTCTGCCAGTTAGCATCAAGAGAGGCCGAGTGTGGCCTTCCGATATTTTCCCCTCTGAAAGCCCGTTTAGCATTGCCTCCGGCAAAGCTAATATTCTTAAAGTGTTAGAAACATATTCCCTGCTCTTGCCGACTTTCTGCCCGATTTCAATATGCTTGAAATTGAATTCGTCAACAAGCCGTTGGAACGCCCGCGCGCGGTCAACCGGATTCAAATCTTCCCTCTGGAGATTTTCAATTATCGCGAGCTCCAGCTTCAACCTGTCGTTTTCTTCCGAATTTCTGATGATGACCGGCACTTGCGATAGTCCGGCAAGTTTTGAAGCCCTCAATCTTCTTTCCCCGGAAATAAGTTCGTATTCCACGGCGAGTCCGCCGTCTTCTTTGTATATTTCTTTGCGAGTCACCACGAGCGGCTGGAGTATCCCGTATTGGCGGATTGAGTCGGACAAGTCTTTGAGCTTCGCTTCGTCAAACTCGTGCCTCGGCTGATAAGGGTTCGGCTTGACTTTATCCGTTTCTATCCAAAATATTGAATCGCTGTAAAATTGGTTCATTATTTTAATATTATATATTATATTTTGTGAATCACAAAACTCCATTATTCGCAGAACACGCGTAATTTTCTGCTGAAAATTCCCTCTGCTCGCGCCGCCGCGCTACGCAAGTTTCCGCTCATAACGGAGTTTTGTGATTCAAAGTTATATTGAAATATTTTATCATAGCGCGACAAAGTCGCAAAATTTTTCGGCGCAAGTCTGTAAAAATTTTGCCAAATTTGACAAGCGTGCAAGCAATGTGTTACTTTAAAAATAGAAAGGTGGGATACCTCCGGCAGGTGCGAGGGTCATCAGTTGGTCCATTTCTAGACTGATTCATATCCAGTCTCTCATTTATGACCAAAAAAGTCTCTTGCTACGCGGTTCTTTTCGGTACTTTAACCGCAGGCGCTTCCACCATAGTGGGTTCTTTGCTTTTTCATACCCATTATTTGCATCTATGTGGCGCCATAAAGAGTACAAACCCTCTGCCCCACTGTCTTTTAATCTTTTAAAGCAGTGGGGTATATTTTTGTAAAAAAGTGTAAAATATATTAACCTAGAATCATTATGATGAAAAATAAAATTGTGAAGATAGTCCAAGCCAAGACCGGCAATCCTGTGCTCCGCGACTTCGCAGAACAAGTTCCGCTTAAAGAGATAAAAAGCGAGAAAATAAAAATAATTATTGAAGATATGAAAAATGCGCTCGCGAAAGAGGAAGAGGGTGTCGCCATAGCCGCGACTCAAATTGGTATTCCTTTGAGAATTTTCGTCGTATCAAAAAAAATATTTCAATTGATTGATGCCGCAAAAAGCGGCAAGGACGCATATGACGATATGGTCTTCATAAATCCGGAAATAACAAAATTATCCAAAGAAAAGACGATAATGGAGGAGGGGTGCTTAAGCGTCAGAGATTATTACGGCAAAATCAATAGAGCGACTAAGGCCACCGTCAGAGCTTATGACGAAAATGGCAGAGTTTTTGAACGAGGCGGCAGCCGCCTTCTCGCCCAAATATTCCAGCACGAAATTGATCATCTAAACGGCATCCTCTTCACCGACTCCGCCAAAGATGTGCAGAAAATTATTAGAGATAAAAAAATAGAAAATAAATAAAAAGCTTAAAATGAAAATCCTGCGTTATTTCTGCTATCGCTGAAATAAGATACACATTTTGGTATTAGAAAAATAAAAAAATGAATAACAATAATCTGAAATTCGTTTTCTTCGGCACTTCGGAACTTTCAGTGACAGTGCTGGATATTCTTATGAAAAACAGCTATACGCCCGACTTGGTTATTACCGTTCCCGACAAACCTCAAGGGCGGAAAATGATAATGACTCCCCCACCGCTTAAAGTCTTCGCTCAATCTCATAATCTCAAAATAGACCAGCCTGCTTCTCTTTCAACCTACAACCCCGCCTCATCGGCGGGCAGGCTACAACCCCGCCTCATCGGCGGGCAGGCTACAACCTACTTATCGTTGCTTCTTACGGAAAAATTATTCCTAAATCAATTTTAGACATTCCAAAATTCGGCACGCTTAATGTCCACCCTTCGCTTTTGCCGAAATTCAGAGGTCCGTCGCCTATCCAATCTTTCATCTTAAGCGGAGAAGAAAAAACGGGAGTTACAATAATGCTAATGGACGAGCAAGTAGACCACGGGGCAATTCTTGCACAACAAGAATTAGAAATTACAAATCACAAAAGCCAAATTACAAATAAATCACAAATCAAAAATTCAAAAAATACCAAACTAAACACAAGACAATTGGAAGAAAAGTTAGCGGAATTGGGCGGACAAATGCTGGTTGATGTCATTCCAAAGTGGATAAGCGGCGAGATAAGACCGCAAGAACAAGACCGCAGCCAAGCGACTTTTACCAAAAAAATAAACAAAGAAGAGGGGCTGGTTGATTTGGAAAAAGATAATCCTGACCTTATTTACAGAAAATTTCTCGCCTTTCAGCCATGGCCGGGAATTTATTATTTTACCGAAAAGGGCGGCCGCAAAATCCGCGTCATAATCACAGATATGGAATTAGAAAACGGCCAATTAAAAATAAAAAAAGTTAAACCGGAAGGCAAAAACGAGATGAGTTTTGCAGAATTTCTAAAAAGTAAAATGACTGACAATAATGAAAGGCAGGTTTGTTAGACCTGCCTTTGAGATTAGATTAGGTTAATCGCCATATCCAATCTCATCTTCATCTTTCATAAACTTATCTATTTCGGAGCCTTCGCCAAAATCTAGAAGGTCTCCCGGATCAACCTCACATTCTTGAAAATCTCCATCGTCTCTTATAATATCTCCTGATTCTTCCAGCTCTCTTAGCTTGGCTTTTACCTGTGATGGTGTGCCGCTAGAGATTATCTCTAGGTCGGCATGTTTTTTTCGCAAATATTTTTTTCTTGCCTCTTCTTTAACTTTTCTCATTTTTTCCTCCTTTCTGTTAATGTTTTTTTATTTACTTTTTTTACATCTTCTTTTTGCACTACAGATTGTGTCGCCGCAATGGCTGTTCCAAAAACTATTGCTATGTCTATTTTTCTCAATCTCCCAAACATTTTTGACCTCCTTTTATTAAGGTTGTTAAGGGTTTGTTTAATTTTCAATGTTCTGTCTTTGTCTGCGATAATAATACTAAAACCGTAAAATTATTCTGAGAATTTGGCGATAGCGAAATATGGTAAAAATAGGAAACACAAAAAACGACTATGTTGAGCCGTTTTTTAGATAACGGAGATAAATTATCTGTTGACGAAAAAGGTGGACAGGCGCAATTCAGATGATATAATTCAGTTAATTATGGCATTATCTGATTTTTTAAATTCACTGGGCATAGACGAGAAAGGGCAAAAAGTTTATCTCGCCCTTTTGGCTTTGACCGATGCGCCTGTTTCCAATATCGCAAAAAAGTCAGGTTTGGAGCGGACTACCGCTTATCATCATTTGGAAAAATTATTAAAACTTGGACTTGTTTCCACTTATAGAAACAAAAATACCAAAAGGTTTGTCGCGGAAAATCCCAATAAGATAAAAGGAATAATTGAGGGTCAGATGGCTCTGGTGGACAGGTATTTGCCGGAGTTGCAGAAAATTTCGTCATCTAAAAAAATAGCCAGTCTAAAATTATTTGAAGGAGTGGAAGGAAGAAAACAATTGGCCGAAGAAGAATTAAATTGCAAAGAAAAAATAGTGAGATCTCTGGGTTCGGTCAAAGATTTGAGAAAGTCTATCGGCGGCAAACTTGGTTTTACTCAAAAACGCCTTGATAAAAAGGTTTTTTCTAAATGCCTTCGTCCAGCAAATGATGAGTTTGAAAAAGGCTGGATTGAAGATCAAGTGAAAGAATTACGAGAAGTAAAACTTTTACCGGAAGGCACAGGCGCAACAGGAATGATGTTTATTTTTGACAATAAAATATCTTTTATCGCCCCGCACGAAGAAGAAGGGGTCGGATTTTTGATTGAAAGCGACGGGTTAAGCAAAACGATGAAATCCGTATTTGACGCTTTGTGGAAAATAAGCAAAGACACCAAATCATAACGAATTATTCCGTCTTGTTGAATTCTCCCATCATTCTTTGCTTTATTTCTTCTTCAATCTTTTGTCTGGTTTCTTGTTCAATTTTTTCTCTGATGCTTTTTTCTATTTCTTCCCTGTCTATACCCGCCCCTTCCATACTATCGAGGGATCCGCTGTAATTATTTTCCATCATCTTTTCGTTTATCCGTTCTCTTATTTCTTCGTTAATTTTCTCAGGCATTTCTCCTTTTCCCTCCATCATTTCACCCATTCCTTCCTGTCGCATTTTGGGCATAATTTCTTCAAAACAAGCCTTTATTTGTTCGCCGATTTTAGGATTGGGCATTGATTCGCCACTTTGTATTTTGTCAAAATTTTCTGTCCCGACTTTTGACCTTATGCAATCAGTCACTTCCGACGGAGCCATTTTAAGCGCCTCCTTGATCTTTTCCACGCCTTCTCGCATCTCTTTCAATTTTTCCTCCGGAATCAAATTGTGCTCTTTGCCGAAATTGAAGCAGGCTTCCTGATTGTCCGGATTTTCGCAAAACGCCTCGCATTCATCTTTGCCTTTGCAACCGCCCGGCCCCTTGCCTCCGGTTTTCTTGAACATCTCGTATTCTTCCTGATTCATAAATCCGGCTTTGACGGCAAAGTTGGCGCATTCTTCGGAGTGTTCGTCGTTTTCGCAATAATTTTCGCACTGCTCTTTTGACTTGCATCCCCCGGGCATTTCTCCTTTCATCATGAGTGGCATTATTTTTCTGGCCATCTCCGCTTCTTCTTTGGGAATAAAACCGGCCGCCTCGGCAAAACTCAAACATTCTTCCATATGCGAAGAATCGGAACAGTAAGAGTCGCATTGATTCTTGCCCTTGCAATTGCCCGGCGGTTTAATGCCGGAACTTATCGCCTTGGCCGCTTTTTTGGCCTCTTCCAATTCTTCTCCGCTCATAAAACCGGCTTTTTCGGCAAAGACGACGCATTCTTCAATATTGTCGGTATTTTCGCAATAAGCTTCGCAATCTTTTTTGCTCCCACATCCTCCCGGGAGATTGGCTCCTTCTTTTAAAGCCTTGGCCACCTGTTTGGCTTCCTTCAATTCCTTTTCGTCCATAAAGCCGTTTTCTTCCGCGAAAGACAAGCATGAGTCTATATTCTTTATGTTTTCGCAATAAGCTTCGCAATCTGTTTCATTTTTGCAATTGCCTGGCCTGTTTTTGGACTTGGCGAAAGCCCTGGCTTTGCTGATTTCTTCTTCAGACATCAGATTGTGCTTTTCGGCGAAATCCACGCAAGGAGAAATGTTTTCTTCCTTATCGCAATAAGCCCGGCACTCCGTTTCGTCTTGGCAATTTCCGAGTTCTTCCACCGGAAAAACAATATCCTCGCTGTTTTCAGCTCTAACAGTCGCAAAACCGATAAAGATCGCGATTAAAATTATAAACGCTGGAGTTGTAAAATTTCTTATTTTCTTAATCATAATAATAAAATTTATTTGTTAAACGGGTTTTTATAAACATCTTTAAAAGGGTTTGTTTTCGCTTCCTCAAAAGGATTGGTTTTAGCGTCATACGGATTGGCGTCAGGAAGTCTTTCCGCCGGGTTGTGAACTTGTCCTTGAGGTGAAGCTGGCAAAGACGCGTTATCTGTTTTTTCTTGCGTATTCATAATCCTGTATTTAGTAGCCGTAAAATAAAAAACCGCTCCAAGGATTATAATTACAACCACGGCAACAAAAGCAATGACATTCTTTTTATTATTATCATTTTCCATAAAATTATGAATATATTTTTTAATAAATCTAAGAAAATTATACTTCAAAATAATATTTTATGTAACTGCCGATGTGGGAAACTTTTAAATTAACAATTATTCTTTCAGGTTTACAAGTGGCATGAAAGCTAGATTATAGTTAGAACTCATTTCAAAACTACTTTCTCCAGCACAACCGGCTTTATCGGAAAATTATTTTTTGAAGTCTGAAGCAGACTGATTTTGTCCACGACATCCATCCCTCGCGCGACTCGGGCGAAAATCGTATGATTGCCGTTAAGCCATGGAGCTTCTTTTACTGCAACTATGAAAAATTGGCTGCCATTGGTATCATGTCCGGAATTCGCCATCGCGACAATGCCTCTCGCGACTTTATCATCTGGACTAACTTCATCTTTGAATTTGTAACCGGGTCCGCCCGTTCCATAAATTGAAATATCTTTTTCTTTAGTCAAAGGATCACCTCCTTGGATAAAGTCTTTCGTCACTCTGTGGAAAAGAGTTCCATCATAGAAAGACTGATTCGCTAACTTTATGAAATTGCTCACAGCAATCGGAGCCGTCCCCGTGGCGAATTGTATTTCAATTTCTCCGAAATTAGTGACGAGCAAAGCTCCGGAAAAAGTTTTATTCGGAAAAGGCTTGTTTCTATCCGCCGCTCTGCCGCTGAAATCAGAGTCTTTTGATTCGCCGCCGAATCCTGAAAAAACCAATATTCCGCCTATTATCAAAAAGACGGCCAAAGCGAAAAGCAGTTTTGTTTTGCCATTCATAAATATCTAGTCTCTTCTATAAATTCCCCTTAGAAATTGCTTGACCTTGTTGCCGCCTCTTTTTAGAACGCCGATTCTCTTGTCTTTATAAGATCTTAATTCTCTCACCATTTCGTCTTTAACAAGATCAATGGCAATGAATATGTCCTGCTCCTCCGATGACGCTTGAAAAACCTTTCCGCTTATGTGCAAATTCATTTCAGCTTTAAATATATCCCCTTTCTGATGGTGTTGAGTAATCTTTGCCAAGACTACATTCAACGCCGCGCTTTCGTCATTTTTATTTATCAGCTTATCAAAAGCGGCAACCTTTTTATTTAAATAATCTTGGATTGCCGGCGTAAGCTCCACATTGGTTGCTTTTATATTTATGTTCATAAAATCATTCTACCAAAATTTAAAATGGGCGCAACCGCACAAGAAGGTTGTAGGTTTTAGGTGGTAGGTTGTAGGTTGTAGGAAAAAACAGAGAATTAAGAAATATTTTGAATTTGTAATTCAAAACAATTAAATATTGATTACTTTTTAAGTTCGTCCGTATCCACGCTCAAAATTTTGCTCGGTGAATGATGCCCGTTTATTATTCTCACATCGCCCGCCGTGCCAAAATGCTTTCTGGTCAATTCAACAACTCTCCTGTTTGCCATATTTCTTTCCGCCTTTTCTTTCACTCGCGCCTCAAAATGAGTGTCGGAAATTTTTTTGAATTCTTCTTTGCTTGCGCCGGCGAAGACTCTGACTTTTATGTACATATGATAAATTTAACATATTACTCTTCCTCTTGAAAATTATTTTTGCATTCGTTATCACACATCGGAACTATTCGCCTATTCGCGCGAATTAGAGATATGTTGAAAAGGTGCGTGACTCATTTGTCTTTGAATTATTTCTCTTTCTCATCAATGTCAAGTAAAAAATTTTTGCATTTTGAGATGATTTTGCTATCATACATTTACACGGTTTAACGAGAGAAAATCAGCAAATTATTCCGGGATAGCTCAGCGGTAGAGCAGTCGCCTGTTAAGCGATTGGTCGCAGGTTCGATCCCTGCTCCCGGAGCCAGATAGGATGAACATCAGCGAAAGCTGGTGTTTTTCCTTTATTGACGGGCTCTTTTGGCGGTTCGAAAGTCTTTTTTTCGTCTATCTTTTCTCCCAACATCTGCATTACTCGGGCAGAGACCATTTTAAAGGCTTTGTGGTATGAAATCTCAACTTTCTTGCCATTTATCGTCGAGTTCGAAAATAAAAGGGACATAAGCAGTTTCTTGTCGTCGACCATCTCGATACTGCTTCGGTTTACATAAATCTTTCTCGCTTCCTTGGCCATTTGCAGGAAGGTTGATCCCATATCGTAGTATTTGAGGTTGGCATTTTTATGCTTGTTGAGGCTATCCATCACTTCCTCTTGCTCAAGTTTGTATTGCTCGTACTTTTTCTGGTAAAAGTCCTCACTGATTTTGCCGTCGATCTTGTCGTCATAAATCTTGTCGAGCCTTTGCGTGGCTACTTGGTAGCGTCGCTCGAGCTCGCCTGTAGCCTTTTCCCTGAATTCTATTTCCTCACCGTGGCTTTCCTTGAGAGCTGTTTGGACCCAGCCAAGCATGTTCTCTATGGCCTCATCATGCTTTGAGCTTAACTGCTCAATATTCTCCATTACTTGCAGATCGACATTTTCCTGCTTGACCCATTCTCGTTGCGAGCAGTTTTTATAATGGTTGCAATGGCCATACCAGTGGCCTTTCTGTATCTCCCAGGTTACTTTTCCCTTGCATTCGTCACAGCGGAAGACGTTTTTAAACAGCGAATTGTGCTTATTGTGTTTCGGCGTGCCGTTGCTATGCATGATGTCTTGGCACCGCATAAATAATTCTTTGGTGATCAGCGGCTCATGTTCACCTTTGCCGACCTTGCCGTTCCAGCGATTCATTCCGTAGTAGAACGGATCGCCGAGAAGCTGGTGGACTCGCGAGTGACTCACTTTGTTTCCTCCTCGAGATCGCATGCCGAGCTTATACATTTCATCGGCTAGTCTTTTAGTTGATCTCACGTTGGTGGCATAAAGGTCAAACATTTTCTTAACTATCGGTGCTTTCTCCTCGTCTATCACATGGATTTTGTGTCCCTTCTCGCCGATCGTTTTATATCCAAGCGGAGGCTTGCTCGGTAGCCAGCCTTGAGCAAGTTTTTCTTTCTGTCCCTTTTTCACGTTCTCGGAAAGTAGACGGATGTAATATTCGGCTGTGGCTACTTTCACTCGCCACATAAACCACTCATGCGACTTGGAGTCTTTATGGAGCGTACAACCTTCTTTGACCAAGTGGATCGTATGCTTTTCGTCCGCCAGTATCCATTCGTCGATTATTGGCACATCGGCAAAATTACGGGTTAAGCGGTCGGTCGTTTCCACGAAGATCGTATTGATCTTTGACTTGGTCACGTACTCGAGCATCTCGTGAAATATCTTGCGCTGGATTTTTCCAGCGGCCGATTCTTGAATGGCAAAAACTTTTACGAGCTCAAAGCCGTTCCGATCGGCATAATCTCGCAAAAGTTTCTCTTGAGCTGGAAGCGAATAGCCGGTGTCCTCCTGATCCTTGGAAGACACCCGGGCATAGCCTACGGCTTGCATCGATTGATTTTCTTGATTCATTGTCATAATCATTTAGTTAATAATTTTGTTGGTTCGAATGCGACTTTTCGTACCAAGACACACCCTATACTAATCTTGCTCATCCGCTAAGCTTGAGTTGCCCACAGCTGGTTGCCCGTCTGCAAGCCACTTTTTTATTATCGCGGCTTTCGCATCGGGATATTGATTGCGTGCCAGGGCAAGTTGCATCTCATAGGGTATAAATTCCCAGCGATCACTTGGCGACATTTCGCTGAAATTCAGCTTACTGAGTTCAATTCTGTCTTTCGGATGACCCTCAACACGATCTAGCAATTCCTTGATAGCGGCCAGCTTCACGTTGTCTTGTTGACTGCCCATAAGAGCGACGAGCATTTCATTGGCCAGGCGGAAATTCTGCTCACGAACACGTACACCGGCTTTCCGGACTATGTCTACAGTTTCTTGGTGGATGAGATCCAATTCCTGCGCATAGAGCCGGTAGGTTTCCTGTAGTGTTCCTGATTGCTTGAACCAATCCTTAATCGTTTGCTCGGTGAATTTGGCCTTCTACTTTTTTGGAATCGGTGATTGATATCCTCGGCGATGTTTTGGTAGGAATAGCCTTTATATTTCAGCTCGAGCGCACGCTCGTGGTATTTGGTTATGTGTTTCAGCTTGGCCATAAAAAGTTGTGTTTAGTAGAGTCTTTTCTTGCTCTCAATTGGGATGATGAGGAGTGGTCTTCCGGTTACCCATTCAACGATGTAAGCGGCCGCATGCGCTCTTACCACTTTGTCTTTGCTTTCCAGAAGTGAGACCAGAACTTCTGCCGCTTTTGGCATATTCTTTAGGATGATCTCATCAGCGATTTCAATTTCTGTTTTCTTTTTATGCTTGGTCATAGGTGTGTTAGTTAGTAGTTACGTTTATGTCTGTTTGATGAGAACGACATCTTGGCGACAAGGTCGGCTTTCATATCGTTTATTTTCTTGATCTGGTTTTGGCCGTTAACTTCTTTATTATTTTCTTTAATTTCTTTTAATCCCTTAACTTCTATATCATCGCCGTCGGACGCAGTGTGCGTGTCATGCCGTCCGGCATTTCGTGTTGATCGGCCACCGTCCTGCTTCAGATGTAGAATGGAGAGTAAGGTGATGCTTCGGGGCTTGAACTTGGCATCCTCGCCTCGGATTTTCGTTATCGCGACAAAAGCCCACTCCTCGAGTTTGTCCAAACACTTCTTAATCGTTCGCCAATCTTTCAAGCCACAG
>Ga0209518_1002916_pt1 | contig 15250 bp, 19 predicted proteins | sample RifGroB1_FD_183993 | JGI IMG/M metagenome (GOLD analysis project Ga0209518, IMG submission 183993) | Groundwater microbial communities from Rifle, Colorado, USA - Groundwater B1 (SPAdes) (version 2) | ecosystem: Environmental > Aquatic > Deep subsurface > Groundwater | place: Rifle, Colorado...
CGCAATGCCCGGGAGCTTCCTTCGGCCGGTTTGTCTTTATTAAATACGATAACGGCTTATCCAGCACTTACGGGCATCTTTCTTTAGTAAAAGCGAAAAAGGAAGAAAGGGTAGAAAGAGGTCAGATAGTGGCTTACAGTGGCAATACGGGCTATTCTACGGGTCCGCATTTGCATGTCTCAGTTTATGCTCCCAATTCAGCCGAAGTCAAAAGTTTGCCGAGTAAATCATGCCCCGGCAAGATTTTAACCCAGCCGATTGCGCCGATCAATGCCTATCTTGACCCATTGTATTATTTGCCATCTTCCTATGCCAAAAAATAGTTCTTGTTTTATAAATAAATATTTTGTGCTAAAATAAATTGTATGAAGAATAAACAACAAAGCGGGTTTATACAAATTATAATTTTAATTATTATTGTTTTAGTTCTGATGAAGTATTTCGGGGTCACTATTTCCGGAATTTTGGATTGGATTGCGTCCTTTTTTGATTGGTTAGCTTCGTTTTTTAGGGGACTTTTAAGATAAATAAATATATAACCTTACCGAAAGATATATTGTGCGACACGATATGTTTTATTGACACGCGCTAGAAAGCTCGTATCCGGCTCGTTCTGCCTCTTCCCCTGTCGCAAACCAAACCCGATTTTCTTGCTTAATGGTCTTGCCGGCAGAACAGCTAATTGGATAATATTTGCTCCCCCTGTTTGACGCGAAAAAAGTTTTATTTATAGAATTTGAATTCGCCGTTGTTGATATCACGTCATTTTGCAAAATGTTAGAATTTTCAAGAGATGGAACCGTATTATCTGACAGAATTTTTATGCCCGAAGAGCTGTTTTCTTTTGATAATCTGCCCAGTTCAAACGACCCTAAGCCCACTAATATTACAATAACAACCGTCAAAATATCCTTCCCTTTTTCGCTTTCCAAGCAGTTTTTTATTATTAGCTTGATTTTTTCCATAAAATTAGCTATACTCTTTTTGTTATTAAATTATACGATAACTAGCACCTAAAAGCTATAACCTAGAACCTAATTTTTATGGCACATAGAAAAGCCGGCGGAACCGCCAAAAACTTAAGAGATTCACAGCCAAAATACCTCGGTGTTAAACTTACTGATGGCCAAAAGGCCCAATCTGGCTCTATTATCGTCCGTCAGCGCGGTACGGCTATTATGGCAGGCATTAACGTGTCCACAGGCAAAGATCATACCCTCTTCGCCCTCAAAGACGGCACCGTAAAATTCGGCTCCAAGCGCAAAATTTCTTTCCATGGCAAAACCGCAGTTAAAAAAGTGGTAAATGTGGTATAGTTTTTAAATTCTCTCCACTATTAATTTAAACGAAGATTTTTTGTCCCTAACCACGATGGGGATTTCAAATTCCCCTACTTCTTTAATGGGTTTTTCTAGGACTATAAATTCTTCTGCTATGTCGGCATGATTTTGCTTTTTCATTTCTTCCACGATTTCTTTTTTATGAATGCCGGAAAATAGATGCCCTTTTTCGTCTGTTTTGGCTTTAATGTTTAAAACTTTGCCTTTTATTTCTTCTAAATTTTTCATTAAAAGATCTTCTTGCACTTCCCTCTCTATTTCTATATTTTTCTTTCTTTTTTCCAGTTCAGCAATCGTTTTTGGAGTCGCCACCTCGGCAAGTTTTCTGGGAATTAAAAAATTCATGGCATAGCCGTCATTTACTTCTTTTGTGTCGTGTCTTTTCCCTACTCTCGGCACATCTTGTAAAAAAATTACCTTCATAATTCGTAATTGCTAATTGTTAATTAATAATTGAATAGCTTTATCCATTTGCGGGTCTTTTTGCGCATCAATGTCTTTTTGGGTGATTTCTACTGGATAATCCGGAGTTAGGCCTTTTTCCGAGATGGAAGTTCCGTTGGGAGTCAGCCAGTTGGCAACGGTAATTTTTAAGATTGTATCCGACGTAATATCCACGACTTCCTGCACGGAACCCTTGCCGAAACTCTGCGCGCCCACAAGTTTCGCGCGCCCATTGTCCTGCATCGCGCCGGCAAGAATTTCAGAAGCGGAAGCAGAGCCGCCGTCTATTAAAATCACAAACTTTAATTTATTATTAAATATGTCGTAACCTTTACTTCTAAATATTTCCGGCGCTTTATTATTGCCATAATCTTCAGTCACAATAACCGTTCCTCCTTTCAAGAACCAGCTCGCCATGTCCACGGCCGCATCTAGATATCCGCCGGGATTTCCCCGCAGGTCAAGCAAAAGCTTGTCGCTTTCCGAATCAACAAATTGTTTTATGGCGTTGCGAAAAAGATTAACGGAATTAGCGGAGAAACTGTAAAGTTTGATGACAAAAATTCCGTCTTTTCTCATTTCCGTATCCAGGGTTGGTATTTCTATGGTGTCCCTGACAATTTTTATTTCTTTTGGCTGCTTTATCCCATCGCGAAAAATTGTAAGCGTAACGGCCGTTCCTTTTGGTCCTCGTATTAATTTAATCGCTTCTTCAATGCTTAAGCCCGTTGTGACTTTTTCATTAATCTTGAGAATTTTGTCGCCGGATTTAATGTCAGCTTTATAAGCCGGAGTATCTTTAAGCGGAGCGATAACGGTAAGCACTTTGTCTTTTATGCCCACCTCCATGCCGATTCCGTCAAAATTACCAGTTATTTCCTCTTCAAAAGATTTTGCTTCGTCTGGAGTGAAAAATACGCTATACGGGTCATTTAAAGATCCTACGAGGCCTGAAATTGCGCCATAAACCCTGTCTTGGTCGGATATCTCGTCTGCCAAGGGATATTTTTTGCTCATGGTATTCCAAACTTTCCAGAACGGAGAAAAATCGGCTGTGGTTGCGACCTGTAGCTCTTTTCCGGAAATTCCCAAAATCTTGTCTATTTCCGGACGATTACGGTCTCCAAAGTAAACGCCAAAAACAAAAGATAGTGTCGCAAACAAAATGGCGATTGTAAAATATCTTGTTTTAGAAAGATTTTCCATCAGTCTAGTTTTTGTAATTTATATTTTCGTGCGCTTCCGCCGCCGGATTTTCAGTATGGTTTTCGTTAAAAATGTTACTCTCCTTAAAATTGTCAAAAGTTTTTTTTACACCCCCTTTCGTTTTGGAATTTTTATACAAAACATAACTGAAATAAACCAACACTAGTCCAGAAAGTGTATATAAAATATCTTTCCACGAAGATGGAAAGCCCAAATATGGCAGCACCGCCACCCATATTCCCAAAATTAAAAGTATTCGCACTTTAATCATAAAGGTATTATACAAAAAGAGATATTAATATGCAATAACCTTTGCCCGCATTCCTCCTCGCTATTATCCCCTTTCTATAGTATAATCTTTTTTTAGATATGACCAATAAAAAACCGGATAGAGTTGAAGAGGAACTCAATCAAGGAGCCAACATTTCTATCATAAATCTTGTTGACCGGCTTATCGAAAAAGCTCACGCTAGTCGGGCCTCGGATATTCACATTGATCCTCTCGCAAAAAATGTGCGCATTCGTTTTCGTGTTGACGGAGTTCTGGCGAATGTTTATTCTTTTCCCAAAGAGATAAATAATGAAATTATTTCCCGTATAAAAATTTTATCCAAATTACGAACAGACGAGCATCAAGCGACCCAAGACGGAAGGTTTCGCTACGTTTTTTCTGAAGAAAAAGATAGGCAAAATGAATTTATAGATTTTCGCGTGTCTATTATGCCGACGCATCACGGAGAAAATGCGGTGCTTCGTTTGCTTGTCGACAAAAATGAGGAGTTAACATTGAAGGATCTCGGTTTTAGCGAAAATGATATACAAAAAATAAAAAAAGCAATAAAGAAAACAAGCGGGATGATTCTCTCCACAGGGCCGACTGGTTCGGGCAAGACCACCACGATGTATGCGTTAATCAAAATGTTAAATTCTCCCGAGGTTTCAATAATTACCATTGAGGATCCTATTGAATATGCAGTAAGCGAGATCAAGCAAATACAAGTCAACGCACGCTCTGGATTGACTTTTGCAAACGGACTTCGGTCAATCCTTCGGCAAGACCCGAATATCATTATGGTGGGTGAAATTCGCGACGCGGAAACTGCAAGTATCGCAGTAAACACCGCTCTTACCGGACATCTTCTTCTCTCCACGCTTCATACCAACGACGCCGCCACTACCCTGCCACGATTGCTCGATATGGGTATTGAAGAGTATCTTATTGCTTCCACCGTCTCTGTTGCCATCGGGCAAAGACTGGTGCGAAAAATTTGCAAAGAGTGCAAAAGAAAAGGTTGCGGTGAATGTGGCAATACAGGCTATAAGGGCAGAATGTGCATCAACGAAGTTTTAGTTGCCGACAATGAAATACGCGAAGCAATCTTGCGCCGGGCTTCCGCGGATGAAATCAAAAAAATCGCGATAAAAAACGGAATGACCACGATGCTTGAAGACGGCCTTCAAAAGGTGAAAAATGGATTTACCACCGTTGAAGAAGTTTTGCGAGTTGTTCACGAATAATTTATGGCGCAGGAAAAAACAAAAATACATAAAAAAGAGAAATCAATCTGGAATTTAATTAAAGAAATATCATATACTCGGACTCGTTTATCAATTAAAGACCAGACCTTTTTCGTAAAGAGACTGTCTTTTCTTATAAAAGCCGGTATCCCGATACAAGAGTCATTGACTATGATCCGGGAGCAAACTCAAAAAAAAGGATATGCTTTTATTCTCGATACGGTGATTGCCAATGTCTCAAGCGGCCAAAATTTGGCGACAAGTCTGGGCAGATTCAAAAATGTTTTTGGGGATTTTGCCATAAATATCATCGGTTTTGGCGAGCAAAGCGGAATTTTGTCCGAAAATCTGGAATATGTCGCCGCTGAACTTAAAAAAAGACAAACTCTTCGCAAAAAGATAATCAGCGCGGCTATCTACCCTATTGTGGTCACCATCGCCACTCTCGGCATCGTTGCATTTTTGATGGTATTTCTTTTTCCGAAAATTTTGCCGATATTTGACAGTCTCCATTATGCCTTGCCCCTTTCTACGCGAATTGTCATTGTTGTTAGCAATTTTATAACCCATTGGGGTCTGGTAAGCATCGCGTCTATATTTATTATTATTGCCGTTCTCATAATTGCTTTAAAAAAGAGCGAAATTATCTGTTTTTATTTTCATAAATTCCTTTTTATAATACCGATTATTGGAAAAATAATTCGGGATTACAATATGGCGAATTTTGCGCGCACTTTTGGATTGCTTCTCAAGAGCGGTGTTGCTATGAGCGAAGCTTTGTCTATTTCCGTAAAGACGACTCCGAATCTGGTTTATAAAAAAGAATTTAAAATACTGGCGGGGGTGGTAAATAGAGGAGCAAAGATATCAACGCATCTGAATAAACGGAGAGATCTTTTTCCGGATCTGGTAACGCAGATAATCTCTGTCGGAGAACATAGCGGAAATTTGGCGAATTCACTCCTTTATCTTTCTGAAATGTATGAGGCGGAAATAGACGACTTCACAAAAAATCTTTCAAATATGGTGGAGCCCGCGCTTATGATTATCATGGGAATGCTCGTCGGCTTCATCGCTGTTTCAATTATTACGCCGATATACGGAATCACTCAACATTTGAACGCAAGATAAAATATGATTTATCAAAAAGGTTTTACATTAATTGAAATAGTTGTAGCGATAGCTGTTTTAATCGCTATTGTGAGTTTTGGAATGATTGCGGATTTTAGTTCTTTTCTGTCCGGCACTTTCCAAGATGAAGAGTCAAAAATAATCGCTCTTCTGCAGAAAGCCCGTAGCCGTTCGATGGCTAATATGTTTGAAGCAAGGCACGGGGTATGCTACATCGCGCCGGATTATGTTATTTTCCGGAACACTTGCGTTTCCGGCGCGTTAACGAACGAATTAATTCCCGCCAATGTCAACATATCCTCAAACCCTGACACCAACTTTCCGGCTGTTGTTTTTGATCAGCTTACGGGAAATGCAACTGGCGCCACTGCCACTATTCACATAACAGACGGCATAAAATCAGCGGATATAATAATAAACAATGAAGGCGCAATTAACTGGTAGCCCTAAAGGCTTTATAACTCTGGAAATACTAATTGCTTTTGCGGTGGTTATTTTATCCATTAGCGCTGTCATTATGGTCACCTTCGGCAACCAATCAGTTGCCGTTGATTCGCAGGTCAACCTTGAGGCAATCTCCAAAGCGCAAGCTTTGCTTGAAAAAGCCCGTGCTGATTCTCGGCTGGATTTTAATTTGGTTAATTCGTCTGTCGCGACAGAAATGAGCGGACCACTTATGTTTACAAAAACGCTTGATGTAATTCAAGCCGATTTATTTACAAAAAAAGTAACATCAATTATTGCTTGGCAAATAGTCGGGAAAACTTTTTCAACGACACTTGCCACTATTTTGACAAATCCGGAAGCGGCAAGTGGCGGAGACACTTGCAGTTCAGTTTTAACCGGAGACTGGAAAAATCCGCAGATTGAAAGAATTATTGACTTTTCTTCTATCTCTCCAATCGGAACATACACTCTAACTGATGTGGATGCCTATAAAAATAAATTATATGTAACATCAGGCAAAACAACCAACACCGATGATCCAACACTTTTTGTATTTGACACAAGCGATACAAGCAATCCCACGCTTCTCGGAGAAGTTGATAATGCTCCAGCGGTGATTTCAGGATTAAATGCCGTTCGTGTTTCAGAGGATTTGGCTACAAGTAAAATTTATGCTTACACGGCGAGCAATACCAGTTCTGATTACACAAGTTGCGATCCTGTTGCAAATCCCGCTTGCGGACAGCTTTACATTTTTGATGTAACTAATCCCAGTTCGCCAACTTTTAGCGTTAATCTGAAAATCGCGAGTTCGCCCCCAATAACAAGTCAAAACACGGGAACTAGCATATTTTATAAAAATGGATACGTGTTTTTAGGTCTTGGTGCAAATGCCAGCGGACCCGAATTTCATATTATTGATATGCGCAATCCCGCCTCGCTTTTCGGCGGTTCGCATTTAGTGTCGCCCTTAGGCAGTTTTGAAGTTGGAAATGGAGTTAATGTGTTATTATCGCGCGATAGTTACGCTTACATTGCTTCACCGAATACTCAAGAGCTACAAATTCTGGACATTTCAAATTTGAATAATCCAATATTTGCCGGAAGTTTTAATTCACCGAATGGGGCGGGCAACGGCAAGAGCATTTATTTAGTCGGCGATAAATTATATCTGGGAAAAACGACCGGAGCCAGTTTTGATTTTCATATTCTTGACAATACAAATTCTGCCGTGGCGCTTCCGGAATTCGGCGGACGCGATATCTCAAGTAGCGTGAATGGTGTTACGGTCAAGAATTTTTTGTCTTTTCTCCTCACGGGTACTCCTGGCACGGGCGCTCAACTTCAAATATTTAAAACTGACGACCCGCTAAATATAACTCCGTGGAACCCATCACCATTTATTATTTCTCCGGCCGGAAATGCCACCGAGCCCTCAATGGATTGCGAAGGCAATCGTTTGTATATTTCCTCAAATGATTCTGCTGGACAAGGATCTATTTATATAATCAAACCTGGACCATAATGAAGAACAAACGCAACAAAGGTTTCACTTTAATAGAAGTCATAATTTACACCGCGCTTTTTTCTCTACTGATAGGAACCGCTTTTGTGTCCGCTTTTCAGCTGATTGACGGGTCCGGCAAACTAAGCGCAAAAACCGTTACCGAAGCGGAAGGAAATTTTGTATTGCGAAAAATCAATTGGGCGCTGACGGGAGTTAAAACTATTACAACTCCGTCCATAGGCACTGCGCACAATCTTGTTGTAACAAAATACGATAACAACCAAATTGATATTCAGCTCGTTGGAACAAAAATAGAAATAAGAGAAAGCGATAATGGCAATGCTTTTATTCCAATAACCACTGACAATGTTGAAGTTTCAAGCTTAGATTTTGAATATATTCCGGCATCCGGCTCCGGTCCTGCTGGCATCGCGGCGACAGCCATTATGAATGGAACAACTTTCACCATTACAAAATATCTTAGAAAATGATCTCCCAAAAAATAAAAACCAATTCCGGATTTGCCGCTCTTATGTCCGCCATTATTATTTCGGCTATTTTATTGCTGATTGCGACCAATTTAAGTTTTATCGGATTTTACAGCCGTTCCGATATTTTAGATTCCGAGCTTAAGGAAAGAAGCTCCGCTTTAGCCGAAGCTTGCGTTGATACTGCCCTTCTTGAACTTGCCAATAATCCAAATTATGCGGGCGATGAGACAATCATTGTTTTCGAAGGCGATACCTGTATTATCCAGGCCATAAACCCCGACGCTAATCCGATAATAATCAACACCAAAGCAATTTTCCGGCAGGCAACCACTAATTTAAATGTTAAGGCAAATAAAGCCGATTTATTTGTTGTGTCTTGGGAGGAAATCTAAAAAATGTTATAATCATAGTACAATAAAGTCGAAATTATAAGTTCTTATTATTAATAGTTATCGTAAATTTATGAATTTGAAAAAAGTAAATAAAAACAAAGGCCTAGTCTTGAGGAATTCGAGAGGTTTTACGTTAATTGAAATTTTGGTCGTCATCGGCATTGTCGCGATTTTGGCAACTATTGTTTTGGTCGCCATTAATCCGGCCCGGCAATTTGAGCAGGCTCGCAACGCGCAGAGAACCAGTAATGTGAATGCCATTCTTAACGCTATCGGTCAGAATATAGCCGATAATAAGGGAACTATTCCGGCGGCCATTCTTGTCGCGCCCGCGAAAAATATCAGCGACACCGTTGGAAAAGCCGACCTTTGCGATGCTCTTGTGCCCAAATATATTTCCGCTTTGCCGTTTGACCCTAGCGCGACAGTTGTTGATTGCACCGCAGTAGCTTATGATACAAAATACACCGTGGTAAAAGATGCCAATGGCAGAATCACAGTTTCGGCCATCGGCGAAGATCCGGACGGCGCGGGGAATATAACAATTTCCGTCACCCGTTAAATTCTTGTTAGTTCTGATTTGGAAATTTTACTGAAAATATTCCGGAGTATTTATAGACATCCAGTCTAGAAGCTGGCGCATAACGGAAGTGGCGCCGATGGTGTTTGTATTTGGTCCGGCTTCCATCATTACGGCAAAAGCATATTTGGGATTCTTATATGGGAAAAAACCGATAACCCAGGAGTTGATTTTATTTTTTGCAAGGCCAACTTGCGCTGTGCCGGTTTTAGCCACCACTTGCACATAAGGGACATTTAGCGACATAGCGGTTCCGGAAGTTATCGCTAGTCTCATTCCCTGATGCGCAATATCAAAATAACCCTTATCCAAATTCACTTCAAAAATTCTATTTTCTTTTTCAGAATCGTTTAACACTAAATGCGGAGTCAGCAGTTTTCCACCATTCGCAATGGCTCCGACAGCGCGAGCCATTTCTATCGGAGTTACTTGAAAACCGTATTGCCCGATGGCCGTATGATAAGTGTCCCCGATGCGCCAAACATCTCCTTTAAAGTTTGCCGTTTTCCATTCCGGACTCGGAATTACCCCCTTTTTCTCATCCGGCAAATCAATTCCGGTCTTGTCTCCAAGCCCAAAAAGTTTTGCATATTTTTCAAGATTCGCAATACCGAGTCCTTTTTGGTTTTCAAATCCCCCGCCGATTTCATAAAAATAAATATCCGAAGATACCGCTAGAGCTTCCATCATATTCGTCCAGCCATTTATCCGCCAATCCTTAAAAACCGTTTTTTGACCTGGGAAATAAGGATTGGGAATGGAAATAGAACCGGTGGAAAGAATTTTTTTATATGGGTCAATCACGCTTTCGGCTAAAGCTCCCAGGGCAAAGAACGGCTTAACAATTGATCCCGGGGTATAAAGTCCGGAGATATTTCTATCCAGAAAAACTTTTCTCTTGTCTGTCCGATAGTCGTTGATTTTTTGTGCGTCTTTTCCAAAAGAAAGAATCTCGGAATCGTATTCTGGAAAACTGGTTAAAGCTATGACTTCCCCGTTTTGGCTATTCATAATTACTCCCGCTCCGCCGGCAAAAGCCCCGCTCTCTGAAAGATTTTTAATAAGAGTGAATAATTCCGCTTGTATTCGTGAATCAATTGCCGTTATTAAATTGGCGCCCGGACTGGGAGCATTTACGATATTTTCCGAATAAATTTTTCCCAGGGCATCCGTTTCTATTATTTTTGATCCATTTTCGCCCTTCAGCTCGTGATTGTATTCTTTTTCCAGCCCATCCTTGCCTATAAATTCGCCTTGCCAATAATTACCCGAACTGTCTTGCGCCGGATAGCTGACGTATCCGAGCAAATGCGAAAATCCGGGCGATAAATAAACGCGGGTGGGAACAGAAGTTCCTTCTTCTTTTTTATTCCAAGCAAGCTCTATTTTGTTGCGGTCATAGATTATTCCCCTGTCGGTGAAAATAACGGCTTTTTCTAAAACATTGTTCTGGCTTCGCTGGAAATACGCTTCGCCTTTTTGAATTTGAAGATAAATAAGGCGAATTCCAAAAATTCCCATAAAAAATAAAAATAAAACACCGAGTAGTAAAATATTTTTCTTAGAAATTGATTTTTCTATGCGTCCTTCAAATTGCTGGCGGTCAAAATTCTGCAGATTTTTTGAATCAAGAAAAATCTCGTCCGGTTCCACAAAAAAATTTTTGTTTTTTAATCTGTTTTTTTTGATTATTTTTGTTATCATTCCGGTTTTTCAATTGTAAAATTTTAATTTCTTTTTTGTAATTTCTATTATTCCGAGAACCATTATAGCTATAATAAAAGAGACAAAAATAGCTCCGTAAAATTTAGCTTCTCTCGCCCCGTAAAGCAAATCGGACAAAAGAAATAAAATAACCGCTTCCCAAAAAAAAGAAAAATAAATTATCCCGGCAAATGCTAATATCACAGATATCCAAAAAGGCATAAAAAGTATTGAGAATAGAAGCAAAATAGAAGCCAAAATTCGGATTAGCATTTCCTTATATTACACTTTTATCCCAAAAATTCCACCTCTTCCGTAGAATCAAAAAAAACGCCACCCCTGTGAAAATTGGGTGGCTCGATGGCTCAGCAATTGATGCTGAAAACTTTGAAAAAAAAGGAGGAGGTCCCCACGGCTTATCCGCGGGGGTGTACAAAGGCGACCTCACATAGTCTAGCATGTTTATAATTTTCTAGCAAGCTTCTGATGTTTATATCTTTTGTGGCTGGGAGACTTGGAATCGAACCAAGATTAATAGCTTCAAAGGCCGCTGTCCTACCGTTAGACCCGCCTGCGCAGGCAGGCGATCTCGCATTATACTTACTCACAAAGCTGGGGGGCTTGGAATCGAACCAAAATTAATAGCTTCAAAGGCTACTGTCCTACCGTTAGACGACCCCCCAGCTTTATGAACAAGGTATTTTTATTTTTCAAACGAACGTATTATTTTCTCTTTCTCGATTCTTTTGTCTTTTAAAAGTCTTTCAAAACTTCTTGCTTCGTTTTCTAAATGAAATTCTTTTTTAAAAAATAACTCAAAAGGTTTGTAGGCTTTTGTGGATAATACCTTACCTAGATTATGTTCTTTTAAACGTTGGTCAGGCCTATTTGTGCTACCAACATAATACCACTTTTTAATCAGACTTTTTAAAATATAAACGTACCACATTTTGTCCTACCGTTAGACCTGCCTGCGCAGGCAGGCGATCTCCCAATATTAACTTGTTTCCTTATCCTGTCCTAAAATTTTTACCAAGGCAAGTTCCAGCGGAAGTTCCGTGATAAATGCATTGTCCATACTCTGATAAGTTTCTAATAAAATACCAAGCGCGCCCGAACGAAGCATTCCCTCCTTGTCCTTCTTGACTAAATCATTCAAAAAATCCAAATCCCCTTCAGATAAATCCCCCGCCATCTCCTCTTTTAATTTTGGCGCGTAGCGCAGGATTACCGCCAGGCGGAATTTTTGAATTATCAATTTGAAATATAATTTCATGTCTAAATTCGCTTCAGATGCTTTTCGCACGGTACCAATTCCCTTTTCTAAATTTTTGTCCGCGATAGCTGAAATATAATCATTTACCAAAGTTGTTTTCGGCGCGCCGGTTATTTTTTCTATATCTTCTCTTTCAATCTTTTTACTTTTAGAAAAATTTAAAACTTTTTGTAGCTCTCCCAAACCATCACGGAACGATCCATCAGCCAAAATGGCCAAAAGTTCCGCGCTTCCGGCGTCTAATTCAAATCCTTCCTTCTCGGCAACATCAAGCAACATTTTTTTGCATATAGCGTCAGAAGCCTTTTTGAAAGTAAAAACCTGACAGCGGGAGATTATCGTATCCGGCACTTTATGAAATTCGGTAGTCGCTAAAATAAAAATTACATGCTTTGGCGGTTCTTCCAAGGTTTTGAGCAATGCGCCCCAGGCATCCTTAGAAAGCATATGCACTTCGTCTATGATATAAACTTTATATTTTGAATCAAAAGGCAACACTCGCGCGCCGTCGCGAAGTTCTTTTATGTCTTCAATTCCCCTATTTGAGGCGGCATCTATTTCGTAAAGATCATTGGTCGAAACACCGATACTGGTGGCAAAAATTCTAGCCACAGAGGTTTTCCCTGTTCCCCTCGAACCAACAAAAAGGTATGCGTGTGATACCTTGTTAGTTTTTACGGAGCTTTCCAGTACTTTCACAATATGATCCTGCCCCAAAACTTCTTTAAAGCTTTTGGGTCTATATTTACGATATAAAGCTAAATCGTGCATATCTTGATTCTACCTTATTTTTTTTAAAAAATCATTAATTATATTTTCAACTTGCTTGGCTGTGGCAGTTTCCATCAATTCCACGCGAAGTTCTTTTGCGCCGTTAAAATCATTTACATACGCTTTAAAATGTTTTTTCATAACGGCAAAATTCTTCGCCCCGTTAGAAGTAGGTCGTTTACGACCGTTAGTTCTAATGGGGTTTGTATCCATTAGCATTTTTTCAAAAAGTTTTGCATGCTCTACCATTACTTTGAGACGCTGATCTACTCTGATTATTTTCTGATCAACCCTGATGGATTCATCGGCGCTAATCTGTTTCTTATCAGTATTGATCAGTTGGCTTTTTTCATGACTCCCGTAAAAAAGCCAAGGGTTGCCAAAAATTGCCCTGCCGAACATCACCCCGTCACAGCCATATTTTTTGATTTTCTCTTTCGCTTCTTTTAAATCTTTTACATCACCATTTCCGATGATCAAAGTATCCGGACTTGTCTCGTCGCGTAATTTGATAATTTCTGGCATAAGTTCCCAATGCGCTGGCGCAAGAGACATTTCTTTGCGAGTGCGTAAATGAACGGTCAGTGCCGCTAGGTCTTCTTTTAAAAGTTCCCGTATCCAAGTCTCAATTTCATTTTTACTGTAGCCAATCCGAGTTTTCACGGACACAGGCAATTCCCCGGCACCTTCTTTTGCGGCTCTAATTATTTCCCGAGCAAGTTTCGGATTTTTTATCAGGGCGGCGCCCGCGCCTTGTTTTTCTACGGACCTATCCGGACAGCCCATATTTATATCTATGCCGTCAAAACCCAGTTTTTTGCAAAGGGCTGAAGCGAACTTTATGTTTTCGGGTTTAGCGCCGAATATTTGAGCAACAATAGGTTTTTCTTTTTTGGAATATTTCAAGTCAATTAAAAGTTTTCTTTCGGCTTTAGGATGCGCGAGACCGTCGGCGGAAACGAACTCCGTCCAAAAAATGTCCGGTTTTCCATGTTTTGCAATTATTTCCCTGAAAGCGCAATCAGTTACATCCGCCATGGGAGCCAAACAAAAAATTGGCCGTTTAAGCTTTTGCCAAAAATTTATCATTGGAATTTATCGTAAACTCTGTTTTCAAACCGCAAATCAATATATTGGAGCGAAGAATATTTGTTTTTGAATTTTGACAACAAAGGTTCGGTATGGAGTGCGGCGTCCAGGTTCTCCGCGATATTCTGAAAATCGGAATCCATCTTAAAAATTATTTTAGGCGGAACGGATGCCGAGGACCCTTTTGAAAGAATTACTTCCGCATTTCCGTCGTTCTTCACATACATTGCGATGGGCCTCAATTCCATGCCGGCAAGAGTATCCTTGAATGAAATTAATTGCTTAAAATTTTGTTCGGAAAAGAAAGTTCCCAAAGGATTATAATTTTCCAAGCCATAAAACTTAAAGTAGACTTCTTCAGAAAAATAAGGGGCTTCGTCAAAAATATAGCCGTCCGCATCTAAAAAATAGCATTTTTCTTCTTCTAAATTAATTGTAATCCCGCACCAGGTGTATTTTGCTTCACGTTCAATTAGGGATATCGCTAAAATTTTACCGTCTTTGATTGATAAACTTACGTCTTTAACTCTTTTAAATTTATCTCGCAGTTCATTTTTAATGGCGTTCTGCGGATAAATTAAAATATTTGTTTTCGGAAAAAGCCATAAATACTTTCTCGCAATTTGCTGATTCACTGTTGTTTTAAGCGCTTCAGTATCTATAACTCTATTGCCACCAATTTCTACTTCGGTAATATTTAAGCTATCCAAGTGAGAAAGATAAGCCAGTCCAAAAAAAATTATCAAAATTATAACGGCTAAAAATAAAGTCTTTCTGAAAAAAACTTTTCTTCTATTTTTTTTTAATTCCAAAAGACGCGGAGAATTTAAAACGTTTCTTTTTTGCATGAGAAATTTTATTTTATAAATTCCTTGCCCCCCATATATTTTCTTAGGACTTCAGGAATTTTTACGGAGCCATCAGCTTGTTGAAAATTTTCAATCATAGAAACTAAAATTCTAGGAGTCGGGATCGCTGTGCAGTTAAGAGAATGCGCGTAATGCATTTTGCCGTCTTCATCTCTATATCTAATTCCGAATCTTCGGCATTGGAAATCGTGAAAATAAGAAGCCGAAGATATTTCACGATAAGTGTTTTCTTTTGGCACCCAAAGTTCAATGTCGTATTTTTTTACTTGTCCCAAGCCCAGATCTCCTCCGCAATTTATAACCGTTCGATATGGTATTTCCAAGCCCTCAATAAATTCTTCCGTGTTTTTATTCAGCTCTTCATGGAATTTTACGGAAACTTCATGGTCGGCTTCGCACAATACCACTTGTTCAAATTTATAAAATTCATGCACGCGAATGAGGCCTTTCACGTCCTTGCCGTGACTTCCGGCTTCTCTCCTAAA
>Ga0209518_1002917_pt1 | contig 15247 bp, 25 predicted proteins | sample RifGroB1_FD_183993 | JGI IMG/M metagenome (GOLD analysis project Ga0209518, IMG submission 183993) | Groundwater microbial communities from Rifle, Colorado, USA - Groundwater B1 (SPAdes) (version 2) | ecosystem: Environmental > Aquatic > Deep subsurface > Groundwater | place: Rifle, Colorado...
GATTTCAACACCCTCTACGCTTACCAAGTTGAGGAGGTGCCTGCATGAACACTCCCCACAAATGCCCCCGCTGCCAGGAGTGGACATCGGAAAAGTTCTACTGCATCCCATGCCGCGATTACCTCAAGCACCCGCCGTACATCGACATGCGGCGAAAGCATCAGTACTGGACGGAGCACAGCCACACGGCGGGAGGGGGCTATTGATGAGCCAGCACTATACCCGTAACACTTCACAGGTGATGCACTATTGCTCGACGTGTCGCCGCCACACCATGCACCGCGTTGACGATAGACGGTTAGGCTCATGCACTGAACATGGCGCATCCGGTCTGAGTAAGAAGCAGGAGCAGCAATTGAAAGCGAAAGAGGAAGCAGAAAGCCAACCTGCACTTTTCTAGACACAAGGGGAGGGATCTGTGAAGCCCTACTACCGCAGAGAGCCGACGCGCCTTGAGGAGATAGCCGAGCGCGTCCGAGTCGGCAAGAAGGTATCAGCAGAGGACATGCAATTTTATCAGGAGAGGAGGCGGCATGGCAGAGTGGATGTCACAGCGGCAAATCAGGGAGGCGAAAGCGGCAAGGGTGCGCCTCTGGACGACCGGCGCAATCATCATAGCGGTGCTGCTGATTCAGAGCACCATACCCAGCTGCAAGCCGACTGTACCGAGTACGCGGGAGTACGACGCGGCGGCTGCGCAGAGGGAAGCGGCGAGGAGGGCAAAGTGAACTGGCTAAAAGACCTCGCCCTCGACCACTGGCACGGATTCATGCAGGAGTTGGCCGACATCCGCGAGGAGTTCATGGCGACGTTTCGGAGGGATGATGTGCTATAGCAACTGCCCCGGCGAGAACTGGCATGGGGAATGTGTAAGGCCGAAGATGCAGAACACGCCGCAAGCTCATTGCCACGAAGGGGAGGAGGATGAAGATGTTGACGAAACTGAAGAACCGGATTAACCGCGCACTACTCGTCACCCGCCATGCCCGCGCAATGTGGCGGGCGCTGACGAACCCGAAGAACGAGCGGAAGGGGGATTGGCGGGGGATGGATGCACCGGAGTTGCTGAAGTTGGCACAGAGGGAACAAGAAGAGCTTCACGTGTCGTGCTGGGAGCTTGAATGCGGCAAAGGGACCGCGCAGAGGGTGGAAGAGGAAGCCGCAGATTTGAGCGTGTTTGCGGCGATGATTGCGGATAACGCGAGACGAAAGGAGGAATCACGAGATTGACAAACACGACAAGTAATGAGGATAGCCATCTGAGGGAAGCAGAGGACGCAATCACGGCCATGCAGGAAGTATTTGCAATAGTTGAGCGGCTTGACTCCGTGATTGACGTCTACAAGAAAAAACTGGAGTTGGCGAACTGGCGAATCCGAAACGCGGTGCACGAAGAGGTCGAATAAAAAAGCCTCTGCCGCAAACAGAGGCTCAAACAGCAGACAGGGGAAAGTATGCCACGAGTTGTGAAGGAGTGCAAGAGTTACCAAGTTTCTTGCGACAGGTGCGGGGCGGAAGTGATTGTCACGGTCACGTATTCGCCGCCATTCAAGGACATCGTGCCAAGCTGTCCGTTCTGCGGGGCCAAGGATGCCTAACACCATCACCATCGGCACCATCGAGATATCAGCCATCAACCGCCGCCTCTGGCTATACGACCGCGCCGCAGGGATCGGGCGATTTGTGGAGTTGGCAGAGGTCAGGCAACTATTGGAGGGGAAGTGAGCGACGAAAATCAGTTGTATCCGAAATTGTCGGAGACGGCGCAGGCAGAAGCGCAGGCGCTGATTGAACAGTTTAAAGCGCAGATGCTAAGGGTGTGCGAAGAAACGCTTTCCACTCTCTATACGGACGTTGCTGTCTGGATTGAAAGCGACAGTTGGGGCAACTTCCGCAATCAGGTTGTCGCGGGAATGAAGGGGTACGGTGAACCCAAGATCCGTGAGGCCTACGACTTCGTGAAAATCCGCCAAGCCATACTGAAAGAACACCGCGCCGACATCATCGAAGACCTGAACCAAGACATGGTGCAGGAAATCGCCGCGCTGAAAAAGCGGATTGAGTACTTGGAAGAAGCGCGCAGGGGGTGGCGGTGAACAGCGATGCCATCAAATACCGCTTTGACCTTATTCAAGGGACGGACGACTGGGCTGAAGCGAGGCGCGGAATTCTTACAGCTTCAGCCATGAAGCTTATCGTATCCCCGTCATTCAAGCCATCCGACAACGAAAAGGGGCGTTCGCACGTCTACGAAATAGCGGCACAGCGCGTCAACAAGTATGTAGAACCCACGTTCAGCACCTACAAGATGGACAGGGGGCATTTGGATGAGGTTGACGCACGGATAAACTACAGCGCCAACTATGCGCCGGTTCAGGAATGTGGGCTTGTTACCCGCGATTTCGGAAACTTCCTGATCGGGATAAGCCCTGACGGGCTCGTAGGGGAAGACGGCGGGATAGAGTGCAAGTCGCGGGACCAGAAATTTCAGATGCAGACGTTTGTGGAGAACGTGGCAACCAAAACTATCCCCGCCGAATTCATGATTCAGGTGCAAACGTGCCTACTGGTGACCAACCGCAAATGGTGGGATTTTCTCAGCTACTCGGCTGGTATGCCAATGGCTGTTGTGCGAGTGTTGCCTGATGCCAGAATCCAGGCGGCAATCATCGACGCATCGACGGCGTTTGAGGCGAGGGTGCAATCAGTCCTTGATAAGTACGACTCAATCTTAGCCGCTGATGCTCGGTTAACCCCGACTGAGCGCAAAGCTGAACCGGAAACAACTCTGGAATGGGGAGACTAGAATGTCAAACATGAGAGCAGCAATAATTCCTAAGTCAGACCAGATCAACTATGAGGATTTCTTGGGCGGCAAGTCCTTAACGATCAAGGTTGAAAGGGTCGTTGTCAAACTTGGCGAGCAACCCGTGACGGTCCACTATGAAGGCGAAAACGGGAGGCCGTACAAGCCGTGCAAGACGATGAGCCGCGTACTGGTCGAGTTGTGGGGCGACGATGAAACGGCATACATTGGCAGAAGCATGACGCTTTACGGCGACCCTAGCGTTGTGTTTGGCGGGCAAGCAGTCGGCGGGATCAAGATCAGCCACATGAGCCACATTAGAGGTACGGCAACGCTGACGCTGACTGTATCGCGTGGCAAGAAAGCGGTATTTGTCATCAAGCCGCTCATCCTAACCGACGCCCCCGTCCGAATCACCCGCGACCAGCAAAAGGAGATCGTGGCGGCAATGGGCGATGAGGTCAAGCCGGCTGACTTGCTGGCACATTTCAAGGTCAAGACTTCGGGCGAGATATTGGCCGAACAGTTTGACGCGGTGATGAAGTGGGTAAACGAGCAGAAGAAGCCCGTTTGCCCCGAGTGCCAACAGTCTGACGGACACAGCGAGTCTTGCCCGTTTGCTGAACCGCCCGCATGAGGATGACTGAGGAGCAATACGCCGCACTTCTCAGCAAGCGGTCGGAACAGCCAACACCGAAGCCGTCAAAGTACCGCAACAAGAAAGTAATGACCGACGAGGGAACGTTTGACAGCCGACACGAATACAACGTGTGGTGCCAACGGAAGATGGAACAGGCAGCGGGCGTCATATCGGGCCTACGGCGGCAAGTAAGTTACGAGCTGGTACCATCGGCCAACCTCGACGGTCGGAAGCTCCCCCCTGTGCGCTACGTGGCCGATTTTGTCTATCTGCGCGACGGGGAGACAGTGGTGGAGGATGCGAAGGGTATGGCGTCATTGCCGGACTTCAAAATCAAGCGGCGGCTGATGTGGTGGCTGCATGGAATTAGGGTAATAGAGACGCGGAAATAGCTACCAGGGGCCAACACCTCTCGCCGTCGTTGCGGCCCCTGCTACCGTCTCCCCTTTGGGATTGGCCCTCTGGGGAGACATTTTAAAAGGATAAAAAATGGACGCGTACCAAGAGTTTCTTTACAGGAAGACGCACTCTGACCACGACCACGGATTTGATCCTGTGTTCATGCCGGATTGCCTCAAAGACTTTCAGCACCACATGGTTGAATGGTCCGTCAGAAAAGGACGCGCTGCCATGTTTGAAGATTGTGGGCTTGGGAAGACGCTCCAACAGCTTGTGTGGGCCGAAAACATCGTTCGCCATACCAACGGGAGGGTATTGGTTCTGACCCCCTTGGCGGTGGCAGGACAGACCGTGCAAGAGGGGGAGAAATTCGGCATCGAGTGCAAGCGGTCCCACAGGGGCGAACTGCACAAGATCACCGTCACCAACTACGAGCGGTTGCACCTGTTCAACCCTGACGATTTCGTCGGCGTGGTATGCGACGAGTCTTCGATACTGAAAAACTTTCAGGGGAAATACCGCAGTCAGATAAACGCCTTCATGCGGAAAATCCCCTATCGCCTGCTTGCATCGGCTACCCCTTCGCCTAACGATTACATAGAGCTTGGCAGTTCAAGCGAAGCTCTTGGAAACTTGGGATACATGGACATGCTGAACAAGTATTTTAAGAACGACCTCAACAACAGTTCTGTCGGCAGACACTGCGGGGAGGTCATCAAGTGGCGGCTGAAAGGTCATGCTGAAACCCCTTTCTGGCGGTGGGTCTGCTCATGGGCTAGGGCGATCCGCAAGCCGTCAGACATAGGGTTTGACGATGGGGATTATAACCTCCCCCCTCTGACGGTGCGGAGCCACATGGTGGAGGCTAAGCACTTGGCAGAGGGTATGCTGTTCGCCCTTCCCGCCGTCGGGATGAAGGAGCAACGGGAGGAGCGCAAGCGGTCACTGGTTGAGCGGTGCGAAATGGCGGCAAGCCTGGTCAACGATACGGGCCAACCGTTCATATCATGGTGTCACCTGAACCCTGAAGGGGAGATGCTGGCAAAGCTCATCCCCGACGCCGTGGAGGTTAGCGGTAAGGATAGCGACGATGCCAAGGAGGAAAAGCTGCTGGCATTCGGACGCGGGGAAATACGGGGGCTTGTCACTAAGCCAGTGATAGGCGCGTGGGGATTGAACTTCCAGCACTGCAACCATATGACCGTTTTCCCCTCTCACAGCTACGAGCAGTACTATCAGTTAGTGCGCCGTTGCTGGCGTTTCGGGCAAAAGCGGGAGGTCCTCGTTGATTGGGTAACGACGGAAGGGGAAAGGCGAGTGATCGAAAACCTGTCGGCCAAGGATGAAAAAGCCTCCAAGATGTTCGACAACCTCGTAGCAAGCATGAACAATGCAATGACTATTGACAGGACAAATCATCACACAAAGCAAATGGAGGTTCCAAAGTGGCTGTCGCAGACCAAGTAATAACAGACGGGTATAGCCTGTTCAATGCGGATTGCATCGAGGGTGTTTCAGGATTGCCCGATAACTGCATCCATCTTTCCATATACAGCCCGCCCTTTGCTACAAGGAATGGCGCTTGCCTATACCAGTATTCCAGCGACCCCCGCGACTTTTCCAACTGTGATAACGGGGATCACTTCTTTGAGCATTACGACTTCCTTGTCCAGAACATCGCAAGGGTGACGCTTCCTGGCCGCTTCTCCTGCGTCCACTGCACCGACATCCCCAACAGCAACAGCGGGAGGGACAGCTACAGCGACCTTCCCGGCGAAATCATCCGGCTCCACGAAAAGCACGGATTTGAGTACTGCGGGCGTCACGGTATCTGGAAGGAGCCACTTGCCGTTCGCCTCCGCACGATGCAGAAAAACCTTGCACATCAGACGCTAACCATCGACTCTACCCTGTGCGGCGTGGCGTCGATGGACTTTCTCCTCCTGTTCCGCAACAAGGGGGAGAACACAATCCCAGTGGCGCATCCGGTGGGACTACTGAATTATGCCGGAGAGCGGCTTGTACCTCACGACCTGATGGGATATCGCGGGTACGAGGGAAAGCAGACCGAGAACAGGTATTCCCACTGGATATGGAGACAGTACGCCTCCTCGTTCTGGGATGACATCCGGTTAGAGCGCGTACTTCCGTTCAAGGCGGCGAGGGACAGCGAGGACGAGAAGCATGTTCACCCCTTGCAACTAGACGTGATCGAGCGGTGCGTGGTCCTCAGGTCGAACCCTGGCGAGGTAGTGCTTACCCCGTTCATGGGCGTGGGGTCCGAGGTTTACGGCGCAGTAGAAAACGGGCGGAAGGGCGTAGGTTTCGAGCTGAAGCCCTCGTATTTTCGGCAAGCCGTTAAGAACGTCGCCGCCGCTGCTGACGTGCGGAAGGAGCAGGAAGGATTCAACTTCTAAGGGAGATCGCTAATGGGTAAGGAAGCCCTCGCAAAGCTCACGGCACCGGAGATAATGTTACCGCGTGAGGACGTACCGATTATCGCGATGCTGGCGCTGATGGAAACACTCCTGATCGACATGGACAGGGTGGACAGGCAAGGGACCGGCAACAGGGAAATGAGAGTGTGGCGTGCCGAGATACGCAAAAGCATGATGAAGCAGGTAAAGCGGCAACACAGCAGCTTCGTCGGCAGGGTCACGGATGAGCTAATTATGAAATGCGACAGGTATCTATGCCGAGTCCAAGATAGCCTCGATAATTTCTTTGATGACCTCACCGACGAAGATTTGGCTTTCATGGAGCGCGTCAAAGCGAACTGGCCGCAGCACAAAGACAATTAACCATCCTCTGCCCTGTGCGGCTGGGGATATTTGGGGAGGGGAAGATGGGCGACGAATACAATGTGAGGAATATAGACCTCGACAAACTGGCGGAGTACGTCCGATCCAACGATGGGCTTGAAGAGATTCCGACGCTGCACCTTTTAGACACGATCCGGTGTCTACAGGATTTCGGCGGTGATGTCCACCGTCAGCTCTGCATGGTGGTGAACGAGAGGGACCTGCTGAAAGCTGAGAATGCAGACCTTCTGGCTGCGCTCCAGATCGTCAAGGAGCAGCGTCAGCTGTGGTGGGGGAAGGCTGTGGGGCGCACTGAGGAAATTCGGCGGCTAACAGCGGAGGTCGAATGCCTTCAATCTCTGGTCCCGCACCCCGGCGACGGCACCTGTAACCGCTGTGGGATGGGAGGGGCGAAAACCGTGACGGTCACGTTCTGCGAAGAATGCCGCGAGTTGGAGAGGGAGATTGCGTATCATGCAGCCCGCTCGGATATCGAGTGTATCTGTGCTGGCCACTACGAAAGCGGCCCCGGCAGTCCCGTCTGGTATGACATCCAGAGCCCTGACAATGATGACGACATGGGCTTTGTCACTCAGGCGGTGACCTATTTGTTACAGCGCGGCTTGCTGAAACGCCATCAGGAGAATCCTGACTTGGTGAAGCCGTTGGACGCAGAGGCGCGGCCATGAGATACCACGCGCCAACGAAAGGTTTTCTGATAGACCAGGATGCTTTGAACTTCATCGCTCTGTCAGTTCCGTACACGATCAAACAGATCCGTATCGCTAGCGGGCTACCTCTGGACAGGTACGAGCAGGACGGCCCATTGACACCGGCAGACCACGCCATGAGAGGCGTCCTCGAAATGGCTGATAGGCTTGGCATCGAGACTGGTGCCAGATGGGGCAACGAATTGGACGTGAGGAAGGCGGGGTAGTCCCGGTTTAACACCTACTATCCCGGCTGCGACTAAGGTCGGTCTAACTACTGATTAAACCGCAGGAGGGGAAAATGCTAACGCTTTCGATTCGTCAGCCGTGGGCTTGGCTGATTATGAACGGTGGTAAGGATATCGAGAACCGGACGTGGAACACCAACGTCAGAGGCCGCGTCCTGATCCATGCCGCAAAAGGCGTCACGAAAGAAGAGTGGCGTGAGGCTTGGGACTGGGTGCGCCGTGTTGCTCCTGCTGCATGGGAGAAGGGGTGTGCGGAAATCCAGGCGGGGACCATCGATCGTGGCGGGATCATTGGCAGCGTCGAGATTGTTGACTGTGTGAGGCACTCCGCTTCTCCCTGGTTTGGCGGTCCTTATGGCTTCGTGCTGCGCGCCCCCCAACCGCTTCCGTTCCAGCCGCTACGGGGCCAGCTCGGATTCTTTGAGGCAGAGGCGGTGCGGCGATGACTCGCAAGTGGTGCTATGAATGCACTACTGACAAAACTCTGATGGTGAAAGAGGACGATGAAATGATAGACGGTTGGGTTTATCGCTGGTACAGATGCCCTACTTGTTGGCGGAGAGTATCTCATAGAAGACGGCAGGTTTAACGGTTTTCGAGCTGGCGCGAAGCGACGAGCGAGGGGTTAGGGCGCGAACGCCCTGGCCCCAGCGGGAAACTAGATCAATTTAGAGAGGATAATCAATGCAGGTTTTGACGGCATACGACCTTGCTCCCACCCCTCGACGGTGCGGGCTGACACTCCAACCTGGTCAGCGAGGTCTGCGACGCTCCAGCCTTTCGCTTTGCGGAGATGTCGGAGCCCGTCGGCGTAGTCAAGTGGGTTGTTTCCGTCGTCAACAAAGATCGGGATACCGTAGCTCGACATACTGTGGTCTGTGGTCAGTTTCATGTTTATCCCCTTTGGTCGGCAAGAGCCGCTTTAACTGCGTTGTCGGTAGTTACCTGATAGAGAGCTTCGCACAGCTCGTTGAGGTCGTTGGGATCGTCATACATCGGATCAAGGCCCATCAGTTCCATTGCTGCTACGTAGTCGGCGTCTTCGATCATCACGGCTTCGGCGTCGATGTCGCAAGCGGCCCAGGCTGCCAGACGGTGAGAGCCAGTGAAAGCGATTTCGCCGCACGCGACGACCGGGGGGAGGCTCCCGCCGCTTTTCAGGATCTCGACCATATTGGCAAACTTGGCTTCGTCTCTTACTTCATGGGGTGCCTGGAAAGTGTTTGCCATGTTGCCTCCTGTCATCGTTTGATAAGTCAATTATACGCACGGTGCGTATATAGTCAAGATAAAAATACGCATTGTGCGTAATTACTTTTTGCCGACTCTGACCATGGTGGCAGAGCGGCCTAACGGCTGATTACACAGCCCTTATGGCGGCATATCCACCGCCCCAATCACCCGCAACCCCCGCGCCGGTAGCGATACGGCGCGGATAACGGAAAATGCGAAAGAGGCCAATATGACCTGTCCCAAATGCCAAGGCAGCGGCAAAGACCTGACGAAAATGGCTATCCGCGCCAAAGTTCCAAACACCCTCCCCGGCCTGCCGCGCTACAAGCTCGTATCGCCGTTGTGCGACCTCTGCGGCGGGAGTGGGGAGCGGGAAATTGGCCTGACCATCAGCCAAGCGTAGGAGACTGACATGAAATGCATTGAGCCAGGATGTGGAGCGGAGACAGGCAGCAACAGGCGCAAACGGTGCGACCCTTGCCGGGTGATAAGGGAAGCCGAAAAGATCAAGGAAACGAACCGCCGACACTCGATCAAGCGGGCGGCAGAGAAGAAAGCTAACCCGCGTAAATGCATCATCTGCGGCGAGCCCACGGAACATTCCCGCGTCAAGTACTGCGTGCCATGTCGTATTGCAGCAGCAAAGGCGCGGGAAGAGAGCAAGTCAAAGCGCGTTGCAACGGCACGTATCGGCACTGAGGAGCGCAGGAAGCGGCAGAGGGAGGCAGAGGACGAGATACTGATAGTCCCTGCGAAGCCCTGGAAGCCGCGACCGAAGCCTGCGCCGATCATGACGCGGGCGGAACAGTACAAGCACGATACGGAGCTGGATAAGCGGCTTGCGGAAAGGTGTGGATACAGGAGTAGTGAGGTGCGTACTCTCTCAAAGGAGGAGATAGCCGCACTCACGCCGAAACTCTCCCCGCCTATTCCGCGCGTGTGGGTCGGCTACTGTGACAGGATGATGACAGAGGGATGGAGTTGACAAGGAGTAATCGAGGTTATGTCATGGATGATAAGCAACGCACTGATGAAGGTTTACGAGAACTCGCACTTTTCGCAGGCGCGGGAGGGGGGATCTTGGGAGGAAAGCTCCTCGGATGGCGCACCGTCTGCGCAGTTGAACGTGATGCCTACGCAGCAGCAGTTTTGGCACAAAGACAAAATGATGGAATCCTCAAACCTTTCCCGATTTGGTCTGACGTTACAACTTTTGACGGCAGACCGTGGCAAGGCTGTGTTGACGTGGTTTCTGGCGGCTTTCCCTGCCAAGATATCAGCAGTCAAGGGGGGGGCGACGGGCTCGACGGAGAGAGGTCTGGGCTCTGGGCCGAAATGCGAAGGATCGTTCGTCAGGTACGACCACGCCGCGTGTACGTGGAAAACTCACCAATACTCACTTCTCGGGGATTGGGAACCATACTTGGGGACTTGGCCGAAATGGGGTTTGATGCGGCATGGGGAGTGCTGGGAGCGCACCATGCTGGCGGCCCTCATGAAAGGGACCGCATCTGGATCGCTGCCGACACCGATGGCAACGGACTGGAAGGGTGGGACTTCCTCGATTCGGAAGGACACCGGCAAACAACGATTAGACCAGTTCAGAGACTGGTGCAAGGCGCTTCATGGCCTGACGTATCCAATCCCCGAGCATTCGGAAGCAGTGATGATGTGGCCTATCGGATGGAGCGACTTAAAGCCATTGGCAACGGACAAGTACCAGCAGTGGTTAAACTCGCATGGGAAACTCTAACCAGCTAGCACTATGTCAGTCCAACTCCCTTGCACATTCATTTTCCATTGCGTGCGCTGTGGGCTAAGAGTATTATGGCGGAAATATTGAGCGAGTTGAACACAACGTGCCGGTTGTGTGCTAACATAGAGCTTAGGTTTGTGGTGCACACTCTGCGGGGTGGTGCATTGCGACCGGTACCCCAATGGCGAGACGGCACTCTCCCATTGGGGTATTTTTTTGTCTTTTTTTTGATGTGTAATGGAGGTGTGTCATTCGATGGTTTAAGCATATGGCAGATTCCCACGATGATGAAAAACTGGCTGCTTTACTGGCACAACATGGGCCAGAGGGGTACGGCTTTTGGTGGCTCGTCGTGGAGCTCGTAGCGAAGCAAATACCGAAAGACGGAATCGTCCCAGAGGTGACTTATCCGGTGTCAACATGGCTCCGGTTCACTGGTGTTTACCACCACAAAAAGTTCAGAATGTTGGTGCAATCTATGAACGATCTACGGCTAATCTCTGCACAATGTATGAACAATCTATGCAACATCTCCGAACTATCTACGAAGGATCTTTTAACTATCTCAATACCTAACATATTGAAATTCCGCGATGAATACTCGAAAAAATCCGGACAAAATCCGGAGGGTGTCAGGAGCAAGATACAGATACAGAAACAGATACAGAAAACAGATAAAGAAATAAAACCTAGGGCAAGTTTTGCCCCTCCCACAATCGAAGAAGTTTTGGCTTACTGCACCGAGCGCCGCAGAGGGGTTAACCCGCACAAGTGGCACGACCACTACACGGCCAAAAACTGGATGATCGGCAAGAACAAGATGAAGGACTGGAAAGCCGCGGTAAGGACGTGGGAGCAAGACACGGAACCGGCCCCGCTTCAAGAACGTGTCAGGAGGTTTGAGCTATGAAGACGTGGGCCGATTTCGGAATCACCATTTCCGCCGCAGCAAACGGGCCGGAGGTTTACACCACATGCCCGCAATGCTCACCGAACCGCAAGAAGCCGAACGCAAAGTGTCTGTCGGCCAACATTGAAAAGGAAGTGTGGTGCTGCGCTCATTGCGGATGGAGCGGATCCTTGAAGCAGGGAACAGACCGCAAGAGCAACCCTTGGGAGTTTGTGCCGAAGACCTACCGCAAGCCGAAGTTTCAGCATCAGCCGGTCAAAGACGCAACGCTTGAGTGGTTTGCCAAGCGCGGCATACCGGCAGCGGTGGTGCAGCGCAACCAGATCAGCGCAGCGAGGGTATGGATGCCGCAGGTCGAGGAGGAGGTTGACTGCATCCAGTTTCCAGTGATCCGCAACGGCGAAGTGGTTAACATCAAGTCGCGGGACGGCAAGAAGAACTTCCGCCAGGAGAGCGGAGCAGAGCGGATTCTCTACGGCATGGATGACATAACCGGCGATACCATGATCATCGTGGAGGGAGAAATCGACAAGCTATCGGTGGAGGTGGCCGGTTTTCTCAACTGCGTATCAGTACCGGACGGCGCACCGTCTCCCAAGGCGAAGGACTACAGCTCCAAGTTTGAGTTTTTGGAAAACTGCGAGGAGTTGCTGTCAAAGGTCCGAAAGTTCATCTTGGCAGTGGACAGCGACGAGCCGGGGAAAGTGCTCGAGGAGGAGTTAGCGCGGAGGCTCGGCAAGGAACGGTGCGAAAGGGTAGAGTGGCCGGAAGGGATTAAGGACGCAAACGAAATGTTGGTAAAGCACGGTGCGGAAGAGTTGCGGATGAAGATCAAACTGTCTCGACCTTACCCGCTGTCGGGCGTCTTCGAAGTGGTCGACATTTACAGCGACATCAGGCATCTCTACGCATCCGGCATCCAACGCGGCGCACTTCCTGGATGGCCCGCACTTGACGAGCTTTACTCGGTGCGGCAAGGGGAATGGACCGTTGTTACAGGGATGCCGGGATCTGGTAAGTCCGAAGTGGTTGACGCCATGATGATCAACCTCGCGCAGAGTGAGCAATGGGTTTTTGCGATATTCTCCCCTGAGAATCAGCCGGTACAGCGTCACGCGGCGAAGCTGGCAGAGAAGTACATCGGCAAGCCCTTCTACCACAACAGCTACCATGAGCGCATGACGGCAGCAGACCTTGAGAAAGCGGCAACGTTTCTGCACCGTCACTTTGTCTTCATCTCCCCCCCCGACGATGAACTGACCATCGACCACCTGTTGGAAAAGGTCCGGCAGATGGTGCTAAGGCGCGGCGTGAAGGGGTGTGTAATCGACCCTTGGAACGAGATAGACCATCAGCGGCCGGCAGGAGTTACTGAGACGGAGTACATCAGCGCGGCAATCACGAAGATCAGGCGCTTTGCCAGGGAGTGCAACATCCACATTTGGCTAGTGGCGCATCCGACGAAGATGCAAAAGGACAAGCAAACCGGCAAATATCCGGTGCCAAACCTTTACGACATTTCAGGATCTGCTCACTGGCGCAACAAGGCCGACAACGGGATTTCAGTTTTCAGGGATATCGGCAGCGGCGGCAAAGAGGTTGAAATCCACGTACAGAAGATCCGTTTCAAGGAGATTGGCAAGGTCGGAATGGCTGTCTTGGAGTATCAGCACGCAAATGGCAGGTACAGGAGCAAGGAGGAGTTGCCGGAATGAAAGCCGACCTGATAGCACAGCGCGAGAAGATCCTTGACGAACCCTTCACCCCGCAGCGGTCGGCAATCGTGGACCGGATAGACCAGCTCATTGACGAGGAGGAAGCCGATGAGGCACCTTGTTAACATCAACGGCAAGTGGCAGCGAGAATGCCCCGACAACGTGATTCAGTGGCTATGGGCGAATGACGGCAAAGAAGCTGTAGCGGTGGACGATGCCGAGCGCGTCTACTACTGCGCGACCCCCGCCATGATGGAGCGATACCGGGAGGCATGGGCGGCGGAAGGGAAGAGGGGAGACACACGGACGGCGGCAATGTTCTTCGATCTGGGGCAAAAGCTGCACGGTGCGGATGTGATCGAAACAGCAAACGAGCTTTTCTGAGCCGCTACCCCGTCAAATTTGGGCGAACGGGGGCGAGTGTAGGTAACGAGTCGCGTCGTGAAAAAGGGGCGGCTTAAAACGCAAATTTGGGCGAAATAGGAAAGGGGAGGAATCATGACGGAACTAGAGCGGTACAAGGAAGCGGTGAGGGTGGCAATGGCTGAGTTGACAAGGGTGTCCAAGGCAAGAGACGTAAGTAGCCCATTAAACATGGCGGGGTGTGCATCTGGGGCACTCGAAATAATTGACGCCATCCTCAACCCGCCCCCCGTCTTCGAAGAGGTGACGGTGGAGCGGTGGACTTGGGGCTTTGGACGCACGACCTTCGATACGGAAGAGGAAGCCACTGCGGATGCTAACCAAGGCGAACCTGCCTACAAACTCACCGGCACCCGACGGGTGCAAGTGGCGCAGAAGGTGGAGCGGAGTGTTAGCGTGGAGGCGCACATCAACGGGTTCGGAAATGTCTTTAGCCTTAACGGGGACAGCCTCTTTTCTGAACATCCCGAGGTCCATCGCAAAACCGGCACTCTCATGTTCACATGGGAGGAGTAAAGGAAAAGGCCCCTTGAGTGGGGCCAGTTTCATAATAAGGTTGACATTTCCTCAATGATGTTGTACGGCTGTGGCGCAGGATTAGAAACAGAAAAGGCGATGACATGGCGAAACAGGGAAAGCCAAACACGGAAATAGTGGAAACGGCTGATCAAAAGCGGGAGAGGTATGTCTATCAACTCTGCCAAGCTACCATGGATACCGACAAGGGGATTAAGCGGCTGTGCGACACTTTCCGAAAGGATGATCCTGAATTCCCGCCTGCTAGGACAATTCGTGATTGGATAGCAGAGAGCGAGGAGTTTTCCGCACGGTACGCGCGCGCGAAGCTCTTGCAGGCCGATTACTTAGCCGAACAGATCGTGGAAATATCGGACGATTCCAGCGAGGATGAGTTGTTCATTGGTGGCGATGATGAAAGTGGAGCAGGGGCAAAGCGTGTGCAGAATAGCGAGTTTATCGCACGATCTAGGCTGAGAGTGGATGCTCGAAAGTGGGTAGCATCCAAGCTGGCACCCAAGAAGTACGGCGACAAGATAGAGCAGACGCTGCAAGGTCCAGGCGGCGAAGCCCTTAACCTTACCGTGTCGTTTGTAAAGCCCGATGGGAGTTAATGCCCAGTTTCCTGAAAAACTCTCGTTTCTTTTCGATCCGATGCGCTACAAGGTGGCTCGCGGTGGCCGAGGGTCCAGCAAGTCGTGGAGTTTTGCAAGGGCGCTTCTCATACAAGCAGCATCTCAACCCCTTCTAGTTCTTTGCACTCGCGAGGTGCAGAAGTCCATAAAAGACTCAGTTCATAAACTGCTAAGCGACCAGATACAGGCTCTCGGGCTTGGCAGCTTCTTTGAAATCCTCGAAACAGAAATAAGGGGCCGCAACGGGTCTAAGTTCATATTTGCGGGACTGTCACAGCAAACAGTGGAGAGTATCAAGTCACTGGAAGGCTGCGACAGGGTATGGTGTGAAGAGGCCCAGGCGATCACGAAACGCTCATGGGACGTGCTCACGCCAACCATTCGTAAAGACGGCTCTGAAATATGGATCAGCTACAACCCTGAGCTTGAGTCTGACGAGACACATCAGCGGTTTA
>Ga0209518_1002920_pt1 | contig 15234 bp, 13 predicted proteins | sample RifGroB1_FD_183993 | JGI IMG/M metagenome (GOLD analysis project Ga0209518, IMG submission 183993) | Groundwater microbial communities from Rifle, Colorado, USA - Groundwater B1 (SPAdes) (version 2) | ecosystem: Environmental > Aquatic > Deep subsurface > Groundwater | place: Rifle, Colorado...
AGATTTTAAAAAAAATCAATATAGTCCTTCAAAAAAAGCAAATCGATGTTATAGTTAATTTTAAAGAAGACGGATGGCTTGAAAAAACTTATTTTCAAAAAAAAAAAGACTTATTTTTAAGAATATTCGGGATCGATTTGGAACTGATAGAGGTTTTTGAATGAAAGGGTATTTAAACCGTGAACTTTCCTGGCTCGCTTTTAATGAGAGGGTGTTGGAAGAAGCGGAAAATCCAAAAAATCCGGTTTTGGAAAGGCTGAAATTTCTTTCCATCTATAGCTCAAATCTGGATGAATTTTTTATGGTGAGGGTGGCGGGGCTTCAAGATCAGGTTGATTTAGGATATGAAGCATCTGATCCTTCCGGACTCAATGCCCGCGCCCAGATTGAAGCAATCTCAAAAAAGGTCCATGAGCTGAAAAAAAGACTTTATCATCAATGGGAAGAAATTAAACAGTTTCTTTCTGAAAAAGGTTTTTTCTTTCAGAATATAAAAGATGCTCAAGCCGGACTTCAGGAATATCTGAAAAAATGGTTTGAAAACCAGATTCTGCCTGTCATTACACCGATGGCAATCGACCCGACCCATCCTTTTCCTTTCATCTATAATAAAACACTGAATATATTGCTGGTTTTAAACGCAGGCTCTGGAGAAAAAAAATACGCCATTCTTCCGGTTCCCGGAATCCTTCCCCGATATTTTTATATCCAGTGGGAAAAAAAACACTTCTTTTTTTTTATTGAAGACCTGATCAGTTTTTTTGCGCCTGTTTTTTTTAACGGCTATTTGGTTGAATCTTCCTATGTTTTCAGGATCACGAGAAACGGGGATCTGAGCGTGGATGAAGAGGAAGCGGAAGACCTTTTAAAAGAAATTGAGACCCAGCTCAAAGAACGGAGAAAAGGCGCTGTGGTTCGTCTGGCAGTGACGCATTCGGCGAAGCATGAAGTTTTGAAAATCCTTTCAGACAGGCTGGAAATTGATGAAAAAGACATTTATTTTATTGATGGCCCTCTGGATCTGACTTTTGGTTTTAAGCTCTATGACGATCTTGCGAAGTTTATGCCGGAAGAGATTTATCCTGCTTTTAAACCTTATTATAAATCCCATGAAAATATTTTTGAGGTTTTAAAGAAAAAAGAAATCCTTCTTCATCACCCCTACGAGAGTTTCGAGCCTGTGATTGATTTTTTAAAAGCGGCTGCCGAGGATCCTCTCGTACTGGCTATCAAACAGACTCTTTACAGGAGCAGCGGGGAAAATTCAAAGGTGGTCTCTGAACTGGTGAAAGCGGCTGGAAATAATAAACAAGTTACGGTATTGCTGGAACTCCGGGCGCGGTTTGACGAAGAGAAAAATATCAGCTGGGCAAAAAAACTGGAAGAGGCAGGGTGTCATGTCATTTACGGGCTGAAAGACTATAAAACCCATGCCAAAGCTCTTTTGGTCGTCAGGAAAGAGCCGAACGGCACCATTAAACGCTATATGCACCTTGGAACCGGAAATTATAACGAGAAAACAGCGTCTGTTTATACCGATCTCAGTTTTTTTTCGTCCAATGATGATCTGGCTTTAGACATGTCTTCTTTTTTCAATTTTTTGACAGGGTATTCGATCGAGCCTGAATGGAAAAAAATATCGATTGCGCCCAAAGGACTCAAAAAAAAGATTATCAGCTTAATAGAAAATGAAATGAGAACGCATACCCCCAATAATCCCGGAAGAATTATCGCGAAAATGAATTCCCTGGTTCATCCTGAAATCATTGAGAAACTCTATGAAGCTTCTTGTAAAGGGGTGGAAATAGATTTGATTATCCGTGGAATATGCTGCCTTTCAGCAGGAGTGGAGGGGCTTTCTGAAAATATTAAAGTCAGGAGCATTGTGGGGCGTTTTCTGGAGCACAGCCGGATTTTTTATTTTAAAAACGCGGGTGATGAACGGTTTTTTCTTTCCAGCGCAGACTGGATGCCCAGGAATCTTGAAAAAAGAATTGAGCTCATGTTTCCGGTGGAAAATGCTGAATTAAAAGAAAAGCTTATGAAAATCCTTTTGCTGAATCTAAAGGATAATCAGCAGGCCAGAATTCAGTCCAATGGTTTTTATCTGAAGCCGAAACCTGACTCAAAAAAAATCAATGCCCAGGAAAAATTGATTCAGATGGGAGAATAAAATTTTAAAATTTAATTTTTTGAAAACTTTTTTTTATTTTTATTGAAAGGTTAAATCACGAGACAGGAAAAAAAATGAGTATTCAAAAAATAACTGAGATTATCCCGATTGAGAAACTCCAGTCTTTTCAAAAACAATTTTCAGATACTTTCAGGATGTCTTCTTTAATTATTGACCTTAATGGAAATCCTATTACTGAAGAAGCACATGCGCATGATTTTTGCCGTCTGGTCCGTCATTCAAGTAAAAATCAGGATTTTTACCGAAAAATGATTGATCAAACACTTTCTTTTCCGGATCAAAGCACCCCGGTATTTTTCCGCCATCCGTTTTTTGAAGAAATGCTTTTTGCTTTTATTCCAATTATTCTTCATGGAAAACATCTTGCCAGCTGGATTTCAGGACAGGTTTTCGAAAAAGAGCTCTCAGATGAAAAGGTTTTGGAATATCAAAAAAAATTAAATATTCCGTTTGAAGAGTTTACAGGCGCTTTAAAAACCGTTCCTTATTTTGCGGAAGAAGAATTTAAAAAGATTCATTTTTTTTTAAATGAGTCGATTCAGACCTTAAGTTATTTTGGATGCCGTTGTCATGATTTAACGGAAAAGAATCAAGAAAATCAAAAACTGATTGAGATTGAAAATAAAAAGCTGAAAGAGAATGAAGAGAAACAAACTATTCTTCTTAAAAAACTGGAAGAATCCAATGCGGAATTAAAACAGTTTGCTTATGCGGCTTCTCATGATCTGAAAGAACCTCTTCGAATGATCAATAATTTTTTACGCCTTATTCAAAGGCATATCGGTAAAACTTACGGGAAAGATCCCAAACTCGATGAATTTTCTTTTTTTGCTCTCGATGCTTTAAAAAGAATGGAAGAATTTATTGACGGGATTCTTTATTATTCCAGGGCAAACGCTCCTATCAAACAGGAAGAAATCGACTTAAACAAACTCATGACGCAGGTTTTATTTTATCTTCAGATACCGCTTCAGGAAAAGAAAGCGGATGTTATTTATAAAAATCTTCCTGTTATTCAGGCGGATAAAAATCATATGTTCCAGCTTTTTCAAAACCTTATTTCCAATGCTTTGAAATATTCAGCTCCTGAAATCCCTTTGAAAATTTCTATTGAAGTAACAAAAAAAGAAAATCAGCATCTGTTTTCTATCAAAGATAACGGGATGGGAATAGAAGGGGAGAACCTGAAAAAGATTTTTATGATTTTTCAAAGGCTGCATGCTTATCAAGATATTCCGGGATCGGGAATCGGGCTTGCTTTATGTAAAAAAATCGTGGAACGCTATGAAGGAGAGATTTGGGCAGAGTCGGAAAAACAGAAAGGGACTGTTTTTTTCTTTACCCTGCCGAGTTGTTTTAATCATGAATAATCTGAGTGCCGATTCCATGAGTGGTAAATACTTCCAGTAAGAGAGAGTGAATAATCTTTCCATTAATAATGTGGATTTTTTCTACCCCTTCTTCCAAAGCGGTCATACAGGCGCTGATTTTCGGGAGCATGCCTGAGACAATAATTTTTTCATCGATCATTCTTCTGGCTTCAGAAACTTTCAAAGTAGAAAAAAGGGTTTCCGGCTTTTTGATATCCAGATAAATACCATCCACATCTGTCAGTAAAACCAGTTTTTTGGCTTTCAGCGCTTTGGCTATTTCAGATGCGGCAATATCCGCGTTGATATTCATCGCTTCGCCGTTTTCATTGGTAGCGATAGGGGAAATAACGGGAACATAACCGTTGTTTTCAAGGTCAAAGATAATTTTAGGATTGATTTTTACAATATCTCCCACATATCCGTATTCAGGCCCTTTGCTTTTTGCAATGATCAAGTCTGAATCTCTGCCTGAAATCCCGATCGCTTTGACTTTATGACGGTTTAAATGAGAAACAATGTCTTTATTCAGTTTTCCGGTCAGAACCATCTCTGTAATTTCCATCATGTTTTTGTCAGTCACTCTATAACCGTTCAAAAATTCTGTTTTCTGCCCCAGTTTGTCCGCCAGGCTGGTAATATCTTTTCCGCCCCCATGGACAATAACCGGTTTGATGCCCACATATTTCATCAAAGCAATGTCAGTCAAAACCATTTCCTTGAGTTTATCGTCTTCCATGGCAGCGCCGCCGTACTTGATGACAACGGTCTGGTTGTAGAATTCTTTGATATAGGGCAATGCCTCAATTAAAATGGAAGCTTTGAAAATCAGTTTATCCATCAGTTGCCTTCCAGCCTTTTGAGGGCGTTGACGGATCGCGTGAAATTCGGGTCGTTTTTCACAGACATTTTATAATAAGCAGAGGCTTTCTTGAAATTTTGTATTTTTTCATAGCTTCTGGCTAGATTGGAAGCGTAGAGAGCGGAGCTTCCCGAAAGATAAACAGAAGTTTTTAAAGCAATAATGGAAAGTTTTAAATTTTCTTTATGATAGTAAAGAACCCCGATCAGATTATAGACTTCTGCCCGGTTGGGGGCAATCTGATTGCATTTTGAGGTAAAATAAAGGGCAGAATCCAGATCTTTAAAGTTTTCATAACTCATATTCGCCAAGTTCCAGATATCGTCAAAACCGAGTTTTCCGCCTGACTTTAAATAATTTTTGGCAGTCGTAATGTATTTTTTTAAATCCGTTTTTTTATAAATATCCGTCAGAATTTTCAGCGCTTCCATATTGCTGGGCGAGTCGGTCAGAATCAAGTTTAACTGTTCTACCGCCTGTTCATAATTTCCGGCAGTATAAAAACTTTTAGCTTCCTCCAATCCTGCAAAAACTTGAGATGCAGTCAAAAAAAATAAAAGTCCTAAAATCTTTTTTTTCATTCTTTTCCCCCGATTGTTCTTTTTCCGTTCATATATGGGATCAGGGCTTCCGGTACAGTGACAGTGCCGTCTTCGTTCTGGTAGTTTTCAAGAATCGCTACCATGGTTCTTCCGACAGCCAGACCCGAACCGTTTAAAGTGTGAACCAGTTTCTTTTTTCCGTCAGCGGATTTGTATTTAATATTGGCTCTTCTTGCCTGAAAATCCCAGAAATTACTCACAGATGAGATTTCTCTGTATTTATTTTCGGACGGAATCCAAACTTCTATATCATAACATTTTCTTGCTGAAAATCCGACATCGCCGCTGCAAAGAAGAACCACCTGATAAGGCAGATTCAGTACTTGTAAGCTTTCTGTAATGTCAGCCAGAAGTTTTTCATGCTCTTCTTCCGAGCGATCCTCTTCTACCAGTTTGACCAGTTCTACTTTACTGAACTGATGGACACGGATAATTCCCCGCGTGTCTTTTCCGTAAGACCCGGCTTCTTTTCTGAAACACTGGGTAAAGCAGGCAAATTTCTGAGGCATAGAGTCGATTGTCTCGTCAGAATAAAAATTAGTGACCGGAACTTCTGCAGTGGGGATCAGGAAATAGTCTTCTCCTTCTATTTTAAAAAGATCTTCCTCAAACTTTGGAAGCTGCCCTGTGCCGGTCATGGTTTTCCGGTTGACCATCAATGGGCTCCAGAATTCCTGATAACCTTTTGCGGAATAAAAATCAAGGAAAAAATTAATTAAAGCCCTCTCCAGTCTTGCCCCGTCTCTTAAAAGGACATAAAAACGGCTTCCGGTGAGCTTTGCGCCTCTTTCCAGATCCAGAATCTCCAGTTTTTTCCCGATTTCCCAGTGGGCGAGGGGAGTAAAGTCGAAATTTCTGGGAATTCCCCACTCTTTTACTTTCTGGTTTTCGGTATCGTTTTTGCCAACTGGTACTTCGGGCGCCAGCATATTGGGGAGGATCAAAAGAAGATGGTTGAGTTCTTTTTCGATATCAGCAAGTTCTTTGTCTTTTTCTTCCAGAATTTTTTTTATATCTTGAATTTTTTCGGTAAGATGAGAGGTATCCCCGCCTTTTTGTTTAATTTTCCCAAATTCGCTCGAAATTTGATTCCGTTCATTTTTTAAAGCATCGGTTTCTGTGACAAGATTTTTTCTTTTGGTATTGAAAGAAAGGATAGTGTGAATCAGTTCTTGTGCATTTTCTTTTTTCATCTGCCTTTTGAGACAGTTTTCAAGAACAAGGGCGCTTTCTTTCTCGATCATTTTTAGGTCAAGCATCGTATATCTCCGTATTCATTTAAATCAATTTCTTGATAAATTCGTCCATAGCTTTTGCCAGAGGTTCCGGCGCCGTAAAGACAAACTCATGTCCCACATCCGGTATTTCTACAAATTCCATATGGGGAATCGCGCTTTTAAAAAACATAACAATCCGGCTGTTGATCAGTTTACTTTTGCCTGCTTTGATGAAAATGGTAGGGATCTTGATTTTTTTGGCAGAGTCCCATAAGCTTTTATTTCTTCTCATTCCTTCCATTAGAGTGGCGGGAGCGATGTTTTTCTTGTCGTACCGGAGCTGGAAATTATTACTCTCAGTTTGTTTAAAAGCATATTCTGCCATATATTCCGCCATTTCATGGTTTCCTTTTTTTCCATAAAAGTCTTTGACCTCAAAAATCGTTTTAAAACTTTTCGGAGTGACCATATCAGCGATCAAAAAAGTAAAAACGCCTTTTAAAGGAAGCGACGGCGCACTGTCGATAATCATAAAACCTTTTAAGGTATTTTGATGTAAAGAAGCGTATTTTAAAGCAAACTGACCGCCCAAAGAATACCCTGCAAGATAAAAAGGTTCCTGAATCACTTTTTCATAGAAAATATGAAAATCTTCTGCCACAGATTCAGGAGAATAGTCTTTGATATAACTTTCCCCGTCTCCGGTTTGTCCGTGCCCTTTCAAATCAATGGCAAAAATATGATAATCTTTTTCAAGAAAAGTCATTGCTTTCTGCCAGTAGTGAGATTCAACGATAATTCCGTGAATAAGAAGGAGTTTAGGTTTTCCTGGATTAGGAAGTTCAAGATAGTGGTATTTTAATCCTTTTATTTCTAAAAAATGAGACTCCATATTTCCCCCGAAATATCTAAAATAGTTAAAAAAATTGTAATAAATTTATTGAATTAGCCGATAAATAACAAGAAAAATAAATCAACTGAAAATATTAACACTCTAAAACGGCCGGAAAATGATAAAAAAAATAATGACTCTCATTCTTTTTGTTTTTCTGATTTTCGTCAATAACCTGACTCCATTGAGAACACCCATGTTTAATTATTTTTCACTGGAAAAAGCAAACGGGTATTTTAAAAATAATTCTTACCTCAGTCTTTCTGATATTAAAACACTTAATTTTTTCGGAAAAAAATCTTTTGTCGTTCCGATTGAAGAATTCGCCGATTTTTCTGATCAAGGCTATTATGTCAAATATGATAAAATGGGAATGAAAATCAGTCTTTTTTATCAGGAAACCCTTCTTCAGGAATGGGTGAAAAAATACAACTATCCCCGCCTTGTCTATCCTTATCTTTTTCTTTTTTCAAGCGACATGAGCAAGGCAGAAGTTTTCCGCGTTGATGCCAAAGATTTTAAAAAAACTGTTCAGACTCTTTATAGTAAGGATATGTTTACATCGTGGGCCGTATCTGAAAAAGGAAATCTTTTTATTCTGGGAGACTTGAGCGGCACTTATTTTATCTATGATTTTAAAAATACTAAACTTTACCAGAAGTCGATGGAAAAAAGCCGGATTAATTATATTAAGGGTGTTTCAATCAATGAAGCGGGGGGCTATCTGGTCGAAGGTTCGCTTTATCCTGAGATGCTGGTTGTGGGAAATATTCACGAAGAAAAAAAAGATTTTTATCAGTTTCCTCCCACAGGTAGAAGCAAGAGGCTGATACTGGATTTTTCAAGATTTGCGGTCATAGAAAAAGAAAGCGGGTTTTTTATTTTTGACAAGAAAAGAAAAAAAATCTCTGAGTTTCGAAACGGCGGGCAACTTTATGGAGGGAAAGAATTTTTTTATCAGAACAAAAATTACCTGCTTTTAATGAGTTTTAAAAAATCAAGAATTTCGGCTGATTTGTTTATTGAAAACCGTTTTCTTTATTCCATTACTTTAGAAAAGATCGGGGTTCCTGTCATTTATTCGGAAGGTTCGAAAATGTTTATTTTCTGGGATAAAGGGGTGATTCGGTTATGAAAAGGAAAACTTTGGTTTTGAGCTTTGTTTTCTTGTTTGGAATTGTCAATTTTGCGGAAGAAAACTATCAATGGCCTATTAAAGACATGAAAGATTCGGATATTACCTCGTTTTTTGGAGAGAGCCGGGATGACCATTTTCATAATGGGATTGATATTGCAAAAAAAGAAGCCTTGGTTTATCCTGTGTTGAATGGAGAGATTATTTTTTACTATCATCCTGAAAATGAAATTATCCCTCAAGAGTGGGGCATGGGAAAAACGATTGTGGTTCAGCATTCCAAAGTCCGTTCCTATTATATGCATTTAAAACAGTTTGAAAATAAGGGAACGCTTGTGACACGGGAAATCAGCATCGGGACAGTAGGGGATTCCGGCCGTTCCAGCGGGGCGCATCTTCACTTCAGTATTAGAAAAGACGGAAAACTGGTGAATCCGGTTGATTTTCTTCCGGTGATTAAAAATAACAATAATCCGGTTGCGGAAACCCTGGTCTTTAAAAGCGGGTATTATCAGAAAAGATTAAATAATCTAGAGAATTTTGATGTGGTTCAGCTTCCTCTCCGGGAAAATTTTGAAATTCTTTTAAATACATACGATCCTATTGAAGGCAGAAATCTGACCCGTGCTGTCCGAAAAGTTCAGGTGCAGATTTATGATGATCATGAAGTCGTTTTTTCAAAAGAGCTGAGTTTTGATTTTATAGAAAACGGAAAGCTGAATGGAAAACAGTATTTTCTGGAAGTTTATGATAAATTCTGGAATGAAGTCCTGATGATTCTTGGGAAATGGGAAAAGAAAGAGAGAAAATCAGCTTATACGATCAATGTGAAAATAACGGATAACAGCGGCAATACGACTGCTTTTAAGAAAAAAATCGTTTTCAAATAATAAAAAAATCAGGTTGTCTCGACTCTGCTTTAACAACCTGAAAGAATCATCTTTTTTCTATTCCTTTTTTTTGCCTGTGTTGAGTTTAATAGGCAGATAAAGCGGGCAGAATCCGATCAGCGAGGTCAAAAGAAAAATAACTGCCAGAATGCCGAGTACGATTGCCGCAATGCCGGTCAGCTGACCAGTAAAGTAAAGTACAGCCACAACCGCCGCTAATACAGCCCTGATAATTCTGTCAATAGTTCCCATATTCTTTTTCATAGACAACTCCTTAATCTAATTTGTTCACTATAAATAAATATAATAAATATAATTTGAATATCTAAATATTTTGATTTAGCTGGATTGTCCGCTCATACTTCGACTCTGCTCAGTACAAGCGCCGGACAATAACAATTTTGGGTTGAAAATATTTACAACATCTGGGTATATCTTTAAAAAAATAACCCCCCTGACCTATTTTGACACCCTGCCGGTATTATCTTTAATAGTATGGAACTTTTAAAAAAACTTCAAATTCTTTCTGACGCTGCAAAATACGATGTATCGTGTTCATCCAGCGGAAGCCAGCGTTTAAATCAAGGGAAAGGTATCGGGAATGCCGCTTTGGCCGGAATCTGCCACAGCTTTGCCGATGACGGGAGGTGTATTTCCCTTTTAAAGATTTTAATGACCAATGTCTGCATTTATGACTGCTCGTATTGTTTAAACCGTAAAAGCAACGATGTGCCCCGCGCTGTTTTTACGCCAGACGAGATTGCGCTTCTTACCATCCAATTCTATCAAAGAAACTACATTGAAGGGCTTTTTCTCAGTTCAGGGATTATTAAGAGTCCGGATTTTACAATGGAAAGACTGGTGGAAGCGGTTCAAAAACTCCGCGAGGTTCATCATTTCAACGGCTACATCCACATGAAAGCCATTCCGGGCGCCGATCCCCGGCTGATTCACAAGGCAGGGCTTTATGCCGACCGTTTGAGTGTCAATATTGAACTTCCCTCAGAAAATTCACTCCAAAAACTCGCCCCGGATAAAAGCAAGACCGATATTTTAAAACCCATGTCTTGGATCGGGAATGAAATTAAGGTTATTTCAGAGGAGCAGAAAAAAACCAGAAGAAAGCTCGCTCCCTTCGCGCCGGCGGGGCAGAGTACCCAGCTTATTGTCGGGGCAAGCCCTGAAAGTGATTTTCATATTTTGACGCTTTCTGAAAACCTCTATCAGAAATTCAGCCTGAAAAGAGTTTACTACTCAGCCTATGTGCCAGTCAATCAGGATAATAAACTTCCTATGCTCGTCAAACCTCCGCTGGTGAGGGAAAATAGGCTTTATCAGGCAGACTGGCTCCTTCGGTTTTATGGATTCCAAGCGGATGAAATTTTAGACCCCGACCATAATTTTTTAGATCTGGAGCTTGACCCGAAAGAAGCCTGGGCAATCCGGAATTTTCATCTTTTTCCGGTAGAAATCAATAAGGCCGATTACGAGACACTTCTCAGGGTGCCTGGGGTTGGAGTCAAGTCAGCTTTAAGGATTGTCAAAGCCAGAAAACAAACCGCGTTGACTTTTGAAGGTTTGAAAAAAATCGGGGTGGTTTTAAAAAGGGCAAAATATTTTATCACCTGTGCTGGAAAAAGCCTTTATTCAAAAAACACCAATGAGGCAAACCTGAAAAGAGCTTTAACTTCGGGTTCATCTCTGGATGACTGTTATACCTTGTTCTAATAAAGCGCTGACATGGCTTTTAATTCATTTTTGATATCAGAAATTAATATTTCAGGCGCCAATACTTTTGCGTTTTTTCCCCAGTTCATGACCCAGCGTTTGACTTCAGGAAGAGAACGGGTCTGAAAAGAAAGGGTGAGGCTCCCGTCTTTTTCTTCAGAGAGTTTTTGTTCCGGAAACCAGATTCTTTCTTTAATATAAAAAGCGGCATCGGGATTGAAACGGATTTTAATCTCCTTTTCTTCTTCTTCCGGCAGCACTCCGAATTTTTTCTGAAGAAACTCTTCAATTTGAAAATCTTTTGAAATTTCAAACTGTCTTTCAGTCAGCCGGGGATTTTGAATCCTTGAAAGCGCAAAGACTCTAATTCCCTGCCGTGTCATACAGTAAGCAATCAAATAGGATGTGCCGTTATTATTGACAATGTGGTAAGGGTGAATCAGCCTTTTTTCAGCCTCTTCTCCGGGTTTGGTGTAAAGGATTTCCATTTCCCTGTTTTCTTCCAGCCCTCTGAATACGGTTTCCCAGACTTCATCTTCCACAATGCTGGCTCCGGGATAGAGGAAAGTGTATTTGAAATTGAGCCAGGAAGCCTTGATTTCAATTTTTTCATCCAGTATCCGGTGTATTTTATCAAAAATTTTCATGAGTTTTCTATGGACAGGGGTATTTTTATACTGCTCCAGAGCTTTTTCCGCAATCATCAGCGCAAAGAGTTCGCTTTCCTTGAGATTGAGAATCGAGAGGCGGTAGTTTTTTTTAGAATAAAAATACCCCAATTGATAAGGGTCGTATTCAATAGGAGCATTGAATTCAGTTTTCAGAAATTCCAGATCACGCATAATAGTGCGGATACTGATTTCTTCTCCCTCTTCTTCTAAAAATCCTTTGATAAAATGAGTGGTATTGGGATAATCCCCCGAACGGATTCGTTTGTCGATATAAAGCCATCTGCGGAGCTGATTTTTTGTTTTTCCCATTGTTTTTTCCTGAAAAATTTTATGCTTCATTCAAGATAAAAATACTGAAAGAGAGAAAGAATGTAAAATAATTTGAAAAAAGGAAGGGGGTAGGGAACAACAATCGTTGTCCCCTACTTTTTTAGATTTTTTAGAGTATTTTATCCTTGATGTCTTCAAAGATTTTCTTTGCCAGGTCTTTTGCCATTTTGACAGGATCCTTTATTGAAGCTTTAAATTTCTTATTGTAGTGTTTTTTGAGGAAGACAAAGTCGGCCTGAACTTCTATTTCAGCTCCCCCTGCCATCTTTCCGATCTCGCCTTCAAAAGAAGCTTTGTTCAGATTGAAAAGTCCGCCGCTGGTGATAAAGTCAGCACCTTTTACAATTCCGTCATTGACAGCCTGAAAAGCTTCCAGAGTTTCCCTTTGGGCTACTTTTACCACTTCCAGATACTTCTCTGCTGCAGTTAAGGCGAGTAAAGCGGTGTTTTTGGCTGTTTTCAGACCCACTACCTTAGGATTGAGCTTCACCATCATAAAATTGGCAGATTTTTGAGCCGCTTCCATGACTTTTTGAGCCGCAACCCGTTTTGTTTTAACCGCCGCATGTTCAGCCCATTCTTTTGGTTTTTTGATTTTTTTTGCTTTTTTATACTCCTCCCAAGTCTTTTTTTCTTTTTCTTTCAAATGATTGAGATTTTCGATGGCTTTACTCAATGCGTGATTGAGAGGCTCCATTTTTTTCCTCATATCTTCTTCCGCATCTTTTATCTGATCGTTGAGTTTTCTGACCTTGTCTTTTTCCTGATCCAGTTTATCCTGAGCATGGTTGATTTTTGCAGTTGCATCATTTTTCTTTTTCTCAAGCTTTTTATTAATCTCTTCCATCTTGTCTTTCAGATGAGTGTTGACCAGTTTATTCATTTCTTCGGCAAAATTGCTTTCCAGTTCGATTTTTGCGTAAAAGTTTAGATTTTTCGGGTCGAGGTTCATACTTCCCTCAATTTTCGCTTCATAGAGTTTAAAAAGCTTTAACTGCCCTTTGAGAAACACTTCTTTTTCCTGAAATTCAAAAGTAACGGCTGCCAAGACTCCGAAAAGCTTGACTCCTCCTGAAAAAATCATGTGGTTTTGCGCAAGATCGCTGGTCAGGGCAAGGTCAATCAGAGGTCCTTGTTTTTCCATTCCAGGACCGCCGGTTACTTCCAGAGGGCCGAGTTTGAAAGCTGCAATATTTTGTTTGATAAAAATACCTTCTGTTGAAGATTTGAAATAAGTATCGGAAATCAGTTTATTGTTGATATACAAAGCGCCTTGAAAAGAAATCCCTTCTTCTATCCCGACCGTTTCAGAGCCTCCGGCTGGAGCAAAGCTGACTGCCAGATTCCTAAACTCAATATTACCAACCGGTACTTTTCCCATTGGAATCTTTTTTCCGGTCGCTTTTTCCATCATTTTGCTGGTCATATCCAGAATATCTTTTAATCCGATAGAATTGAGGGATGCTTTAAAAGCAAGCGAGCTGACATTCGGAGTAGCAGGAAGGATCGCTGCCAGTTCTACTTTTTTTGAGCCGATATAGAAAGTCCCGCCCATCCCGATGGAAAGGTTGGCTTTCGCGAGAGCCGTTTCACCGGAGAGCACAATATCTTCCATGGCAAAGCCTTTAATACCCAGCGCGTTGTTCCATGTTCCGTTCATTCTTCCTGCTATGGAGAGAGTGAGGTCTTTGGCGCCTGCTTTCCCTTTCCCTTTTAAAATCGAAACATCCACAGAAAAAGTAACGAGGTCTTTTTTGGGAGGAAGCTCAACAGAAACAGGAATGGAAAGAGAAACAGAACCCTTTGCGTCCAGTCTCATTGTGAGCGAAGTACCTTTAAACCATTTTGGGAAAAATTTGGGGGTTTCAAACTCTGCAAACTTCCCTTCGATATAGTTTTTGGCTGTTTCAGGAGAAACAAGGGCGTGAAACTGGGTTTCCGGCTTGAGTGCAAAAAGTTCTCTTGCTTTATCGAGAGCCGCTATTCCTTTCAGGCTGGTTTTGGCAAAAAGATTGATTCCTCTTCCTGCTTCCAGAGTTTCCACTCCTTCCCCAAGGTGATCCTGAAGGAGTTTTTGCGAGTTTTCAGGAAAAACACCGGCAGGAAGAGACAGATTGGCATTGGAAAAAAGAATTCCAGAGTCTTTCAAAGACATATTTTTCAGAATCGGGAGTTTATTCAGTCCCGGAATATTTTTAAAGACATCCCACTCTCCGCTCACACTGCCCCAGATAAACATCCTGTATTTAGGTTGTTTGAGTTTTGTTTTTCCGGTAGTGGAAGAAGGAGTGGTTTTAGTGTCCGTATTTGAGTTTTTCTGGTAATCAGGATTCTTGCTGATTCCGAAAACAATATTCATGTTTTTTTTAAAGATTTCTGCCTCACCGGTGAGGAAGATGATATTTTCGGTTTCGGTTTTTCTGACCTGTACCCCGACATTTTTAAGGCTGATTTTACCGGGGATTTCAAGGCTTGAAAACTCAGCGACTGCGCCCAGATTAATTTCCCCGCTTCCTGCCTCAGCCTGAAACTTGGTTGAAAGATTGTCGAAATACTCGTCTTGATCAGAAACCTGTGCGCCTGCATTAAGACTCATAACGGCTGTCATTATTGCAATGACAAACAAATGCTTCATGTGTTGAAACTTCACTTTCATATAAACTCCTTTTTAGCCTAAGCTTTTTTTCTATTGCGGACATTCATGAAAAAGAGTTTGACAAAAAAAATGAGTATCATCTAAAAAACATTTTCTTCAATAGTTTTTAGAAGATGCCCAAAGTTGATGAAACGATCTTTTTCTTGTTGAAAAATCTTAGTATTTAATTATAACAACTTGAAAATAAGAAACAAAAAAATATTTTTTCTTAAATTATTTTTACTTTTTAAAAACCCATACTTTTTAATTCTTTTTTTCTATTATGCAGTTTTTTATGAATTTGGATATCAGACAGGAGATACAGGGAACAACGATCGTTGTTTCCTATTCTATATTTATTGTTTTTTTAAAGAATTTTGTCTTTAATATCGTTGAAAATATTTTTTGCTAAGTCTTTTGCCATTTTGACAGGGTCTTTGACCGCAGCTTTAAATTTTTTCTTGTAGCGCTTTTTGAGAAAAACAAAATCAACCTCAATCTCAACTGCGGCTCCTCCGCTCATTTTTCCAATTTCTCCCTCAAAAGAGGCTTTGTTGAGGTTAAAAACACCTTCCTAAATTGGGAGGGATTTTTTTCTGTGGCAGTATTTTTTGGGTTATTTTATTTGCAAGTTTTTCTAACCTATCGCTGTCCGAGTTAATTTCAATAATAATCGACAGCCTGATTAATCCATTTCTCGTTTTAATC
>Ga0209518_1002928_pt1 | contig 15207 bp, 19 predicted proteins | sample RifGroB1_FD_183993 | JGI IMG/M metagenome (GOLD analysis project Ga0209518, IMG submission 183993) | Groundwater microbial communities from Rifle, Colorado, USA - Groundwater B1 (SPAdes) (version 2) | ecosystem: Environmental > Aquatic > Deep subsurface > Groundwater | place: Rifle, Colorado...
GCAAGTATGTCTATAACATTTAGATTGGACTTAACTGATGATGATGTAGATGAACCAGAAGAATGTCATGGTAAATTCACAAACGGAAAATTCCACTTTGTAGGAAGAGCTGTTTAAATTAATTTTTTATTTTTTATTTTTTTTCTTTGAATTTTTTATTTTTCAAGTCTTAGTGAAAACTCATTTAATTTTTTTAGACTTGAAAAAATACAGAAATTGCAGTCTCTTTGCAAACCAGCAATTTCTGTCTCACAGAAAAAATAAAAATTTTTTCTGTGCCCAAAAATCCATTGGATTTTTTGGTTTCAGTTTGTCGACGAGAAAATTAAAAACTGAAAATAAACGCGAAAGATTAAAAAGAAAACTGCTAAGTTGTCTTTTCCGCGATATGAAAGGAGGCATAAAAAAATATCGCTTAACCGCAAATAGAGGGAAAACTCTATAAGAAAACCGCAAGGTTGTCTTTATTTTTTATTTCTTTTTTTTGAAAACAAGAGAGGGAGAAATCTTTTGAAATAATTTGGCTCGCTCGCGAAAAAATTTTTTTGGGAAATAAATAATCTTTTAAATCCTGAATTAAAGTAAGTCACGATTTACAAAAAACTTTGCTCTCATTTTCAAAACCAATAATCAAGAGTAAAGATTCTTTTCAGATTAATAATTTTTCTGCGGAAAAATTAAGCAAAACCAATTTTGAAGCAAAATAAATTGCACGAAGTGCGTATTTTTTCTTTCTTTTAATTTCTCGACGAGAGATTTATTTTTAAATTTGCCCCCGATATCAAAAAACCAAAAAATTTAAAACAAAAAGTATTTAAATAACATTATATAAGATTATTTAATGGTAATAAAAACATTTAATTTAGAAGAAAGTATTTATAATCAATTCGCAGAATTTTGCAGAGAACATGGTTTAAGCATGAGCAAACAAATAAATATTTTTATTAAATCTCAAATAGAAATTGTTCCTAAAATACGCGCAGAATATCTCAATAAACTGGAATCTATAAGAAAGGGGAGATTTGTTAAAGTGGGAAGTATAGAAAATTTTAAGAAGAAGTATTCATAAATTAAGTTATGGTTTATTTTTTCTAAATTATCAAAAAAAGATAAACTTCAATTTGAAATATTAACAAGAAAAATAAATGAAATAATTGAAAACCCAAAAATAGGAAAACCTTTGACTGCAAATATGTCTGGACAATGGAGAGTTCATATTAGAAATTTTGTATTGACCTACGAAATTCTTGAAAATGAGAGAATAATTCGTCTTCTTGATTATGCTCATCATGACGAAATATATAAATGAAATTTCACGACGAGAAAATATCTTGCAGAACCCAAAAACCCCGAGTTAAAATTTAGTTTTACATTAATTGTTTCTTGAAAATTTAATCTTATTTCACTTCAATATATTCTTTCTGTCTCATAAATTTATTTAAAGAAATGCGTTCTAAAATTAAAATGAAAAAGAGATTAATCGTAGCAGTTTTATTTTTAATAATTATTCTCGGAATTTTAAGAGCGGAAAGTTTTGGTTTGGGCGGAGGAATTGGGGTTAATATTTGCGTAGGAGAAACCTGTCCAGAAAACTCTCAAAATAATTCTCAAGAACAAAATTCAGAAGAAACAACTTTTACAAACTTAGAAAATAGAAATTCAGATAATAAAAATTATGAAATTCTGCAAACCAAATTTTTCAATCAAGAACCAATTCAATTGCAAGAAATAAAATTAGCCCCTGTTGAAACAAAAACTCCAAAATTAAATTTGATTTTAAGTTTTAGTTTTGTTTTTATGATTTTTTTATCTGTATACTTAATCAGGTTTGTAGTATAGTAAATGATAAATGTTTTACATTTCCTAAATAGTCAAGACATAGAATCTCAATTTGAAATGTCATTGACTATAATAGAGGATATTGCAAAATAGTTTTTCCAAGATAATAATCCTTATAAATAAATCACTACCGAGAATAATATGAAAAAAAGAGAAATCTTCATAAGTTTGATTTTGATTGTATTTTTTAGTTCGTTGATTTCGTCGTCGCTGACAGCGTCAATTGACAAGCCAAGAATGGTTTTATATAAAAATATTTCAGAAGGAAAAATTTTGGAATTTGAAAACAGCGTGATTGCAAACAACGAAAATGATTATGATGTAAATGTGTTAGTTACTCCCACAGGAAATTGGACAGACCGAGTAACAATTAGACAAAAAGAATTTGTCTTAAAAGAAGGCGAGACAAAAGAAATTTTTTACAATATTAAAATCGACAAAGAAGGATATTACAGCGGAGATGTTTTAGTGACTTTCAAGGACCCAACCACAAACGCAGACATTTCTGTTGCTCAGGACTTAGTTGTAATTGTAAATCCTGTTGAAAAAAAATCAGAAAATGTTTTTCTCCCAATCCTCTTAGGAATTGTCGGAGTTTTAATTATAATCTCAATATTAATAATGCTTAGAAAAAAATGAAAAAAATAAATATTTTTTACCTTTTAAAATTCAAAGGCAAGGAAGAATTATTAAAATGAAAAACAAAATATTCGTCATCATAATAGGAATAATCTTATTCGCAAATTTGGTCTTAGCAGAAGATGTTGCTTATGTTGTTCATTATAGCTATCAACTAAAACCAGAAGTTGTCAGTGCAATTCAAGAAGCAGGATTTTCTTACAAAATAATTTATGATGCAAATCTCACAACAATGAATCTCTCGCAATATAAAATTTTAGTTCTCAACGACGAGGATTTCCCACATTGGAATTTAATTCCAGTAAATAATCAGCCCGCATTAATTCTTGACGGAAATAATTTAGACGAATGGGGCTGGACTCTTGCTATTTCAAAATCACGACAAAATGTTCCATTCCATGTGGCAATAGATTTAACTCATTCAATCACAAGTTGGTTGACAGGCAACGATGTTCAGATTTACAGAACAAAAGACGCAGATGTTTATTATTTAGCGAGTTATAATAAATACAACGGAATTCACACTCTTGCGTCTAAATTAGGAGACGGCGATGTTGTTATCGGAGTTGCTGAAGCAGGGACAACTTTAACAAAAGCAGGTTATCCTTCGACAAATGTAAATGCAGACACGGTTTTTTTTGGAATTGCCGACGCTGATCAATGGACAAATGAAAGCAAAGAATTGTTTAAAAAATCTTTAAAATGGCTTTCAGGAGAAAGTTCTTTTGAAGTAGAATTAAAAAAAGGACAAAATTTAATCTCGCTTCCAATAATTCCAAATTCAAATTTTGTCGCAGACATTTTTGCAAATCCAAATATAATTTCTGTAAAAAAATATGAATTAACTTTTTCAACAACAAATCAAATTTTCAACAACAAAGGTTATTTTGTAGAATCAAACGCAAACTTAACTCAAACAATCAACGGAAAAAGATTCACGCAAACACAAACAATAAATCTTATTCAGGGAATGAATCTCGTCGGAATAAGTTCAACAAAAAATATTTTATTGAGTTCTCTTCCTTCACAAGTAATTGAGGTTTCAAAAAGAAACAGCGACGGAAGTTATCAAGTTGCGACAAAATATTTTGGAACATGGTTCAACACATTTGAATTAGAGCCAGGAAAAGGATATTGGTTTAAATTAAACAGCGACGCGAGTTGGAGTTACTCGCCCTAAAATGAAAAAAATATTTCATATTTTTTGCCTTTTAAAATTCCAAAAAAATAAAAACGGAATTATTAAAATGAAAAGAGTTATAATAATCATGATACTATTAATGAGCCAAATCGTCAGCGCAGGAACAATGAAAATTTATCCAACAGATGACGCATATGTTGAAAAAGAAAATCCAAATTCAAATTACGGGTCTGAAACAACTTTGAGAGTCGGACACGAATTAAGTCATGGAACAGACAGAAGCTATTTAAAATTTGATTTATCGTCGTTAAATGGAAAAACAATTACTTCTGCAAAACTTTCAATTTTTGCAATGCCTGAACAAGGAGAAATCGCAAAATTAAATTTTGTTTCAAATAATAATTGGAATGAAGAATCAATAAATTGGAACAACAAACCAAGCGAAACAAATTTAGTTGAATCAAAAATAATCACAAGTTCTGGAAGATATGAGTTTAATATTTTATTTTATGTTCAAACTTCGCAAGTTTCATTTGTTTTAATTGAAGATGGAGAAAATGACTTGATAATGTTTGCATCAAAAGAGTACAATCCAGATAATATAAACTCGCCGTATCTTGAAGTTGTTTACGACGGGGCAAGCATCTGTGCAACTAACGCAGACAGCGACGGAGATGGAAAAATAAATATGTCTGAATTATTAAATTATATAAGCGGTTGGAAATCTGGAAGTGTCTCAATGTCAAACCTACTAAATGCAATTGGCTTTTGGAAAGCAGGAGCGGGGTGTTAATGATAAATAAAAAAATAATTTTGTCAATTGTCTTATGTTTTGTTTTACTAAATTTAGCAAGTGCTTCAAGTGTCACAAGAAGTTTTTCAAAAACAACTTTAACTCCTGGAGAAAGTTTTTCTGTAACATTAAATGTTGCTGTGAGTGGAGGAGACACATTCTATGCAATTGATGAAATTTTGCCGTCGACATTATGGACAATAAATAATAATGGGGGGGGAGATACGACCCAAACAGGACACTTAAAATGGATAGTAATCAGCGGAGCAACTTCAACTTCCTACACTTATACATTAACTGCTCTAACTACTTCAGGGGTTTACACATTTTCAGGAACTTATGGATTTGAAAGTTTGGGTTCATCAACTCCTGCAATATCAGGAGCAAATCAAATTACAATTTCTAGCTCTTCTTCCCCAACAATTTTAATAAATGAATTTGAATCAAATCCTGCTGGAACCGACTCAGGTAACGAATGGGTTGAACTTTATAATCCAAATAGTTTTGCGGTTAATTTAACAAATTGGAAATTATACGACGGATTAACTTCTCCGAGTTTAATTAAAAATTTATCTACCACAATAAATGCAAATTCTTATTATGTCTATGAATTAACTGCAACAAAATTAAATAATGCCGATGAATTTGTGACATTAAAAGATTCTTCTGATAATCTTATTGACGAAACTTCAACTCTTGCAGAAAGTACTGCGACTTCAAAAACTTGGCAAAGAATTCCAAACGGGGTTGATACAAACACCGACGGGGATTGGCAATTTTTGGAAAATACAAAAGGTTATGCAAACGGAAATGTTTCTCAACCTCCAACTCAAAGTGATGCAACAGATGACTTAATGGTAAATTATGTTCGCGGAAAAATAAATATTGGAACAGAAGTCGCGCCAGCAGGAACAACTTTCACAATTGAAATCCTCGACGGAACAAACAAGGGCTACAAATATTCAGGAATTGTTGATGATTCAAAAATATTTTCTTCATTAAGAGGAAACGGATATTTTGATACATCAGACCAGATTGGATTTAACACTGGAGCAAAATTCAGAGTTAATGTAACTTCAGAAAAAAAATGTTCTGCAAATGGAACTTTCCAAAATGGAGGCAACGGAAATTTTAACACATTGGAAAATTTATTAATTGTAAACTGCGAAAAAAATGTCGCACCAGTTTTAAGTTTTATCGGAGACAAAACAATTAATGAAGGTGAAAATTTAACAATACAATTAACTGCAACAGACACGAACCACGACGCATTAAGATATTACACAAACGCAAATTTCGGAAGTTTAAATTCAACAACTGGATTATTCAAGTGGAATATTAATTATGTTTCTTCAGGGGATTATAATTTTGTTTTTAATGTTACAGATGGAGAATTTTGGGATGAAGAAATCGCAAACATAAAAGTCGTAAATAAACCAGTCGCGCCAGTAATAAATTCATTTTCACCAACAGGAAAAATCTTGACAACAGAGGACTCAGATATAACCTTTAGTGTAAACTGGACAGACCCAGATGCTCAAGGAACAATCACAACAAAGTGGTTTGTCGACGGAGTTTTGGTTGTAAGCGACACAAATTCGTATACAAATAATGGAAACGGAAACAACGGAACATTTAATGTAATGTTTATTATTGAAGACGACGTGTTACATAATTCAAAAAACTGGACTCTTGTAAGAAGTAAATTCCCAATTACAGAAAAATACAACGGAGAAACAACAAATTTTTCAGAATTAGATGAAACAGAATTAGATTGTGTTCAAAATTTAATCTTAGAAAGAATTTTTCACGGAAAAATTGAATTCTTAAATTGCGTAGACATGAATGACATTGTTGATTTAGACAGCTATACAGAAATATTAAACGGATTAATCGGAGTGGATTCAAATTTTTTCCAAGCACTAAAAAATATTCCAGCAAAAGTAACCTTTTACAAGTTAGGATTTAAAAAAACTCCGACAATTTATTATAATGATGATTTCACATTCAACAAAAATAATGTAAACCAAATTTGTCCAGAAAATATTTGCGAAAATATAAGTTACGACGCTGTTTTAGGAAAATTAAGTTTTAATGTTCCAACATTTTCAACTTTTGTCCTAAAGGCGCAACAAAATTGTTCGCAACAAAACGGATTTATTTGTTCATCAAAAGAGACCTGCAAAGGAGTAAATCTTTTAGCAGAAGATTGTGATTTGTGCTGTTCAATAAAATGCATTCCTGGGTTCAAAGATATAAAGACATGTGAACAACCTGACTCAACAATCGCATTAGATATTGAAAATCCCGACGACGAAGACGACTTTGAAGTTGGCGAGACAATAAAAGGAGAAGTAAATATTGAAAACAATTTTGATGAGAAAAAAGAATTTAAATTAAAAGTCGTGCTTTATGATTTAAGCGATGACAAAGAAATTGAAACTTTCAAACAAGATGTAAAATTAAAGTCATCAAAAGATGAGACAATTGAATTTGAAATTCAGACGCCAGAGGATTTGGACGAAGAAAATGATTATTACATTTATGTAAAAGCAGAAGATGAAGACAATGAAACAATTTGCAACGAAGAATATATTAAAATTAATTTTGAAATTCCAGAAGAAAAAGTTGTTATCAGCGACGTGAAAATCACTCCGACCTCTGTTTATGAGGGCTATGAAATCGCAGTAGAAACCACCTTGGAAAATATTGGAGAAGATGATGTTCAGGGAAAAATAAAAATAGAGATTATTGGTTTGAATATTTCTACACAAAGCGAAACATTTGAAATAGAAGGCAAAGACAGCGACGACGACAAAATCGCAAAAAGATTATATTTAAAAATTCCTGAAGATACAAAAAAAGGAATTTACAATTTGAGAGTTTCATCTTTATTTGCAGAAGGGGACTTTATTGACGAGCAAATAGAAATTTTAGAAAATATTCCAAGCTCTCCAGAAAATAGAAACTTAATTATTTTAGGAGAGAAAAATTTAATTACAGAAGAACAACTGCAAAACCAGGCAATAAAATTAACTGGAAAAACAACAAGCAAAATTGACACTATTTTATCAACAGGAAAAATAATCAAACAAGACAATGTTGAAATAAATGTAGAATTAAAAAATGGAAAGAAAAATATTTTCAAAAATTTAACCGGACTTGGAGATCTGTATGTAAAAATAACTAAAGGAAATATTTTTGCAGGAGAAGGTGAAAATGGAGTTGAGAAATCCAATGCGATTTATTATTTAATCGCAGGAATATTTATCGTCGGTATTTTAATTATCGGGGTCTTGATTTTGAAGAGAAGATAAAAATCATTTATCAAATTTTATAGTTTAGATACAAAAATTTTCAAAACATTAATAAAACCTTTTCTCTTAAATAAATTATGAAAAAAAGAGGACAAGCATATTTGCTATCTGCGATAATTATAATTTCAATCATCTCAGGTTTTTTTGCTGTTAGAAATTATTCTGATAATTCAGAAAATGTAAAAATTTACAGCTTAAAAGAAGAACTGGGAATTGAAAGCGAAGAGGTTTTGGATTACGGAATTTACAACAGAAAAAATATAGAAACCTTGCTTGAAAATTTCACGCGACTTTATTCTGCTTATGCAGGAACTGAAAAAGAAATTTATTTTATTTTTGGAAATACCGACGGAGTTTACATTGCGAGTTACAGGGATTTAGAAACAGGAACTGTTTCTGTGACAATTCCAGAGACATCGTTCACTTTAATAATTAGCGAAAAGGGCTATCAAAAAGAAAGAATCAGCGCGTCTGCTTCAGGAGAAATTGAAGTAAAAATAAAAGACACCTCTTATAATTTTAAATTAAACCCAGGAGAAAATTTTTATTTTATAATCGCTCAGGAAATTAAAGGAAATCAATATGTTGTTAAAAAATAAAAATTTTAAATCAAAGAACCGCAGAAATTTTTTAAGTCCTAAAAAAAATCCACGACATTTATGTTGTAGTTTAGTTACGCGCGTATTTTTTTGGGAACAAGAGAAAATTTCACGACGAATTTTCTCTGCACAAAAATTAAAAACAGAAAACAAAATTTTTGTGTCAAAAAACCAAAACAAACCCCATACTTTAGTGGGGGGTAAAAACCCACAAGGTTTTTTGATAAATAAAAAAGGATTGAGCGAAATCGTGGGTTATGTTCTTTTAATTTTATTTGTAATAATAATCAGCGTCGGTGTTTACTTGTGGTTGAAGTCATATGTTCCAGAAGAGGAATTAAAATGTCCTGAAGAGACCTCCATATTAATTAAAGAATTATCTTGCGTAAATTTACCAATTCCAGATAGAGAGACCGTAAAAGAAATTAAAATTATTTTAAAAAATAGCGGAAAGTTTAACATTGATGGATATTTTATAAGAGTAACAGAAAGCGAAGAGCAAAAAATAGGAACAAAAGATTTATCAAATTATTTTAATAAAGTTTTAAGCGAACTCGCTGGAGTTGGAAATTCTGCGACACAACACGGAGGCTCGCTAAGATTTTACAACGCATTAGAATCTAACGACGAGAAAACCGCAATTTTTCAAGTTCCTTATTCTTTTGCAAATCCTTATTCAATTGAAATAATTCCATTTAGATTTCAAGAATTCAAAAACAAAAACAGATTTGTGACTTGCGGTGAAGCAAAAGTTTTGCAGAAATTGGAATGCAGTTAAGACAAAAAAGTTTCAAGACAATTTATAATTGTTACTCAAAAGGTTATACTTCACTAAGTAAAGATTTATAAACTTGAATTTATTAAAATTAAAATGGGGGAAATAATTCTAAAACTTCGCGGATATAAATGCGAAAGATGTTCTCATAAATGGTTGCCGAGAAATTCTAAGAAACCAATAATTTGTCCAAAATGTAAATCTCCTTATTGGAACAAACAAAAAAGAAAATGAAAACTACTCATAAAATAATTCATGGAAATTCCTTAGAAGTATTAAAAAAAATTCCTGATAACTCGATTAATTTAATATTCGCTGATCCGCCATATAACATGTCAAAGAAAAATGGCTTGGGCTGGAAATACAGCAAGCATGTTACAATGCAACAAGAATGGGATATGTTTTCAAAAGATGATTTTTTTAAGTTTAATCGAGAATGGGTCGCGGAATGTTTTAGAATTTTAAAGCATGGCGGAAGTTTATGGATTTCTGGAAGTTTTCATAATATCTATCAAATAGGATTTATTATTCAAGAATTTCATCCAGAAATCAAGATAAATAATAGTATTGTATGGTTTAAACCAAATGCTCAACCGAATATAAGTTGCAGAATGTTTACAGAAAGCACAGAACATTTAATTTGGGCTACAAAAAACGGCGACGGATCAAAATGGAAATTTAATTATCCATTTACAAAAGAGCATATTTTTGATTCAATAAACCCAAAGGGAAAACAATGCAGGAATGTTTGGGTTATTCCTCTAACTCCTAAAAAAGAAAAATGGGCAGGAGAACATCCAACACAAAAACCCTTTGAATTATTGAGAAGAATTATTTTATCCTGTTCTGACGAGGGGAATTTAATTTTGGATCCTTTTGCCGGAAGCGGAACAACTTCTGCAGTAGCAAAATATTATGGAAGAAATTCTATTGGAATTGAAATAAGCAAAGAGTATATTGAGATAATAAAAAAAAGATTGCAAAAAGGACAGAAAACTCTTTCAGGAGATGACGCAGAAATAATATTTGAAAGATAAATTAATCCAAATACCAAAGAGGTTTAAGATTATCGTCGTATTTCTTATCTTTTTTATTCTCTAATGAAACATATTTTGCTTTTGGGGGCTGTCCTTTAGCAACACTCATACAAAGATTATCAATTTCTTTTGGGCTATCAATAAATTCTCTAACCCATCCATGCAAAAATAAAGTAGCTGGTTCAAATTTACTCTCGCGAGCATATCCATATTCTTGTTCTATAACAAATAATTGAAATAAAATTCCAGTTATAATAAGAGGATTCAAAAAATGTTCAAATTTTTCTTTTTCTAATTCTTGCAATTCTTTCTCTGGATCTTTCCCATAAAAAATATTATCAAATGATAAAAGCAAATTTTTCTTTAATTCTGGTCTGCTCCTTATTCGTAAATTTAAATCAATCATAACTCTAAGATGATTTGGTCTAAACCTTCTTTCGCCATCTTTTAACCAAACCTGAAAATTTTTATTTAAATCATAATCTTTAAATCTTTTAGAAAGTTTTGAATGACGATAAATATAAATCTCTAAATTCTCCTTTTTGAAAATAATCTTTTCTTTATCAAACTCCAAATCTTTTACAATCTGAAATGCTTTTTCCTTAATCATAATTCTATTAACAACTTTGATTTTTTAAATTGGATCTTTTTTCAAATGCGATGAGATAATTCTAGCTGTTGAAAAATAATCACCAAATCCTTAAATTAATTTCTCCAGAAACCAAAGAAACAGAATTATTAATATACTGAACTGAAATTTTTTTAGAATAAATATTTGTCAGGGCAGTTGTGTTTTTTGTGGCGATTACATTTCCATTGTCGTCGTAAAAATCAAATTCAAATTCAGCATCTTCCGGAATTTCCAAACTTGTTTTTAAATTTTCATAATCTCTTTCATAAAATTCAAACAATAAATTTATTTTTTTCTCAAAAGAATAATTTTCAATTTTTACAGAATTGATTTCAAAATTGTCATCAATGGATTCGCAACTTCCAAGAAATTTTGTCTTGTCTTCAAAACTATCTGAAGAAAAAATTTTCAAAAATCTTTTGTTTTCATTTTTTATTTTAAAGACCGTTGAGCTTTGATAATCCAAAATTTTTTCATTGGATTTAACAACAAAACCTTTTTTCAACCTGCTAATTAATTCAGAGTCACTTATTGAAACACATTCAGAATTAAATTCAAATTCAGGAGAAACAGAAATCGTGAGAGTTATTATTTCAGATGAAATATTTTTTAAAAGATTTTCTGCAATTTTTTCAAGAATTAATGGTTTGTCTTTAACTTTTGTCGTCGGAATAAGAACAGAATAAATAAAAATTAAAAAAGTCACAAAAACCACAAACGAAAGAACAAAACCGACATGCGAACCATTTTTTTTCATAACTAACTAAAGAAAAGAGGTTTTATATTTTTAACTTTGTATTAGTTTAGAAAATTGGGAAATATTTTTAATCATATAATGACAACAAAAGGAAAAGTTTAAAAATGCAAAAATTCTGAATTTATTATGATAGAACATAAGGATAGATATAAAAAAGACAAGACCTTTCTGGTTGTTTTGCAGATCAGCAAGTAACTCCTGATATAAAACAAATAACTTCAAGAGATCAATTAATTGTTGGAGAGGAATACCTTAGAATGTATCAAAAACGCGATTGCCATTCTGTAAGGGAGGCTTCTTTTACATTGTTAGAAATCATGGATAAACAAATCAATTCGGAGATAAGAGTTAAATACCCTTCAGGAATAGTTGACACATTATTTCTATGTCTTTTTGGAATAGCCCCTTCTGAAAATGGTAAATGGGACGCCGAGTATTATTTAATGCCCGCTGAATAATAATATTATCAATTTCAAGAAGTTTTATAAATTCCTTCTTACTAAATATTTCATGAATCTAAAAAAAAGAAAAATAAAAAAAGCGGTCTCTCCGATTGTCGCAACAGTTCTTTTAATAAGCATTGTTCTTGTTTTGGGAATGATTGTATTTTTGTGGATGAGAGGAATTACAAAAGAAGCAATAACAAAATTCGGAAACGAAAATATTGAACTCGCTTGCGAAAAGATAAATTTTGAAGCAGGTTATTCTTATTCTGGTTTAGATATTTCCAACACAGGAACAGTTCCTATTTTAAAATTCAAAATAAAAATTTTCAGCGACGAGAGTTACACAACAGAAGAAATAAACGAACCGCTTCCAGCAGGAAAAGTAAACTCAGTCAGCGACGCATCTCTTCCGTCTTCAATTTCTTCAGCAGAAAAAATTATTTTAATTCCTGTCTTGCTTGGAAATTCAAATAAAGGTCAGGCGTCTTATGTTTGCGACGAGAAATACGGAGAAGAAATTACAATATGAAAAAACAATTTCAAAATCTCAGCTGTGCCTTCGCACAGATCGCCATTAAAGATTTTGAATACAAAAAACAAAACGTTTTTTGTCTTTCCCAAATCACCGAAGGAAAAAGATTTGGTAAACATACAGAAAATTTTAGAAAAAATTTTCTGTCTCTTAAAATCCTCGTTTTACTCGGAGGTTCAAGATGAAAAAAGCTGTCTCAACAATAATCGCAACAGTTCTTTTAATCGCACTTGTTTTAGCAATAACCTCCATTGTTTGGGTTGTGGCAAGAAACATTGTGGAAAAAAATTTGGACGAAGCAGAATCTTGTCTAGAGGTCTTTAACAAAGTTGAATTAAATCAATTATACACTTGCTACACTGAAATTGATTCAGCGACGACGCAGACAAAATTTTCTGTAAAAGTCGGAGAAATAAATTTAGATAAAATAATTCTCTCTGTTTCTGGAGAGGGAAATGTGAAAACAATAGAATTAAATTATATAGATAATGCAAACCTTGAAGCAGTGGGAACTGGCTCAGATACAAAAATACCGACGACAAATTCTGGAAAAACCTACAAAATAAAAACAGATTATTTTAAATTAAAGCCAGACAGAATAGAAATAATTCCATTTGTAAATGGAGATTCTTGCGGAGTTGTGAGTGTAATAAATTCTATTGAAAGTTGTGAATAAAATAAAACCAATACAAAAAGTTTATGCAATATCCCCAAACAAACAAGTTTAAACTGGTTTGCTAATCGTAAACAACCCTCCACTAAAGTGGCAGACATTTGCGTGATTGTTTTCTAAAATTTTTTCAATTTGTTGAACACCGACGAGAAAATCATAATAATCAGGATTAAAAGTTTCTTTTTGCATTAATTTTTTCTGAGAAAAAATCCTGATAAGTGTCGGATTTTGGGTAAATTAAATCCTATGCCTTCGGAACCAAATTTACTCGCGACAAAGTCGCGTGTATTATTTAATTTAACTGCTTTGCAAGATTTATAATTCAAAGATCTCTCGTCATAAAAATAATTTTATTCCCTTTCTTCAGAACTTTCTGAAAAAGATTCTGTCTCGTCTTTTTCTTCTTCAGGATTTGCAAGTTCCATTATCTCGCCTTCTTTTGCGATTTCTTCTTCCTCGCTTGCTTCTTTTTTTTCAATTTCGTCGTCGTCAATTTTTTGTTCTTTTGTTCTTCTTAATTTTTCTTCTTTCTTTTTTGGAAAAGGTCTGTGAACAGAAATTGGAAGAACATTTGAATTTAATTCTGTTTCTGCGATTTTCAGAGCGTCGTAGTGAATTTTTTCTAAGTCCTCTTGATTTATTTTTATAAGTAAGGGGGCGTTCATTGCAATTTGCAAAGCTCTTGCACCAAGTATTCTTGCTTTTTCGTATTTTGTAAATTGATTTGCATCTATCATTTTATATTTTGATTTTTTTAATTTAAAAACTTATTTATAGTCAAGGGCATAGATTTTGTTTAATTTATTATGTCATTTACTATAATTTTTCTAATTTTTTACTAATGCCTTTCCAGACCTTTTCAACCATGTCTAAAATTTTTTCCATTTCTTCAACTTTAATGCTTTGCTCGTTGCTTTTTTGCATTGAACTAATTATTCCGTCTGCGCTTCCGATTGCAATTCTTGTATCGCTTATATTTTCTTCTTCTGTTGTTGGATCAACAATTATACTATCTCCTATTTTATGGAAAGAAATTGAAAGCGGAATTTTTTTTGCTAGCGGAAGTTTTTGTTTTGATTCTTTTTCATAATCAATTTTTCCTGTTTCTTCGTCGTAAAATGGAATTTTTGCATTTTTCAAAGCAGCGATTGCGCCAATGCACGCAGCGTCAATTAAATTTCCGTCGTCGTTGATTGAGTAAACATCTATGAAAATTGTCCAGACCTTTTCTCCTTCTTTAATGCAAAGTTTTTCTAATTCAATTACTTTACTTTCTCTGATTGCTCTGTCTGTAATTCTTCCTATTTCAATTGAATCAAATTTCGGAGGGCCGAGTTCATATTTTGGAGAACTCAATGGAAGAAGTTCAACACTTACCATTAAATTTCCTTTGTCTTGAGAATCAGGATATGGCTCGCCGACATTCATCTTAACACCGACGAGAACTTCTGTTTTTCCGATTTTAACTCTTGCGCTTCCTTCTGCGTTTTCTGAAATTCCTGTCTCAATTGAAATTTCTCTAAACTCTATTAGCTCTCTTTTGTCAAATCTTTTTCCTTGTTCTAAATATTTTTTTATTCTGTCTGCTGTAAGTTTTGGGGTAATTTGTTCAGTCATTTAAAAACAACCTCGAGGTTTTTTTTATGAATTTCCCTTTTTTGTTCAGGTGAGCGATATTTTTCTATGCCTCCGACGATATCGCATAAATTCAATTTTATTTTAAGTTCATTTTTCATTTTACGCTGTCACCTCTTGTCTTGGTTGCATTGCTTGATTCCATTGGGCAACAAGTTGTTGATATCTTCTTCCAAAAAAAATTTCTTCATATCTTTCAGCAAATCTCCAATCTTTTACAGAAACATTTTGACCTAAAATAGTTGCAAAGGTTGGTTTTATTCTTATCACTTCTAGAGAACTTTGCAAAAATAGGTTTTTGAAATTTAATTTTGATTTATGCAAAAAATAATCAACTTTGTCGTCGGGAATTTTCCATAAAGTTTGCAAAAATATTTTTGCGACAGAAAAATG
>Ga0209518_1002929_pt1 | contig 15207 bp, 17 predicted proteins | sample RifGroB1_FD_183993 | JGI IMG/M metagenome (GOLD analysis project Ga0209518, IMG submission 183993) | Groundwater microbial communities from Rifle, Colorado, USA - Groundwater B1 (SPAdes) (version 2) | ecosystem: Environmental > Aquatic > Deep subsurface > Groundwater | place: Rifle, Colorado...
CTGCCTGAAAGACGCCGCGAGCGGCGGCAACGAAGGACGGGGTTTTCATCTCGCCGCGATTTTGGAAGACACGAGCCACAGCGCTTTGCAGACCGACGCCGACGCCAATGTTTCCTCGTACGAAAAGTGTACAGGAAGCGCGAACGATTTCAACGGCCAGACGGCGGGTTGGTATGATATCAAACCTTAACCACGAATTCGTCATTGCGAGCCCCGCCAAGGCGGGGCGCGGCAATCTTATGAGACCCCTCGGCCGCCGTGGGCGACCTCGGGGTCAAGGTTTGGCAACTAAAAATCTTTCGCCTCGCGGCTCGGATTTTTAGGCCAAGCCCTTGAGTTATCCACACCCCCATTTAACTTTCCTTGAAATTTTGGTATAATTAGAATCAAAGGTCGCGCTAAGCGCGACAAAGGTCGAACTTCAAAAAAATAAACATAAAAAACAAACAAAAATGTTAAAATACTTTAAGAAAAATAAGGGTTTCACCCTTATTGAGTTATTGGTCGTTATCGCGATTATCTCCGTCTTGGCCTCAATCGTGCTTGTTTCCTTGAACACCGCGAGAATCAAAGGACGGGATGCCAGAAGAGTCGCGGACATCAAGTCGCTTCAGGTCGCGTTGGAGATGTATTATGATTCAAACAGTAATATGTACCCGACAGCGCTTAGCGCTTTAGTGACAGGTGGTCAGATACCGGCAATTCCATTGGATCCGAAGGACAATTCTACTGCTTACAGCTATGCTTATACAACCGCAACTCATGCTCTCGGCCTTCAAAAAGGGTATCACTTGGGGGCAAGGATGGAAGGTGTGTCAGGGGCTTCGGGTGTGTTGGCGGGCGATGTAGATTTAGATATAGCAACAGCAGTTGCAGCTAATTGGACGGGAGAATTTGAGGGGAATGGTATAGGTTCAAGCAACGCTTGTGCAACCGCAGACAACAGCACCGCCGATGACTGTTACGATGTAACAAATTAGTTTTTACGCCCTCTTGAGTTTTCAAGAGGGCTGCGGTTTGTCTTGGATTTTTAATCAAAAACAAACCGCAGCCAATGTGCTGTAAACCCCGTTAGAAGTCTTGCTATGCTGATTGTTATAGCAAGAATTGAGACGTAAGTCGGCTTCGCCTTTCGGCGTCTATAACAGCAAAGACATGGCTGGACTTCTAACGGGGTAAAGGTCGAACCTCAAAAAATAAAATAGATAATTGTTGTCATTCTGAGTCCCGCGCAGCGGGACGAAGAATCCCCTTGCTATCTATGGGATCCTTTGTCTCCGCCAATTGGCGGATCCTCAGGATGACGCATACAAACAAAAATGTTAAAATACTTCAAGAAAAATAAGGGTTTCACTTTGATTGAATTATTGGTCGTCATCGCCATCATCGCCGTCTTGGCCTCAATCGTGCTTGTTTCCTTGAACACGGCGAGAGTTAAAGGACGGGACGCCAGAAGATTGGCGGACATCAAGTCCATTCAGAACGCTCTGGAGTTGTATTATGATGGCGTGGGTGCTGGTAATTATGTGATTGGTACCTACAGCGCTTTGAGCGCCGCTTTAACGCCGAATTATATTCCGGCGATACCCCAAGACCCGAGCGGCGGAACCGTTACGTATTTTTATGCGGCTAGTAGTGCCACTACTCCGTCCTCCTATCATCTCGGCGCCATAATGGAGGGAATTTCAGCTTCGCAGGGCGCTTTGGCGACAGACGCTGATTTTGATTCAAATGTTTGGACTGGTATTACGGGTGTATTTCCGGGTATTGATGCAAATTGTGCCGGAAGTTCTGGTTCAGGCGTTGACCAATGTTACGACGTAAAGAATTAAATTTTGACAAATAGTTTTCTGTTTTGCCCCTCCCGCCCTCTTTTTTGAGGGCGGGAGCGCAAAGGAGAAAAATTTATGTTTCAAGTTATACGTTACAAGTTACAAGACAAAGGGCTTGCCCTGAGGAATCCGAAGGGTTTTACTCTCATTGAATTATTGGTCGTCATCGCCATTATTGCGGCGTTAGCTTCTATTGTGCTTGTTTCTTTAAACAGCGCGAGAATCAAAAGCCGGGACGCGAGACGAGTCGGCGATATTCGCCAGATTCAAGCGGCTTTGCTTTTATACGCCGAAGCCAGCGGTCAAATTTACCCCACCGCTTTAGACGATTTGGACCCGACATATATGCCCAAAGTCCCGCCGGACCCAAAAACCGGCAGCCCTTATTTTTATTCTTATGACCCGGCCACTCCGAGCAAATTTCACCTCGCGGCTTTGCTGGAAGACAGCGCGGTTTCGGCTTTAAGGGGCGACGAAGACGACGATTCAAGCGGCTGGGCCGGGGGCTCCACTTTTAAGGGCTTAAGCTCGGATTGCGACGCGACCGTAGTCGGCGACGCGAGCGAGAAGTGTTACGACGTGACATACAAAACGCAGTAATAGCAAGATAGCCAATAGCCAATAGGAAGACAGGAGGATTATTTAAGAATGAAAAATATGGCGAAAAAATCAAAAGAAAAAATGACGCTTGAGAAGCTGGCCGCGATGGTGCAACGCGGCTTTTTGGATATTTCCGAGCAGTTTGGCGCAAAGATTGACGAATTGCGGGCAGAAATGAATCAAAGATTTAACGCCGTGGAACATCGGCTTGAGAAATTGGAAAATGATGTGTATGAATTGAAAGCTGAAGCGAGAGAGATAAAATATCTGCTTCAGCAAAAAGCGTCTCGGGAAGAGCTTCAGGAAATTGACGAACGGCTAACAAAAATTGAGTTGCGGCTGAAAAAGTCGGGGGTATAATGAATTATGTTTATATTTTTTCTGTTGGGCTTGGCGATAGGGAGTTTTTTGAATGTGGTGATTAACCGGACGGAAAGCGGAGAGGACGTTGTTTCCGAGCCCTCGCACTGCCCCAAATGCCGAAAAAAACTTCTTTGGTACGAATTGGTTCCTTTGTTCAGCTTCGTGGTTCAAATAGGAAAATGCCGGGGCTGCGGACAAAGGATTTCATCGCAATATCCGCTGGTTGAACTTTTCACCGGCGTTTTTTTTGCTTTGGCTTATTCAACTCTATTTTCTTCCGCCGCGGTTTTTGGCGCGGATTTTTTGACTCTGCTTAAATTCGGCTGGCTGCTTTTGGCCGTCTGTTTTTTCATCATTATTTTCGTTTACGATTTTAAGACATACATCATTCCCGACCGATTCGTTTATCCGGCAATCGCGCTCGCTTTCATTTATAACGCCGCCGTTCATTTTTTAAGGCCCTGCGATTTTTCTTTGGCCTGCCCGGTTTGGAACGATTTTTTTGCCGCCGCGATCGGCTTTGGTTTTTTCTTTCTTTTAATTGTTATTTCCCGCGGCCGGTGGATGGGCGGGGGAGACGCGAAACTGGTGATTTTTATGGGCCTGGTTTTGGGCTGGCCGAAGATTTTGGCCGCGCTTTTTTTGGCTTTTTTCGTCGGCTCAATTGTCGGCCTGACTTTAATCGCGACGCGCAAAAAAGGACTCCAAAGCCAGATTCCTTTCGGCCCGCTTCTGGCCGGCGCGTCGCTCGTTGTTCTGTTCTTCGGCGAAGGGCTGATAAATTGGTATCTCGGATTACTGGGTTTTTAGATTGCCGCGGCCGCAGAACGGCCTCGCAATGACAATGAGTAATGTGGTAAAATATAGGCAATGAAACGACTATTTTTTCAAAAAGGTTTTACCGTCATTGAGCTTCTTGTTGTTTTGGGTATTATTGTTTTGATTTCCGCCTCCATTTTGGCGAATTACCGCGGCCAGCAGAGGGAATCGGCTTTGACGAGAAGCGCGCAGAAATTGGCGCTGGATCTTCGGCGCGCGCAAACCCTGGCCGTGTCTTCAACCCTGCATCATTCGGAAATTCCTTACGGCTACGGCGTTCATTTTGACAAAAACGTCAACTCATATTTCATTTTTGCCAAGTGCGACGCCACGAATCTTTATTACGTTGCCGGCATAAACGTCTGCTGGAGCGCTTATGAAGAAAAAGTTGAAACATTCGCCCCGGAAAGCGGGGTGGAAGTGCTAACCTTAAAGGGTTTGGGGAACGGTTGCCCAAGCAGCGCCGCGAATTCTTTGGATGTTATTTTCAAACCGCCGGAGCCGACAACGACCGCGACAAGAAACGCTTCCAGTTCGCCGGTTTGCGACAGCGCGGAAATCACTCTCGCGCTTGAGGAGGACGTGACGAAAACAAAGATCGTCGGGGTGGTCAGCGCGACGGGGGAGATTAAGATAAGATAAATACAATGAAACACTAAGGTCACCGCGAGACCTTAACACTTTGTCATTCTGAGCGTAGCGAAGAATCTATGTGCAAGCGCGTTACTAATGAGATGCTTCGCTTCGCTCAGCATGACAAAACATAGCTTCGCTCAGCATGACAAAACATATTCTTCAAAACAATAAGGGTTTTAGCTTGCTTGAGACCGTCGTGGCGCTCGGGATTTTGGTCGTCGGAATCGGCGGGGCGGTCGGGCTGGTCGCGCAGAGTTTAGCGTCAATTGAGGCGATTAAAAACAAAGTAATCTCCGCGAATTTGGCGCAGGAAGGCATTGAGGTCGTCAGGAATCTGCGGGACGAGAATTGGCTTAACGACGTTCATTGGCGCGGCGAAGGCGGCGGCATTTTGCTTGCCAACGGCGATTACAGAGTTCAATACAACGCGACCGCTTTGACAAGTTTTACCGACACGTTTCTTCAGACGAATTCTTCCGGTTATTACGGCTACAACAACGAATACGGCTACCTCGGCGGTTCGGACACGGTTTTTAAGCGAAAAATTACCATAAGCATGATAAGCGACACGCAGATTAAGGTCATAAGTTGGGTTGACTGGACGGAAAAAGGCAGGGTAAAATTCATTGAAATTGAGGACAGATTGTATAATTGGAAGTAAAGGGCTTGGTCCCCGCTTAGCGGGGTTACCAAACCTTTATCCCGAGCGAAGCGAGGGATATCGTGTCTAGATTGCTTCGCCGGTTGGCGGAATCGTCCCTCGGCCGCCTCGCAATAACAAGTTATTTTATGAAAAAAAATAAAAACCAAAAAGGTTTTACTTTAATAGAGCTTCTTGTTTCCGTCAGCTTGTTCGCCATCTTCGTGACCATCGCGACCGGGCTGTTTTTGTCTTCAATTCAGGGACAGAGAAAAGTTTTCAGCTTCCAGGCGGTTCAGGACAACTCCCGTTACGTCACGGAATTTATGGCCAGAGAAATGAGGATGGGCAAAAATTTTTTGGTTTCCGGCGGCAACACTTTGACTTTTACCAATCAAAAAAACGAAACAGTTATTTACTGCCTAGTGAGCAATAACATTAAAAGAGCGGTCGGCGCGGTTTGCGACGCGAACTCTTCAAATTTAACATCAAGCGAGGTTGTGGTCGTTGATAAATTGGAATTTTTATTGAGCGGAGGGGACGTCGGCGATTTAAAACAGCCGCGAATAACGATTGTTATGAAGCTCCACAGCTCCGGGACGGTTTCGGCGGTTGAGACATCGCTGAATCTCCAAACCACGGTTTCGGCGAGGAAATTAGAATCATGACGCGATGCCAATATACGAATGCATACTAATGATACAAATAAAATGCTGTTTTAATTTTCCGCATTCGTATAATTAGTATAAATTCGTATATTGGCATCGATATTATAATTCGTGCCGGACGTAACGCAAAACTAATGAAAAAAAGCAAAATTTTTAATCAGCATTTTTTCTCGGAAAAAGGAATAACCCTTCTTTTAACCGTCTTCGTGTTGGGCGGGATTTTGGCCATTGCCGCGTCTTTGGCCACGACTGCGGTCATTCAGCTGAAAATTTCCGGCGCGGTTGAGGATTCAACCGTCGCGTTTTACGCCGCCGACGCGGGGATTGAATGCCGGCTGTATTACATCAGGCAAGGGGAATTCGGCGTGACTGACGACTGCATGACGCTTACAACTTTAAACAACGGCGCGAGTTATCAGATTGACTCGCTCTACTCGACGAATCCGATGAAAGCAGTCGGCATATACAGGGCGACGAGGAGGGGGATAGAAGCGACGTATTAGGAAGATAAATCCGAAATTCTAAAATGGATCGCAAGCACGCAGAAGAAAGAATTAAGAAATTACGCGAAACAATCAATTATCACCGCTATCTTTATCATGTCTTGGACAAGCAGGAAATTTCGGAGGCGGCGCTTGATTCTTTGAAGCACGAGCTCTGGAAACTGGAACAAGAGTTTCCGGATTTAATCACTCCCGACTCTCCGACTCAACGGGTCGCCGGCGAAGTTTTGAAAGGTTTCAAAAAAGTCGCTCATGAAGTCCCGATGCTTTCGCTTGAGGACGTTTTCAACGAAGAGGAGTTTAACGATTGGCTGGCGCGCGTTCAAAAATTGGCGCCCCGCGAAAAGTTTGATTTTTTCGCGGAATTAAAAATTGACGGATTCGCGATCTCTCTCGTTTATCAGGACGGGATTTTTGTTGAGGGTTCAACGAGAGGCGACGGGAAAGTCGGGGAGGACGTTACGGTTAATTTGAAAACGATTGAGTCAATTCCTCTGCGGCTTGAAATTTTCAAGGGACAATTAGAGGAAAGAATTTTGAAAAATTTGGAAAAGTCGATTAAGAAAGGCCGGTTTGAAGTCAGGGGCGAGGTGTATATGACGAAGAAGGCCTTTGAAAAAGCGAACAGCGAGCAGATTAAAAAAGGGCTTCCGCCGTACGCCAATCCGAGAAACACCGCGGCCGGAAGCATAAGGCAATTAAATCCGAAAATCGCGGCCGAGCGGGAACTTGATTTTTTGGCGTACGACATGGTTACGGACGTTGGACAGACGACTCACGAAGAAGTTCATCTGATTTGCAAGACGCTGGGGTTTAAGACGGATTCGTCGGCAAGATATTGCGCGGACGTTCAAGGGGTGATGAAGTTTTGGAAGCATATTTATGAGGTAAGGGAGCGTCTGCCGCATTTGATAGACGGCATAGTCGTGAACGTGAACGATAACGCTTTGCGCGCGCGCCTCGGAGTCGTCGGCAAAGCGCCGCGCGGTTCGGTCGCTTTTAAATTCCCGGCTAAAGAGGCAACGACGATAGTTGAGGACATTAAAATTCAGGTCGGCCGAACCGGGGCTTTGACGCCGGTCGCTCATTTGAAGCCGGTGGAAATAGGCGGCACGACGGTTTCAAGAGCGACGCTTCACAACGAGGACGAAATCAAGCGGCTCGGAATAAAAATCGGAGACACGGTAATTGTCCGGCGGGCCGGAGACGTGATTCCCGACGTGGTCAGGGTTTTAAAGGAAATGAGAACCGGAAAAGAAAAAGAATTTCATTTCCCACGAGTTTGTCCGGTTTGCAAAGGCCCGGTTGTGAGAACCAAAGGCGAGGCGGCGCACCGCTGTTTGAACGTCAAGTGTCCGGCCAAAAGATTGGAGAATATTTATCATTTCGTTTCCAAAAAGGGTTTTGACGTTAAGGGACTCGGCCCGAAAATAATTGATAAGTTGAACGAGGAAGGTTTGATTTCCTCGCCGGCCGACATTTTTTTATTGAAAGAAGGCGATCTCGCGCCGCTTGAACGTTTTGCCGAAAAGTCGGCCGAGAATTTGGTGAACGCGATTCGGAAGAGCAAAGAGATTGAACCGGCGAAATTCATTTTTGCTTTGGGAATTCTGCACGTGGGAGAAGAGACAGCCGCGCTGCTCGCGAAGCAAGCAGTCGCGCAACTTACAACTAAGAAATTCGCGGAGCATTTTAAAAAACTTTCATTGGAGGAGTTGGAGAAAATGCCGGATGTCGGGCCGGTGGTCGCAAAGAGCATTTTTGACTGGTTTCATAATAAAGAGAATTTAAAGTTACTGGATGATTTGGATAAAGCCGGCATTGCATTAAGAAGCCCTAAGTTACGAGTTGCAAGCCTTCGTCCCGAGCTCAGGCCGAGGGGTTTCAAGTTTCAAGGGAAAAATTTTGTATTAACGGGGGAGTTGGAAACATTGACGAGAGACGAGGCAAAAGATAAAATCAGAGAACTGGGAGGGGATGTTTCCGAGAGTGTTTCCAAAAAAACATCGTATGTCGTGGCTGGACAAACTCCGGGGTCAAAATACGAGAAGGCAAAGAAATTGGGAATTAAGATACTCAATGAGAAAGAGTTTTTGAAAATTTTATGATTAACGTAAAACATATCGCCAAACTTGCCCGGCTCGGCATTACGGAGCAGGAAGAGGAAAAATTCCAAAAAGAACTTTCCTCTATTTTGGATTACGTCGGCGAGTTGAACAAGATTGACACCGAGGGCGTTGAGCCGATGAGCGGCGGAACGGATTTGATAAATGTTTTTCGGGAGGATGAGGCGGAAAAAAAGACGCCGGAGCGGAAGTTGTTGGAAAAAGAGAAATTGCTGGCTCAGGTGCCCGAAACAAAGGACGGATACGTGAAAGTGAAAGCAATCTTATGAGGTTTCTCTTCAAACTTATTTTTATTCTCATCATCGGCGCTTTAGGCGGGATATTGGGAACGCGCCTGCTTTTGCCTTATCTTGCTTCAAAACCGTATTTTGAGAGATTTGAGCTTATTCGCCAGAGCGCCGGGGGAACGACGATAATCAACAAACAGGAACAGGTTGTCATCAGAGAAAACGAAGCGTTTGAAAAAGCGGTTAATAAAGTCAGCCCGCTGGTGGTCGGAATCAGGTCGCAAAAAGGGGGCAAAACGGTTTTTGAGGGCAGCGGAATCGCGATAACCGCCGACGGCTTGATTCTGACTTTAAATCCTTCCCTCGCCGTGTCCGGCCAGCAGTACTATGTTTTTTATAACGGTGATAAAGTTTCGGCCGAGGTAAAAGAAAAGGACTTGGAGACGAATCTGGCGCTTTTAAAAGTAGAGGCGTCAAATCTTCCGGTCACGACTTTCGGGCCGGAGGAAATGCCGGTCTGGGGAGAATCGGTTGTTTTGACAGGCGCGGACATCGCGGAAACCGGTTTAAAAAAGTTCATAAACAGTGGAATTGTCAGCGCGCTTGAAGAGGAAAATTTTGAAGTCAATATCCGCGAAGACAATAAAAGTTTTATCGGCGGGCCGATGATAAACGTTGAAGGAGAGGTGATTGGGATAAATAATATTGATAAAGCGGGAAAAATTGTCGTGTTGCCGGTGAAACAAATAAAAGAGTTTTTGAATAAAGCGTTTTAACTATGATCAAGAAAGCCATACTTCCGGTTGCCGGACTCGGAACGAGATTTTTGCCGGCAACAAAAGCCCAGCCCAAAGAAATGCTCGCGATCGTTGACAAGCCGGTTATTCAATATTTGGTAGAAGAGGCCGTGGCCTCGGGCATCACGGAAATTATTTTCGTCACCGGCCGCGGCAAACGGGCGATTGAAGACCATTTTGATTATTCGGCGGGACTTGAGGAGGTTTTACTTAAGGCGGGCAAGGCGGACATATATAAAGAAGTCAGAAGAATTTCCAATCTCGCGAAATTCACTTACGTCCGGCAAAAAGAACCGCGGGGCGACGGGGACGCGCTTTTGTGCGCCGCTCATTTGGTTGACGGCGAACCGATCGCGGTCTTATACGGCGACGACATAATTGACGCGAAAGTTCCGGCCCTGGCGCAGATGATAAAGGTGTATGAAAAATACAATGGTCCGGTCGTGGCGCTGGAGAGAGTTCCGAGAAGCGAAATTTCAAAGTATGGGGCCGTGAAAGCGACGGAGATTGAAAAGAGGATTTTTGAAATTAAAAATCTTGTTGAAAAACCAACGATTAAAAAAGCTCCTTCTAATCTGGCGGTTGTCGGGAAATACATTATCACGCCGGAGGTGTTTAAAGAGTTGCGCGAATTAAATCCGGTCAGGGGAGAAATCCGTTTGGCCGACGCTTTGAAGAATCTTTTAAGGAATCGCTCGGTTTACGGCTACGAGTTTTCGGGCAAGCGATACGACTGCGGGTCAAAGATTGGATTTTTGAAAGCCGTTGTTGATTTCGGTTTGAAGCATGAAGAAGTGGGTCATGATTTTAAAAAATATCTAAAGTCAGTTATCCACAATTGATATATTGCTTGACAGGTGAATTTTGGATATAATAAGATTAGAGTTACTGCATTGATGGTTGCTGTGTGCTGTGAGATCCCTCGCTTCGCTCGGGATCAAGGTTTTGTAACCCCGCTAAGCGGGGACAAAGCCCTTGAGTTATCCACAGCAAGACGCTTGAAAACTGTTGCAGAGGTTTTTTATAAGGAGTATAATTAAATTGAATGATTATAGCCGATATGATCGCGCGGTTCAGCTTTCAGGAAGCCATATATTTGGCTGACTTTGCGGTTTAGGGAGAATCACGGAAGAAAAAATTATTTTACATTTTGAATTTGGCATATCCCCGTTGGAAATCTCTAATTAATTTAAAGAGATTTCCGGCGACGATTGATTGGAGATTTCCGACGGGGTATAATGTATAGAACAGGTCGGGTTTGAACTTTGACAATTGAACACGAAGAAGTGATTGAAAGTGAGTAGCTGACAGTGGGCAGTATTTTTTCTTTGTATTTTTAGAAGGCGGGAGTTTGGTCGATGTTTTGAATCGCGTTCTCAATAGGGAACGGTTTTAAAGCAAGACACGCCTTCTTGGATGATACGACTGTTTTTGACAGAATAATTTATTAATTTAGTAATTGTTTGCGTGATGTCTTCTGTTTCGTTTTTATTCCGACCCCGCCTTGGCGGGGGAAGAATGAACCGGGACAAAGATTTCGCGTAATTAAAATGGACAAACCTTTAGTTAGCACAAAAACGGCAAAGAAATTGCAGAAATTTCTTTCCGTCGGTTTGGCCGTTACCACAACCTTGTGGCTTTCGGGCTTTGTACTTTTAGTGCCAATGTTCGTCCTCAATGCCGCCGTCGTTAACGAAGGCGACTTGATTAGAGGACCGGACGGCATTAAGGTCTACATCGTGAACGCCAAGGGTTACAAACGGCACATCTTTAATCCGGCCGTCCTCGGAATGTACGGCCACTTAAAGTGGGAGAACATTAAGAGCGTCGACCAGGCGACTCTTGATTCTTACATGATTTCAGACATCTATCGCGCAGCCGGCGATACAAAAGTGTATCAGACCGCTCAAGACGGTATTAAGAAATGGTTTGACATGACTGCCGAGCAGTATGTCGCTTCAGGTTATTCCTGGGACCAGGTCTTTATCGTTAACGGAGCGGAGCGCGACTACTACACGACAGGAACTTCAATCGCTTACGGCGCAGTTCCGACTCCGGTTGCCTCGGGCTTGACCGTTGGTTTGGCCTCGGACACCCCGGCTACAGGCATAGTCGTTCAGAACGCGGCCAAAGTTGGCTTTACAAAAGTTAACTTCACCGCTTCAAGCGAAGCCGACGTTATTGTTGATTCTTTGACCGTTAAAAGAATCGGTCCGAGCCAGGATTCCAATTTCTCCGAATTAATCTTGGTTGACGCCGCGACAAACAAGCAGTTAGGCGCGGAAAAGACCTTGACTTCGGAACATCAGGTTGTCTTTACCGATGACTTTACCGTCACCAAAGGAACAACCCGAAGCATTATCTTGGCTGGCAATATGTATTCCACGCTTCAAGCGTCTGAACAGGCATCTTTGAGCTTGATATCGGTAGTTACAAAGAGCGGTGTTCCGGTCGTCGGAACTTTGCCGATAACGGGTAACTATATGTCAATGAACGCTACCCTGACCATCGGCACCGCGACAATCGCCAACGGCGGTTTAATGCCGTCCGACAGCAGTCAGAAAGTTGGCACGTCCGCCTACATCTTCGCTTCTTTGAAGATTACCGCGGCTACCGAAGACATTGACCTAAGTTCAATTCGTTGGTATCAGAACGGCACCGCTTCTGACGGCGATCTGAAGAATTTGGAAATCGTCAGCGACGGCGTGGTTGTCGGAAGCAAGATTACCGACATTACCAACAAAGAGGCAATCTTCAACTTCAGCCCGGCGATAAAGATTACCAAAGGGCTGACCAAAGAGTTCAGCTTGAGAGGCGACATTGTCGCCGGCTCCGGCCGAACCATTGACTGGGTTGTTGACAAGAAGACCGACATCACCGTCAAGGGCAAAACATACGGCTATGAAATCACTCCGACTTATCCGAATTCAACGAGCCCTTATTATAACGGCGATGACGAAACCACAATCGCGACCGGAAGCTTAACCGTGTCTAAAGGCACCTTGGCTTCTTTGAACGTGGCTTCAGGCGGCACCCAGCAGGAAATTGGCAAGTTCAAGTTCAATGCGCAGGGCGAGAGAGTTATTGTCACAAAATTGGCGATTTACGCGACTTCAACGGTCACTATTACCAATTTGACCAATTTGACGATCTATGACTCAGCGGGCAACGTGGTTGGCGGTCCGGTTGATCCGTCCGTGGTAACCGGCCAGACCACTCAGGGCCGAGCCACTACCACCGACACGATCATCTTCCCAGTTGGCATCAGCGAATACACCATCAAGGGTAACTTGAACACCAGCTTTACCAACAACAGCACCATTCAACTTGGTATTGTGATGCCCTCAGGCACAATTACCGCCAAGGGCGAGACGACCAATAACAGCATTACCGCCAATCCGACCTCGGACATCACCGGCGATACCGCGACAGTGAAAGCGGGCGTGCTGTCTATTTCAACTTCAACGACTCCGGCCGCTCAAACCGTAATCGCGGGCACTTCCAATCTTGTATTTGCCAATTACGTTCTTGACGCGACCAATTCCGGCGAGGATGTCAGAGTAACCCAGATTGCCTCGGTGATTAAGACCTCGGCAAACAGCATTCAGACCGACTTGGTCAATGCACAGTTGTATGACGGTTCAACCGCATTACTGCCGATTGTTCAGCCCTCGGCCGTTGCCGCGACCACCGCGACCACGACCTTTACTTTGACCAATCCGATTATCGTTGCCAAGGGCACTTCAAAGATAATCACTTTGAAAGCGGACGTTAGTTCGTCTTCAGCCGCTGACAGAACCTTCGCTTATGGCTGTAACGGTTCCGCTTGCGCGACCGTGACCGGCGCTTCAACAGCGACCACCGTTACTCCGACCGTTACCAACAGCGACGGCCAGACAATGACCGTGCAGACGAGCGGTTCCTTGACGGTTTCCACCGACGCCGCCAATCCGGTTTCCGGTTTGGTATATGGCAGTCAGACAGGCGTTACGGTTGGTGAACTGCGCTTGGCGGCTGCTAATGAGGATGTTGACGTAACATTGATTGCGTTTAACACATCCCTTACAAACAGCGGCACCTTGACGAATGAGATTAGTAAGTTGTGGCTGTATGACGGAGGAACGGCAGTTGCTTCGGTAACTCCGACTTCAACATCAGACGTAACCTTTAACATTACCGCCGGAAACTTGAGAATTCCAAAAGGTACTACCGGCAAGATGGTAACCGTCAAAGCCGACTTCAACGACATTGGCACCGGTTACTCGGGCAGGTCAGGAAAAGGCGTTGCCTTGACTGTTGCACAGGATTCCTACGAAGCAAAAGGCGTTTCTTCCGGAACCTCGCTTGCCGCGGGCAGCAAGTCAGGCACCTTTAGTGGTAGCACCTTTATGCTCTATATGAGTTATCCGACGATTTCTTACCCGAGTCCAATCAGCGGCACTTTGAGCACCGGTGTTCAGAGCCTCTTCCGCTTCACCGTCGCGGCTAACTCTCATGGCGATATTGGTCTCTACAGAGCATCATTCGCGATTACAACCACGACCGCGACCGTAACCGCGTTTACTCTGTATGAGAATCCGGGAGCCAGCGAGATTAACTTGACCAACAACGCTAACCGCGATCTTGCGAACAATAAAGTTTATGTAGCAAGCGCTAGCGGAATAGGCGGCGTTTACGGCGTTGCAGGAACTTCAACATTGATTGATACCGGAACAGACGGCGTGGCTAACGGCGGTGAGTACAGATTGATTGCCGCGGGTACTTCAAAGATATTTGAACTCCGCGGTAATGTTACCGGCCCGTTAGTAACCGGCTCTCAGATTCAGCTCAATTTGCTTGGCGATGACGCGTTCCCGACCACGTATCCGTTGGCAGCTTCGGGTGTTGTCGGAGGACCGAATGACGGCATTGCGACTCAAGCTGATTCTGACTTCATCTGGTCTGACCTTAATGTTGGTAACAACTCAACGACTGCGACCCAGACCGCTGAGTGGACCAACGGCTTCAGAGTGCCGGGTCTTAGCCCGAACACCTCTACCGCCCAGACCTTGACGAAGTAACGACTGACTCTCTCCCGATTCGCTCCCTTGCGAGAGCGTGAATCGGACACACAAAGCCCCCTCTTTTGAGGGGGCTTTGTTATTCTTGTCATTAGGCAGTCCACCTTGGGCGGAAGGTTGAAGAAGCGAAGGGGGCTTGCCCTGAGCGAGCCTTCGGCTTGGCTCAGCCAAGTTGAAGCGAGTCGAAGGGTTGTATTTTTTTTGAAATTGTGATAAATTTATGTCACTATGCTCAAACAATCAAAACTCACCTTAATTTTAGAGATTATTCTGTTTCTTTTCGTCGCCGCGGGAATCGGCTATTATTTTTATACTCAAAAAGCCGGTGCTCCCGACATCGCGGTTCAAGATAAACAGGAAAAGAATTTGTTTGAATTTAAACCGCAATGTCTGGATTTAACCAAGGAACAAGTCGCTTCTTTAAAAGAACGATTTGATAAAGTAAAAGAATTTTTGGCCAAAACGCCTGATCACATGGGCGGCTGGATGGAAGTCGGTTTAATCAGAAAAGGGCTTTGCGACTATCAAGGCGCGGCCGATGTCTGGACTTATGTCGGAGAAATCAGGCCGGAAAACTCCCTTTCTTTCGCTAATTTGGGCGACCTTCACACTCACTTTCTTGTTGACTACCCCAAAGCCGAAGCCGCGTATTTAAGAGCGATTGAGAACGAAAAACACGACATAAATTATTTCCGAAATTTCTTTGAACTTTATTATTATTCCTATACCGAGAAAAAGCATTTAGCCGAAAAAGTCCTGCTTGACGGCTTGAATTATAATCCGGACAGCCAGGATTTGATGACGCTTCTTGCGAGTTACTACCGCGACAACGGCAATAAAGAAAAAGCGATTGAGTATTTCAACAAAGTTCTTGAACTAAACCCCGACAACGAGGCCGTGAAGCGGGAGTTAGAGGGATTGACAAAATGAAATGAG
>Ga0209518_1002933_pt1 | contig 15190 bp, 9 predicted proteins | sample RifGroB1_FD_183993 | JGI IMG/M metagenome (GOLD analysis project Ga0209518, IMG submission 183993) | Groundwater microbial communities from Rifle, Colorado, USA - Groundwater B1 (SPAdes) (version 2) | ecosystem: Environmental > Aquatic > Deep subsurface > Groundwater | place: Rifle, Colorado...
TAGAGGTCGCAGAAAGGGATTCGTCTACTGGTCAACCCAAGACATACGCTCTTCGCAAAGAAGCAATTGATGTAAAAGCTGGAGAAACCAAGACAGCTACCTTCTCAATAGGTGCATATGCTCCATTTACCAAAATTACCATTTCTGAAGATGATGTTTTGGAAGTATTAAGCGTGACAGATGCCGAGGGCAATAAGTGGTATGAGGTAGATTATTTGGCACAAGATACAGTCTTTGATGGTGTTGCAAATACTAGTGCTGACGCCGCCAATGTGCCGTATGTATTGAAATTGCGCTCTGTACCTTACAGGTTTGTGACAGAATATAATATTGATACGAACAGAATGTCTTTAGTTTTTGGCACGGGCGATGCGCAGAATTTTGATGGTGAGTTAATTCCCGATTTGGGCGAATTGGCTCTACCGTTATATGGCAAAGATTCATTTACTGATTTTTTTCTAGATCCACAAAACTTCCTCAAGACAAGAACGATGGGTCTCGCTCCTGTCAATACTACTTTATATGTTTCGTATCGAGTAGGTGGTGGCGCAAAAACCAACGCAGGCGCAGGAGAGGTATCAACTGTATCAAATAGTACATTTGATGTAGCTGATTCTACACTATCTACTTCTGTTATTAAAGATATTGCCGGTTCTTTCTCTGTATTGAATCCTCGCCCCGTTCAAGGCGGCAAAGATGAAATGACCATTGATGAAATAAAGAGCTTGGTTGCGGCCAATTTTGCCGCTCAAGGGCGATTAGTTACTGCCGAGGATTTTGTTATAAGAACATTATCTATGCCTGCCAAATTTGGTTCTGTTTTTAGAGCAGCAACAAAGAGCAGTGCAATTAACAAGAATGCAGTTGAGCTTATTATTTTATCTAAGGATTCAAATGGTTATGTAACTGTAGCGCCGTTAGACCTTAAGAAAAATATAAAGACTTATTTGAGCAGATTCAGGATGATGACCGATAGTATTGAAGAATTAGACGGGGAAATAATCAATTTAGCTGTTAATTTTGGCGTTCTGTCCAGCCCAGATTTTATTAAATCAGAAGTCTTATCAAATTGTATTATTGCCCTACAAGAGTATTTTGCCATAGACAGGTGGCAAATAGGTCAGCCGATTAATCTGACTAGCATATATGCTTTATTGGCTGCAATCCCTGGTGTGTTGTCAGTTATTGAATTAAAGTTTATTAATAGGGTAGGGAACTATGATAATCGAACTTATTCTAATACACAACATAATATTTCCGAGAATACAGAAAATGGTATAATATACTGTAAAGAGAATGCAATTTTTGAAATTAAATTTTTGGGAAAGGACATCATAGGTTCTGCAAGGTAAATATTGTGGCTAGACCAAGTCATTCATACGAGTTTGTTCAGGAATCTTGTTGCAAACGAGATATTGAATTGTTGTCTAAACAATATTTGAATAACAAAGAAAAGCTAGAATGTAGATGCGTGAAATGTAATCATATTTGGTTTATTTCTTTTGGCAACATTATGCTTGGGCATGGTTGTCCCGAGTGTGATGCGCAAACAAGAAGGCATACATATGAATATGTAAAACAATATTATTTAGATAGAAATATTAAGTTGTTATCTTTACATTATGTCAACAACAAACAACGATTAGAATGTCAATGTTTGCGGTGTGGATATGTCTGGCTGGCGAGATTTGATGGCGTGGTAAGCAAGGGCTATGGCTGTTCGCAATGTGCAGGGTTACTTTCTCCGTCCGTGGAGAAAGTAGAGAAGTTTTTAGAAGAAAAAAAACTTATTTGGGTAGATAAAGTTTATGTCAATAGTAAGCTGCCACTAAAATGTATCTGTAAAATTTGTAGTCAGGAATGTGCTCCGTCTTACAATAGTTTGTTGAAACAGGGTGGATGTCAATTTTGTGGATTTTTGGCCGGGGCTAAAACGCAAAATGATGCGTTTGAGTTTGTTCACTGGAAAACTGGGCAAAAACTATCGGGAAAAGGAAATTATGAGCGAGCAGTTGTGAATTATAGAAATAAAAATCAATTAGATTATCAATGGCAGCCTAAAAAATTTAACACTCCTTTTAAGACAAAAACAGGAAAAGTGTCCATTTATATTCCTGATATGTATATAGAAGACTTAGATTTGTGGGTAGAAATAAAGGGTTGGTTTAGGTCCGAGAAGTCTAGGCAAAAATGGGAATGGTTTCACAAAGAACATCCCAATAGTGAAATTTGGTTCCAAAAAGAGCTACAAGAAAAGGGAATCTTATAATAATGGGTTTTTATAGAGTCTACAGTGAGCGCGACACTTGGATAACCAATCGTGCCAATCCCGATGATACTTCTGTTACATCTAGTGGCTCAAATCATGGAGCCTCTCCTTCTTTAAATATTTTTGCGCTTTCTGCTTCTGTTTCGCCCAATGCCATGGACGTAGCTCGATCGCTTATTAAATTTGGACTTACAGAGTTGTCGGGCAAAATTTACACAGACATGGTTATTCCGTCTTCTAGTGTGACATATAAGTTGAAAATGTTCAATATGGCTCATGCGGATACGGTACCTAGTTCATATGACCTATTTATTTTTCCTCTGTCACGGTCGTGGGATGAAGGCGTCGGTAATGACGACGACACAGACAGAGATGGTGGTGTAGCAAATTGGGTTCAACCTATTTCTACTGCTGATTGGGTAGTTGCCGGTTCTGATTACCTGACCGCGAGTTACGGTAGTGCTTCGCAGCACTTTGATGACGGTCAAGAAGACTTAGAAGTAAATGTAACCGATATGGTTACATGCTGGCTTACCGGTGCAATAGCAAATAATGGCATAGTAGTCAAGCTGGGTAGCACCGAAGAATCAACGGGCGATTACTTTAGGAAGGCATTTCACTCTAGACAGTCTAAATACATCGATCGTTTACCCTATATTGAAGCACAATTTGAAGATACGATCAAGGATCATCGCGACAATTTCGCCATAAATCAAGACAATAATCTATACCTATACAACGTCATACGCGGAGAGCTAACAGACCTCTCTAGCGCCCCCACAGTAAGACTTCAAGATAGTATTGGGTCAGCATCTATAGTTATGACTTCCGGCTCGTCTAGAGTCACTACAGGCATCTATAGGGCCACTTTTCATCCTACCTCAATTGGTTTGTCGTCTTCTTGGGCAGATATTTGGTATGTGGGCAGTACGGTGTATATGTCGGGCACCGTCAAGCCTCTTATTTTGACAGGCTCACAAGCTGATGTCTATGGCGAACTTAGTACCAATGTAGACAACTTGAAGAGAGTGTACGGCACGGACGAAAAGGCTCGCTTACTTGTAACCACCATGGACCGAGACTACGTAACTCATGTTGGACCGCTGCATAGCGCGTCGTCAGATATTGAAAGTCTAAGATTAGAAAAAATGTATTATTCCATTGTTAACGACGATAGTGGTGAAGTGATCGTCCCATTTGGAACCGGCAGTATTAAATATACCCAGTTGAGCTACGACGGAAATGGTAATTATTTCGATCTCTATATGAGCAGCTTTGTGCCGGGATTTGTGTATCGCATAAAATTCTTGGTTGACATCAATAGAGAACGTAAGATTTACGATGAAGGATTCCGCTTTAAAGTGGTATAAAAATGGCAGATAATAAAAATTCTACTGGTTTTGCCCTTACTTTTGCGGAGAACGTCAAGAGAGATTCTAATCTTTCTACCACAAAACAACTATGTTTTGATTCTCTTGGTGACTTTATTGAAGAAAGAGAAAGAATCAAGAGAGCTTTGGAGGCGAATGGTGTATCTTCCCTCAAGGTAGATTATAGTAATTTTGATCAACATGTCTTTTTCGATTCTGCTGTTTCTAAGTTTGATATTGCCAAGAAGAAGATTCTCACTCAATATCCTTTTAATGGCTCTGTCGAAGACATAGATGCTTTCTTTTTGACTGGTTCTGCTTATGAAAGTTATGTATTTGAGCAATGGCCCGCCCACGCAGGATATGCAGTATTTAACGGCACAAATCAATATATTACAGCATCTGATTACGACAATGCTTTGTACTTGGGCACCTCTTCTTTTGCGGTTTCTGTAAATATCAATCCATATTCTGAGAGCCCTAGTGCGCGAATTATTGTGGGCATGGGAAATGGGTCGATAGCGGGAGCGGACGCGCACGGCTGGCGTCTGTATTTGAGCAGTTCTGTTCTACCCGTTCTTACGTTTAATATCTTTTCTGGCTCACGTACGCTTGAATTGACGGCATCTTATTCTACATATACTGGATCGTTCCATAATGTTGCGGTACTTCATGATACCAATCTGCATACGGCGTCAATGTATATTGATGGTACGAGGGTTGGCTGGGTAACGTCTTCATTCTTGGGCACCATGGAGTCTACACCATACACGGTTTGTGTTGGTACTGGTTCCGCAGATTGGTCTTATATGGCTTTGTATTCTGGCTCGATGGACGAAGTCAGAATATTATTATCGGCTAGCGAACGTTTCATTCAAAAGAACTACGACAGACCTATCTTTTCGGAAGACTATGTAGGGTTGTACTACAAGTTTAACGAAGGCATAACAGGATACACTAACGTCGATCCGATGGTGGTAGACTATTCCAAGAATTCTATCCACGGTACATTCTCGAATTATACTACTGCGTGTAGGGTCTCTGGCGCGACGATGTCGGAAGATCTTGGCGACCCTATCTTATACAGCTACCACCTAGATGTCGTAGCGTTCACTAGTAGCGTGGAACTCTCAGCCTCGGCATATGACAAGAGAAACAACAATCTCATTTTCAACTTGATTCCTCCCGGATTGTTGTATGAAGATGAAAACGCGGAAGGGTTATTGCAGTTATTTTCTCTTGCTATGGCAAGATTCTTTGACGAGTTGAAGCTGTATATAGATCAGGTTGACAATCTTAGAGTCACAAATTATGATGACGCCAATGAAACTCCTGATCTCTTTCTTCCTTATTTGCAAAGATATTTCGGATGGAAGACGACGGAACACTTTGGCGACTCAGAGCCTGGTCAATTTTTGTTCGGAGAACAGGTATTAAGTTCCGGCTCTTTGGATGTTTCCCTGTTGGAGATAAGAAATCAATTTTGGAGAAGAACTCTCAATAATCTGCCATATTTACTCAAAACCAAGGGAAAACGATACAATCTGGATGCCTTTTTCAATGTCTTGGGCGTGAACAAAGAAAATATTAACATCAAAGAATATGGATATCTGCCGGGTGGATCGATAGAAGATACAAGAATCCACAAAGAAAAGGTAGTATCTCTTCTTGGAATTGGTACCGGGTCCATTGGATCGCTAAGTTCCAGCTTTGTAGAGGTGCCTGGACCATTCCAATCTGGTTCTGCGGGTCATTATACGGTAGAAGTATTGGCTCAATTGCCATTTCCTAGTGCAAGTTACGACACAAGTATTGCAAAGGGCGGCATTTGGCAGCTAGTAGACAAGCCAGAGACCAGATCTGTGGCCCTATTGTGGAATAAGTCATCGACATATGATACAACTGGTCAATTTATTTTGACCGGCAGCGATGGTCAGAGCTTTACAAGCAGTTTTGTTGAAGTGTTTGACGGAGATATGGTTCATATTGCTGCCGGTATAGGTTCTGGCAGCTATCCGTTTATTTCCGTGAGAACAATTGACAATGATGTGATCGATTTTAGTGCATCATTCGTGGGTTCGGTTGTATTTAGTGGCGCATTTACCGGTAGCGCCTATAATATGATCATTGGCGCGAACTCTGGAACGTTATTTGCTAACAAAACTCAAGGATTTTTTGGAGAAGCAAGGTTCTGGAACAGACAATTGTCCGGCTCTGAGTTGGATAATCACGCTTATCACTTCGAAAATATTGGCGTGAACAATCCATTGGAATTTCCGCATCCACTGAAGGGCCATTGGGCGTTAAACGAAGAAAAAATAGCCGCAACAGACCAAACTCTTTCAAATATAGTTGACCTATCTAGAAATAACAAGACCGGCACTGGTCGTAATTTCCCGGCTGGGCAAAATCCATATCAAAAATTTTTGTATGAGTACAATTATCTAAGTCCGTCAGTAGATTTGAAGTGGACAGAGAACAAGATTCGTATTAGAAACAAGAGTGAGCTTACGATAAGTGAGATTGCTCATGATACCAATGAAGTGTCTCTTGAGTTCAATTTGGTTGATGCATTAAACCGTGATATAACAAAAATATTTGCCACAATGGACATCCTAAATAACGCAATAGGCAATCCGGTCAACAAATATCGTGACGAATATTCCGATTTAGAGAAATTAAGACGAGTATATTTTCAGAGATTGAGCGATAGTGTCAATTTTACCAACTTCTTTAAGCTTTTTGAGTGGTTCGACAAGAAACTAAGTGATTCTATTAAGCAATTATTGCCAGCCAGAGTTACATTTATTGGTGGCGAACAAGTTGTCGAAAGCCACATGCTTGAAAGACCAAAATATAACTATAGATACTCAGTATTTCACACTCCACAAGAGCCCGGTACTGCGGAAATATCTGGAGTATTTACTTTTGCGGGAGACAAACAAACAAGTATAGAAGGAAATATTTATCCTGGGTCTATTAGTTCTAGTGTCTCGCCACAATTTGTATCAATGTGCGGAGATGGACTAGAACGTACCGATCGATGTCCGAATACTTTCTATAAGAGTAAAGTAAGTGGCGACACAAATATAGATATTCAGTCTTCTGATTGTGGTATAAATTATAGAAATGAATGGACGAGAAGAAATGATGTGATTATTCAAAGTAGTGCGTCCAATGAGTACAATAATAGTTTTGTAGTAAATGATTTTGATTCGACAAAGGATCAAGAGCATTATTTTGATGGGTTTCGAAGAAGTTTATCATATAGTCAATGATATTACATATATAACGAGTAGCTTGACTCGTACCGGTTTGGGTGGTGTCGCATTTACGGCATCTTTATATGGTGCATCTGGCGTATTGTTGACCTCTAGCGACAAGTATCCGGATATGTTTTTGTATTTCAATAACGCTCTTGCAGAAGCCCCTCGTCAGGTAGAGTCTTTGTCTTTTGAAATGTCTCGTTCTTTTGTAGGAACAGAACCCACGATTGTTCAAATAAGTTTCGGTACTGGCGGCCCGACGGGGGGAAATCTTTCTTCCCCCGGAGCGCTGTTCGTAAATCCTGATTCTATTCAGTCCAATGTTCCTGTAACTCTTGTGATCAATAATAATTGGGAAAAATATACGATGGATTTACGAGATTCAAGTATCGATTCTTGGTTTGAGAAAACATTTGCTTTGAATTGTTTGGCGGATACTGGTGTCAAGCTTGTTTTTTATGTTAACTTTTATGACGCTGTTGCTCCGGATACCGCCGTTCCTTGTATCTTTGCCTTCAGAGATTTCAAATTGAATTTTCAAGAGACTCTCACCGATACCGGCGTGAAAAAATTTAGAGATATGGAAAATGAATTTATTAATGATAGTATTTCATGTTTAAAATATGATACACTTAAAAAGATAGAGTGAGTATAAAATGTCGATAAGAGATACGAGTTATTGGACGTGGTCCATTTCTGATTACGTACCATCGAAAGAGGGTACGTTGGATTGTCGTTATCATTCTATAAAATATGCCGCTGACGGAAACTTGTATGCTTGCGGACAATACAAACCTGTGACCGGATATCCCTATACTTGTTTCCTGAAACGATCTAGAGACAATGGTAGCACTTGGGAAATTATCGATACATTTACGTCGGGTTCGTCTATTAGCGTTATAAATGCGTATTGGGATGTTTGTGTGGGCGACGGTGGCACCATATATGTTGTTGGTACTTGTAACGCTTATTGGATTGTTCGCCGTTCTATTTCGGGCTCGGCACCTTTTGAAACTGTAGATTCTTTTAAGGGTACGTCTACCGCCGCCGCATATTGTTGCAGTCCGGGCGTTAATGGACAAATATTTGTCGGAGGACACAGAGATGATGGTCCCGGAGAAGATTGGACCATAAAGAGTGGTTCGTCTGTATTTTCTGAGGTAGATCATTTTGGTATCGGCGGCATGGGATCGGGTCCGTGTTTGGGCTTGGCCGTTAATAGAGTAAATGGATATGTATATGCCACCGGACAAGAGTCAGGGTCTGTGTATACTACTCGTCGTTCTACTACGGGAGGAGCTACTACATGGACAGATGTTGATGGATTTAAAGATGGTGCAACTTGGACGAAGGGTCAGGGTATATTTATTGCGTCTGGCAGCAATGATGTATATACTTATGGTTCATTTAAGAAATCAGGTGTTTATAGTGGTTTTATAAGAAGATCCACTACTTTGGGAAGTAGTGGATCTTTTGGACAGGTTAATATTGATTTTTGGCCCGATGGATTAACGCAGTACACCGGAGATCACAGATCTAATGGATATGTTGGTATGATTTCTGGATCGAACGAAATCTTGGCAGCATTGAGCGAATTTACACTTAGAAGATCTAGCAGTCCTGCTTCTAGTGGCTCTTTCTCGTCTGCTCACAGAAACACAAATCCACTGGGTTCGCAAGTTGGTTCTGTGGTGCTTGGTCCTGATGGTTATATTTATGTGGCGGGTCATACATTTCGTTCTGCGACTTCGACAGAATCTGCCGCTGCCTATATTTTAAAGGGTAGACTATCTGCTAATTCTATGTCTCTTGGCCCGCAAATGTTGAACACTTCGTTTGGATATGTATTTTCGGAAATATCAGGAACAATTGACGAGCGCTTCAAACTTAACAATGTCTCTGAATTTCCTCATTCATCTGGTTATTTCCAAATGCGCAATGTAGGTCTAGGTACCGTCGATTCGGGCCGAATAGGTACCGCAGAAGACAGCATAATCCAAGTGAAACACATTGGTTCTGTAGTAAAGGTTCTATGGCCTCCACAAGCAGATCAAAATACACTTGTCAAAGGTTATGGTGATTTTTCTATTGGCGAAAGAGTGGGCAAATTGTCTACTACATTTGAACCGGGTGATTTGTTTGATGTGGCCACTGAAAAATATGACCATGTTTCGTTGTATTGTTATTTGCTCAAGGGGTCCACGGGCACGTCAGACAATATAGAAATTAGAATAGAAAGAAGACCCCTTAAAGATAAGGGTTTCGCCGTAGACCAATCTATTGAATATGCTACGTCAGGTAGTGTCACCGTGGCAACATTGAGAGATATATTGTACCAGAAGGCAATAGACTATAGTGACCTATCGATCAGAGAGATAGGGCTCCCGATAGACGTACCTTTGACCAATACCAGAGAAATTCGCGTTAGCGCAAGGCAAGTAAATGGTCAAGCTTCCGAAGACAATCGAAATTTGATTATTTGGGGCAGATTTATTAAGACACAAGAAGAAGTTTGACCGTGAACAATAAAAGAAATCAAAATACTTTCTTAAACTGGTCATTTGAGCCCGGTAAACAGCCACAATTGTTAAGAATGAGTGGGGCATTTACTTATTCACAGAGTGATGTGAGGTATGTGTTCACTTCGTCTTTTGATGCCTTCACTGGTTCGTTTAGTGGATCTGTTAAATCGATTGGTGACGCGAGGTATGTGTTCACCTCGTCGTTGGCAGATCAAACAATTAAGACTGGTGCGACAGAAATAATGACATGGAAAACGACCGGATATGTAGGCGTTGGAACAACTGTACCAAAAAGTAAATTAGCGGTAGTGATTCCTACTGCTGAATTGCTCGCTGCTGTTCCTGCTCTTGGTTCGCCGAGCACCAATTTTACAGTGACAAATGAAAATGCTTATGGATTAAATTTTGGCGTTCTTTCGTCTGGAAAAACTTATATTCAATCTGCAAGAGTAGATACTACCGCTACCGCCTATTCATTACAGATCCAACCTGTAGGTGGCTATGTTGGCATCGGTGTTGATCCAAGTTATCCTTTGCACCTAAAGTGTAACATAGCAAGTAACGCTTTTACGATTGACAATGCGGGCAATAATGCCGCGAATAGTGGCATATATATTATTGCTGGATTGAACGATGGTACAGGTCAAACATATTATCTCTACGGTGCAGATGGTGACGGTACTGCTGTTGGTTATGTCGAGAACAATGCGGGTACATTTAAAATAACTGATGTAAGTGACGAAAGACTTAAAGAAGCGATCGGTCCGACAAAAGTCAAGGGATTGGATATTATAAAGGCCCTTCAAGTTAGTGAATTTGTGCGTAAGAAATCAAAATGTCACATTAAGGCAGGTTTCATTGCGCAACAAGTGCAAACAGTATGTATGGAGGCCGTTAGTACGGGTAAAGATGGCATGTTCGGCGTTTCCCAGACAAGTTTTATCCCGTATTTAGTAAAGGCCGTTCAGGAACAGCAAGTAATCATTGATAATTTAGAAAGTAGAATATCTCTTCTGGAATCTGCCGTGAAGAAGTAATTATAAAAGAGACAATTATGAGATTTGGTATAATATATAAAGCCACCAATGTGGTCAATAATAAATGTTATATTGGTCAAACTATTAATTTTAGCAGAAGAAAGATAGAACATTTATCAGAATCGCGTCGGACCATCCCTGCGCAACATAATTCTAAATTTTATAATGCTATTCGTAAATATGGTTGGGATAATTTTAATTGGGAAATTATATATAAAGATATCCCCGAAAATCGTTTAGATATAGCAGAGATGTGTGCAATTTATACTTTTGATTCGTGCGATAGGGGCTATAATTCGACAACTGGAGGCGAAGGAGGAAGTGCCCGGAGCGAAGAAACAAAAATAAAGATGTCGCAATCGGCCATCAGACAGTATCAAGGTGGTAGGACTCCGTGGAATAAAGGTATATCTAGAACCAAAGAAGAGAGACAAAAAATGTCTGATAATCATTGGGATAATTCCGGGGCGAATCATCCTTTGTACGGTGCGGCGAGGCCCGATATATCAGAAATGAATAGACATAGGATTGGAGATAAGAATCCCCGTTTTGGCAAAAAAGCATGGAACAGTGGAATAACTTTTTACAAAAGGCCAAATAGACAATATCTAATTGTTGACACTCTAACCGATCAATGTTTGCGGGTGGTGGGCATAAAGAAGATAGAGGAATTTTCTATTCAAAATAATATTAGTTATAGTTCTTTTTTGCGGCACAAAAAATCTAAAAATTTTAGATTATTTATATTGGAGGATGACTAAAATCGCGCTTTTGGATCGGAAAGAACGAATCATCGACCTTGTTTTGACAGATAAGGGCAAGGAATTACTATCTAAAAATCAATTGAAGTTTGAATACTATGCTTTTTCCGATGCAGGTATAGATTATAGTGGTTCTTTGGTGGCGTCTAGCTCTACAGGTATGAGTACGGATGATTATGTACACAAGAATCTTTCATTCGAAGCCGATCAAAGAACAAATTCTATGAATTCTAACAAAAGTGTTGATTTACAGACATTTTTGTATACTATTCCGGCTGGAAATAAAGTATTGCCTGAATTCAATGTCGGAATAGACGATACTCAAACGATTCCGCTAGCCAGGGAATATCTTATAGACTATCTCACGACGTATACAAAGCGAAAGAATAGGATTACCAAGCCAATTGATGTAATTGCTAGAGCGACCGTGCCAACAACCACACGAGCCGACAAGATTGACGAGTATGTAGCAGCTCAGCGCACCACTGCGTTTGAAAACAATTTGTCTTTGGGAAAAAGTGTGGTTGGGATGTCGGTTACGAAGAATTCGGTGGCCATGGGAGCTAATCGGATTCTTGGCGTCAATACGGGAGTGATGGCGACATTGATGGAAGATGAACGGCAAGCTGCCGACGTAGCGGCGGCACTACAAAAAGCGCATGACATCGCTGCTGGCACTAGACCTCCGGAAGCCGCCCCCTCGAAAACTATGTTGCCTATATCGCCACCGCAAACGCCTAGTGCTCCTGTCGAAGAATTCGAAACAATTCCTCTTTCGAGCATCAAAAAAGAGGTAGAAATCATTACCGGAATCGACAGAAAGACCATCAATTTTGGACTAAAGACAAGTGCTGGCGAAGTTATTGCGAGAAGTGGTTTTTTGGTTGAAATATTTGAGAGCGGGTCAGACGGCGTATTGACAAAGGTCATTCAAGAAAATGTTCAAGATCCATTAAACGACGAGACAATACAAGAAGGATTTTCTAGTTATTTAACGCTAGAAATAGATAAATAAATGGGCTCTACCAAAGACATTAGCGTCTCCATAGATATAGATGCGCTTGATAAACAGCTCGACAAAAGACGCCAAGAAGAAGATCCCACAACCAACGAAATAGAGGTTCGTTCGACGGTATTTTCTCTAGGAAAAGACCCAAGAGTACAGTCTCAGCCGCAAGTATCAACCCCAGATTTGTATTTGATAGAGATCCTAAAAGATGGAATAGACAACCCCTACGTAGAGCTACATTGGAAAGTGGCTAGATACGACATCGACGTGGCAGGTATAATAGGATTTAACGTCTATAGAAGAAGATTTTCTAAGTTAGATCTGGATGAAACAATGCCTTCATTTTCTCGGGCAGGTTTTGATAGAATATCCAGAAAAACCATTCAAAAAGGTAACTTTTCGCAAGAGAGAAAGGCCATTCCCAACATACGACGAAGTCTAATTCCCGGCAATATTTTGAACAACAATTTGAGTGTTTTGCAACAGGACGCGATTAAGAGAAATGAGACCTTTTTGGGGCGAAGTGTGTGGAATAGGGTCAATTCTGGACTTAATGAACCGACAGCGTTGTCGGTGCAGTCGCAAATTAATGACCTCGTAGCTGGACGAAAGATTGAGAAGGTCGCTTATGTTGATTGTGCTGAGTTTCTGGAGGAAGGAAAGAAGAAGTTTTTGCGAGTCATAAATAGAGAATCTATTGATTTGCTGTATCGAGACAAGAAAGTGGGATATGGTGAGGTGTTCGAATATTATATTACGTCTGTGACGAAGGATTTTCAAGAAAGTGTTCGTTCTAACTCTATAGAGGTTACGATAGAGGATCTGTCTGGCGTTAACGCTCCTTATCAGCTAACTGCAAAACAATTAAGTGAGAACGAAATACAAGTCAGAGCCTGTGTGCTGGCAAAAGACAATATCGGCAGAATGCTTGTTTATCGAAAAGCTGAAAATGAAATCGCATTTGAACGAGTGGCCTCTGTTGAAAACGTGAACGACTCTATTACGATAATTGATGGCACCGTCAACTATGGAAAATCTTATACTTATCGTATATTTGCACAGAATATCTATGGTACGATTTCTCAGCCTACTGAAATAAAAGTAGTTTCAAGCGTGCAGAAAATTACTCCACAAAGTCGGTCAAATAACCTAAAAATACCTGTATTGTCGGTCGTTCAAGACCAAAATTCTAATTATATTAAGGTCATTATGCACTCGAATGATCCCTTGGTTTCTTTCTTTGTCCTCGAAAGACGAGATTTGACTACTCACGATAGAGATTTCTCGGTTCCTGGTAGAGACTCTAATTACGGCGGTACCGGATGGAAATCTAATAAATTCTTTGTGAATAAATCAAGGAGCATTTTTGATGTAAAGATCTCTACTAGTAGAGATTTTCTCAATAAGAGAGCAGCAGGCTCAGAAATTGTATTTCTAGATAATACGGTTGCGGCAAATCATATCTATCAATATCGAGTGTACGGAAGTGATCTGTTTGGAAATATCAGTCCATATGCATTAAATTTGATTAAGGCTACTGGCAAAAAATCGCTTAGAACGCCCATTAATCTACGATCTGAAATCTTGCGTGGTAATCCTTTTAGGGTGCAAATTTCATGGGAAGACGATAATCTGGTCAATTTGTATACGCAATCAGAATTGAGAACTCGTACCGCCGATACTACAAATAAATATCTATACAAAATACAGAGAAGACGCCTTGGCGAGATAGTGTATGAAACATTTCCTCTCACCGCAAATACATTTTTAATTGACGAAGAAAATGCGCTAGATGCGCTTATGTTGACTCTTCAAAAAACAGAGGACAATGCCTCTAAAAAGCAAAATAGTGACAATAAAGATGGTTCTATAATATTGTCGGAAAAGGGTAAGAGGCCATTTGGCGTTCCGGCGTTTCTCAATGAAAATGATATATACTATTACAGAGTAGCTGCCGTTTCTGAGGTCGGAGAAGAGAGCAATTATACGAAAGAGTTTGAGGTATCTACCATATCCGAATTGTCAGATCCCTTGATGTTTAAGGCTGAAGTTTTGAACACTAAGATTCGTCCGCTAATCTGTAGGTTGTCGTGGACTATAGACCCCGTGAAGCGTGCGGGAGATTATTTCGTTATCGAAAGAAAGGTAGATTCTTTGTATGACACGTTTGAGTGTATTGGAAAATCTTATTTTGATCTTGAGTTTTTTGACAGGAATATTAAGCCTGGATATACTTATATTTACAGAATAAAATCTGTAGATGCACTAAATAGAGAATCTAAATATTTCATTGCAAGGTTGACCATATAAATGCCCACACTTTTAACAGAGTTAAATCCAAAACCTTCCATCAAGGAGGTTTTTTATCCTGCGGGTCACATTAATTCTGCCAATTTTCAAGCAACCGTAAAACCTAATTTTGAAAGGTTTGCGAAGAACTATATCTCGGACGAGCCGGATATTTTGTTCACGGCAGAATATATCGTTGAAGGTAAACGGGCCGGAATTTTGGTGGTTTGGGAGAAATATTACGATTCTACACACTATGAATTATTCAAGAGAAATGTCTTTAAATCAGCCGCAGATTTTGAAAGAATACTGTTCTTGGACACTCAAAGTCTAGAAGAAGAAAGAGGACATTTTATCGACTATATTCGGAACACTCTTGGATTCACCGACATAAATGAGAATAATATCTACATTTTCTTAGACGATTTGGTCAAAGAAGATAGAATTTATGAATACAAAGTGTCAGGTGCGAGACTCCCCAAAAGCGCTTCTGAAGTAGACTATGATATGATACTAGAAAGCAAAGATCTCGTAAATCCCGTAGAAGTCGCACGAGGTAGTTCTGCGACGATATTTAGTTTTGCGGGTGCCAATTTGGGATCGACTGATTTGGCTTGGATTGTCAGTTTGTCAAATGACGATTTAGAGTTTTTTGGCCAGGCCGGTC
>Ga0209518_1002935_pt1 | contig 15181 bp, 14 predicted proteins | sample RifGroB1_FD_183993 | JGI IMG/M metagenome (GOLD analysis project Ga0209518, IMG submission 183993) | Groundwater microbial communities from Rifle, Colorado, USA - Groundwater B1 (SPAdes) (version 2) | ecosystem: Environmental > Aquatic > Deep subsurface > Groundwater | place: Rifle, Colorado...
GGGAGTTTTATATTCTTGAATTAACACCCGCAAATGGCTGATACCAGTAACGCCGTTAACCGTCCAAACTGTATTAACCGTCCCGGTGTAATCATTACCTAACTCTCCGCCGACATAATTCAGCGTGCTTAAGTTAATCGCATAATGCTCGCTGACTGTGGTTACAAATTCTCCCGCCACAAAGGCATCGCTAAGCATCTTGGCAAAATCTGGTTCATCGCCAGCTTGGGCAATCCACACCTTTCCGGAATCGACCACTCCACCTCCGCCCAATCCGATGCCTCCGCCTGTACCCGGAATGACTCCCGTAGTTCCGCTGGGCAGGCCCAAGAGATCAAGATCGCCGATAACATTACTGGGCACTAAATTGCTGTATTTATCGTTCCATTTAGCAGTATCGCCAGAATCGTTAATTAAATCCGCCCCTTGCAACAGCCCGCCCACAACATGTAATTGGTCGGTGGTAGCACCAATTCCTGATATCAAAACCTCCGGCATGGAAGTAACACCAGCTAAAATAGCGATGGGTTCCCAAGTTCCAGCCAGGTCCGTCACATTAAGGCGCTCGATGGTCGAGAAAGGTAGGGGATTCTCGAATTGGGTCGGATCATGAGGCACATGGATATCGCCAGAAATTACATATAGATAGTTGCCGTATTGCAAAGCCTTGCTGGCGCCGTGCACAGAATACAATCTACCCCAACCACTCGCTTGCGTAGTCCAAGCCGCCCCAGCTTCCGGAGAGCCGTCGCTGGTTTTGATTCTTAACCGCTCGACAACATCCGTGCCCCCGCCGACCAAATAAAGATAGCGCTCGGTGTCACTTACTTTGACATCGACTAATTGGCCTTCGGTACGGATGTTGGTTACGCTCGGGCGCAGATCCCAATTAAAGGCTGCTCTACCTTGCAACCAGCGCCAGAGATTTTGAAAATCCTGATTGAAAAACACTACTACCGCCAATGTCACTACACCTAAAACTATCAAAACAGCCCGGCGGAGACGACGAGGGTTGTTTAACAGCTCACGGATTGTGGCCCCATTAATCATCAATTTTGTTTTTCTGTTTTTATTTTATCAAATCCAAAGGGAATCTCACTAATATGTAGCTACTATAACTTATTACTATTATTTTATTATACTATACTTTTCTTAAATTGTCAAGCGTTTCTCTTCGTTGCCTTTCTAGAAAGGTAACCCCAAAGTCCCAGCCCGTTCGTCGGGATGAGGTAATGGATAAATTTCTGGGTGTTCTCGCTGAACTTGACTTGCTGAAAGCAAGTCTTCAAACAACAGCTTCACCCACAGAAATTTATCTCACTACCTGACATCCCTCCTCCAAGGGCTGGTTTTAGGAACAAGTCTGCTGGACGAGGCTCCGCCGTCGCCAAAGAAAAAAGGAGTACTATCCACTAACCTTTCCTTACACTCTAATACTCTCAAACTCTTGCACTCTGATTGGGCAACGGATAATATTTTTGTAGTAAGCCCTGAATAATGCTTTCGTCACCCAACATAAATGAGACGGGCGACCCGCAGGCTTCCCGCACCTCCCTGACTAAATCATCGGACAAAGTAGTAATGGCTACCTCCAAGACGCCATTAGTATTTTTATGCAAAGGAATGATGCCGTATTTGTGGGCTACTTCGGCAGTTAAACAATTTAAGACATCCTGGCTGATATCGGTGTAAGTGAGATCAATTTGGGGTACTTGATATTGTGCGCTCAAGGCGCTTAATAAATCTCCCTTGGTAATTAATTCCTTCCGAATTAAAATCTGACCCAACTTTTCCCGGGTCGTATGCTGTTCGGCTAAAGCTGCGGTTAAATTATCTTCCGACAATAAATTACGACCGACCAGCACCTCGCCCAATTTAACCTTGACCGGCAAATGAGAAAATTCATGGGCGCCATACAATTCATTAGTGGCCTGTTTCACTAAAGCGCTAATAACTTCTACTGCCTCTTGGGGACGATAAATCCACATCAAGCGTACTGCACCTTGCTTGGAAGCGGTTTGCACGATAACATCGCCACATTTAAACAAAGATGCCAATAGTCCGGTGGTATTATAGGTAATGTCTTGGACTTGGCGGAGAGGAAATTCGATGCGCCGATGCCGAAAAAAATTGACTAACTGCGAATCAATCAGCTTCTCTTGTGTCACCACCCAAATATCAAAATACCAAAAGATCCATTGCATCACCCAGTAACTCCAAATTGCCATTAATCCCAACCCAGAAAAAAGCACCAACCAACTATCGCGATGGACTAAATTGAGAGCAAATGCCATGGCGGAAATAGTAAACACCAGGGCAATCAACAAACCCAGGGCAATCAAAGTCGGAACCAGCAAACTGACCGGATGTTGCCGATAAAATAGCGAATTTTCAGGATAGTCGTGATGATTAGTGGTAATTATTTCCGGCATAATTTTATGCGGTCCACCAATAGATGAACCCGCCGATTAACGATAAAGCAACTATAACGCCTCCGACCAGCAAGTACGCCCAGAGCATTCCGGTGGCTTTTTGGGCATCGGCATTAGGCAATTGATGCCGATATTTAAATATATGATAAGCAATGACCCCACTGTAGGCTGCGACTAAGCCCAGTAACAATAAATACATGATTAGAATAATAATATCCATAGTTTAATCAAACATTTTTACGCCAGTATTAGCGGGAGGAGGGGGAGGGGGCACTAATCCTAAATGCCGGTAGGCCGCGCTGGTTGCGACCCGGCCTTGAGCAGTCCTATTAATAAACCCGGCCTGCAACAAATAGGGTTCATAGACCTCTTCGATAGTTTGTTTTTCCTCCGCGATCGCTGCCGCGATGGCAGATAACCCGGCCGGACCGCCATGAAATCGACGAATCAAACAATCCAAGATTTTGCGGTCGACGGCGTCCAGACCATTGGCATCAATAGTCATCAAAGAGAGGGCTTCGGTAATAATTTCCGGGTCGATCTTTCCGCCATTCTTCGCCTCGGCATAATCGCGCACGCGTTTTAAGATGCGGTTGGCTGTTCTTGGTGTCCGCCGAGAAGCGAGCGCAATCAGCCGAGCATGTTCAGGAGTTAATGTTATCCCTAAGATGCGCGCCGACCTTTGTAAAATCTGCTCGATATCAGTTTCCAAATAAAAATCCAAGCGATGGGTAGCCCCAAACCGATCCCGTAAGGGGGAGGACAAAGCTCCGGCCCGAGTAGTAGCTCCGATCAAAGTAAACTTAGCTATATCGATGCGGAGCGACCGGGCAGAGGGGCCTTTACCGATAATAATATCAATAGCAAAATCTTCCATCGCACTATAAAGCACCTCTTCCACTTGTCTGCCCAAGCGATGAATCTCGTCAATAAACAAGATATCGCCTTCGTTAAGGTTGGTGATGAGGGAAGCTAAATCACCCGGGCGTTCGATAGCTGACCCGGAAGTCGCCCGCAATGACCCGCCCATGCTATGCGCAATAATATGCGCCAAAGTAGTTTTCCCAAGACCCGGAGGACCAAACAAGAGAATATGGTCTAACGATTCGTGGCGCTGCTGGGCAGCTTTAATGGCGATAGATAAACTCTCTTTGATTTTGGCTTGGCCGACATATTCGCTAAAAATTTTGGGTCGCAGCGAGCGGTCCAATTCTTCTTCCCCTTTTCTTAGTCTGGCATCCGCTACCCGAATACCATCCTCTTCTAATTTAACTGCCATAAACCTATTATAGCGGAAATCCTTACCTACCAAACCGCTGGGATTATAACTAACTAAAATGCAAAGTGGTAAACCAGTGCCACAACCCCAGCAATTATGGAATAAATACCGAAGACATGTAAAGAATGTTTTTGAAAGAATTGCAACAACCAGCGGATAGCCAACCAACCCGACAAAAATGACACGACAAAAGCAATAATGAGATACAAATAATCTTGCACAATGGCTTGGTCACGGATAGATTGATATACACCATAGCCACCAGCCACCGCTATAGCTGGTGCTGCCATCAAGAACGAAAATCTAACTGCCGATGCGCGTGTTAAACCGACATACATGCCTGCCAACATTGTGCTACCCGAACGAGAAATCCCCGGCAGCAGCGCAATAGTTTGGGCTAACCCTACGCTCAATGCGTCCCAAAAAGACAGGTTACGATTTTGTTTAGGCACCCTTAACCAAGTTTCGCTTAGAATAAACCCTGCTCCCATAATGATTAGCAAAATGGCCACCGTTACCAAAGACCGAAAATTATTTTCTATCCATCCTTGCATAAAATAGCCAACGGCCAAAGCGGGGATAGTAGCGACAATAATTAACCATAATAATCTACGGTCAATGGCCAAATGGGTTTTAGGTGCTATTTTGTCCTTGGCAGTAACCAGCATTTGCCACCATTCTCGTCGGAAATAAATTAAAATGGCGAATAAGGTGGCTAGATGGAGAACGGCATCAAAAAAATTACCAGGGTCTTCGATGCGCATTAACTCTCTCGCGACCACCAAGTGTCCGGAAGAACTTACGGGGATGAATTCGGTCAACCCTTGCACCAAACCCAGAATACCCGCTTGCACAAGATGCCATATATATGTATTCACCCCGTTAGAAATTTATCTGATAAATTGATATAAATTCGTGCAATTAGTTCGGTTGATTAATACTCAATCTTATTATCCAATTTTACTGACTTATTTCTAACGGGGTTCATCCCTTCTGTTAGAGATAAGAAACGCTTTAAGCGGTTTTTGATATAACGTTTACCCATGCCGGATTTAAGATATTTCTCTCTTGAATAAGCATCTTGCTGATTTAAGCATGCCTCATAAATGTAAACGGTCCTCGACTTTTAGTAGATTCGACTTGATTTGAATAATGCTGCTTAAAGCGTTTCTGAAGATTTTCTGTGGCACCGGTATACAACCGAGCATTTTTCTTGCTTTTGAGCACATAGGTGTAAAACATAGGCATCTCTAACGGGATAAATTTATTGTACGGTAATTTTCCAACTAATTACTGGACCAAACCAAGTTAAATATTCTGACACAAATCGAAATGATTCGTAGTACACCCCGGGTTGCAGGGGAGCCTTGACTATAAAAGAAGCCACCAACCGGTCACCCGTATCTACAGCAAAACCGGTATCCATGGTGCGATTAGGGCTAATCCAGCTGGGATGATGAAACAGACTCGCTCGATCATATGGCTGGACCGTACCCAACCGAACCGCCCCCCAGGTTGCCACAGTCGGATCTACCCAGTCAGCTCCGCCAATATTGCGGATCTCTAATTGCAACATGCCCGTTTGCCCCGGCGACACTATCAAGTTAGCCGATTTATAAATTACTTCTACATTGTAATGAGAAATATCCGGATCTACCCCATTATTCGACACAGTAATATCCCAATAAATATTTGTGTCCGCCAACCAAGCGACATATTCAACGACTGGATTGAAGTATTCCCTATAGGTGCTGGGTTGCGCCGGTGCTGTCACGACAAACTCGAACCGACTCACTTCTCCGGGCTGCACCAAACTTTGTTGCAATGTAGCTGCCCGATTATTAGACAACCACCCGTTTGCATAAAACTGGCTTTGGCGATCCTGGGGACGGAAAGTCCCTAAACGCATTTGCCCGTTAGCTAAACTGCCCTTGCCCGACCAAGCCACATTCCCCGTATTGCGCACATCCACCCACAAAGTGGCTTGTTCTCCCGGAGCCAATGTGACTGCGCTGCTTTGGGCAACCTTGGCGGCGCTGTAGTTGGCTGCTACACCAGTAAGAGGATCGAATATTAAGGTAATGTCACCCAAATTAACTCCGGCCGTAGTATCTGAAAATATTAACAATTTCTGTCCGGATATATTAGAGGACAGCGTAAAATTAAGATTGCCAGACATATCGGTACTGCCCACATAAATATCTCTTTGATCAACGAAAGTCTCGTTGATAATGACCGGCGCATTTGCATAAACTCTAATTTGGTGATTACCAGCCGGGAAATCATTGTTGGTCACCAGTACATTAACTCGAATTTTCGCTACCCCATCAGCCAAAGCATGGGTACTGGATGATGTAATGCGCCCAGTAATACGATCGGTAGCCTGCGATGACCCTAAAGCGCTGGCAGCATTAACGATACCGCTCCCGTATTCCAACGGATTATTCATATTTGTAGCCGTACCTTTGACCACGCTCTCGATTTGCGCTGGAACTAAGGTCGAATTACGAGCTAACAACAAAGAGACTAAACCGCTAACATGGGCGGCAGCAAAGGAAGTGCCAGAGCCATAGACATAAGCATTATTGCCGACATAATTTGCCATCAGGACATTAATCCCCGGCGCTACCACATCTAAAGCATTGCCATAATTAGAAAAAGAGGCGCGCTGACCCGTGCCATCCACAGCTCCGACAGCAACTACATTACTATAACCAGCCGGATACAATAATTGGCTTTGATTATTATTGCCGGCCGCTGCCACAATGGTGACGCCTTTGCTAATAGCATAATCAACAGCCGCTTGTAAATCCGTGCTGTCGAAATAAGTACCAAAACTCATATTCACTACTCGGGCGCCATTATCGGCCGCGTAATGCAACGCATCGGCTACATCGGTGTATTCACCCCCGCCAGCACTATTCAGGGCTTTTAAGACCATGATTTTTGTCTGCCAGTTGATTCCTGCCATACCCCGGCCATTATCTGTGTTAGCTGCAATAATACTGGCTATACCGGTACCGTGGCCGTTTTGATCCAGAATATCCGTCGTATTGTTCATAAAATTATATCCTCGATAATCATCAACATACCCATTGTTGTCATCGTCTTTACCATTACCGGGTGTCTCGTCGTCATTGGTCCAGATGCGATACAGCAATTCTTCGTGATCGGGATTTACGCCGGTATCGATAATGGCTACAATTTGGCTACTACTTCCTACTGTGACATCCCACGCCGGAGGTATTTTGACTTGATTCAAATTAGTTTGCTCCGAAAATCTGGGATCGTTCGGAGTCCTGGCGATCATTAAGGGAGCTGATCCATTGCGGTCTGGCCAGAGGAAATTAGTGGGGGCTGCTATGCCAGAAAGAGGCGCTAAACTTAGCGCCACAACCAAGCTGGTCATCCCGCTTATCCATCTTAATCTCGCAATGTTTCCGCCAATCGCACCGCCTTTGACCATACTATAGATTTTATCTTATGCCGGATGATTACTCAAATAAAAAGGCCCAGCTTTGTAAGCCGGGCAGTTGGATATTTATTTAGAGAAGCTGTGAATATGCTCATCTGGGTATAATTATTCCCCAGTAAACTCGGGTGGGATCTTTTTTTTAGAAAAGAATGCAGTAACTCCTGTGAGAAAATCCTTCGTTTCGATGTTTTTAGCCGTTTCCTTGTCTGTCGAAACAATAACTTCATCGAAGTCAGGAAAAAGCGCCCGGTTGGCGATTAGACGTATCGACATCACAGCGTTAGGCGCATTAGCCGCTACTTGGTTAGCCCATTCCATCGCCCGATGTGAAAGCTCGTCTACAGGATAAAGTGTTTGCACTATGCCCATTTGCAGAGCTTCAACGCCAGAAATCTTGCGTCCGGATAGAAGTAAATCTAAGGCATGGCCTGCACCGATCTTGTGAATTAGTATCTCAGGACCAAACCAACCCGGCATCACGCCGATAGTCGGCTCAGGAAAGCCATAGATCAATCCACCTTCATCGATTCCGCCGGCCGCACCGTACAAAACATCGCAACATAAGAACAGTTCGGCGATACCTCCCAAGCAATAACCCTTGATAACACCGATCACCGGTTTACGCAAATGGAATAATCTGCTCGCAATGATACGACCGTAGCCGATGTGCATCTGTACAACATTTTTATCTCTCACGACAAGCTCGCCGCCTTTTCTCTGTAGAACTAGTTCATTAAGATCGGCGCCAAAGCCTGTATGCTTCCTGCTTGATTCCATGATCAGTACCCGGATGCTCGGGTCGGCGTCTACTGTATCAAGTGCATGACCTAATTCAAACAGCACCTCTTCGCCAATCAAGTTACAAGGCAGTATTAAGCTAAGCTTAACAATGTGGCTATCGTCTTGTCTTATCAGTTCTATGTGCTTATGCATATGATTCCTCCTTTTTTCAAAGATCAGACTGCCTATCGACCAGGCATAAAGATATTTTAGTATAGCACATTTTTTCTCAATCCCTTTCCCAGGTTCAATCCCTTTCAGAACAACCAAAAATTGCCATTCACTTGTAGTGCATAGCAATTTTTGGTGGGCCCAGCAGGGATCGAACCTGCGTCCCCAGCTTAAAAGGCTGTTGCTCTACCATTGAGCTATGGGCCCAGGGCGCTAAAGCGCAATTACTAATGATGAATGAATAATGAAAAATGGCAGATAGGACACTTTCTCACCTCACTTAAACAATATTATTGTTCGAACCTGCCTACCGGCAGGCAGGCGCAAGTGAGAACTACCTACGTTATTCATTTTACATTTTACATTTTTAATTTGTACCCAAATTATATCAGTTTATGCTGGCAAATTATTCGGCAACCCAAGTAGTTGGCGCAAATCAAATTCTTCCGTATCGTTAGCAGGGCGGCTAATGTCTTGGCGGGTGTTGAATCCGCTCAAATTAACTTTCACCAAAAAATCTAATCGCTGTTGATCGGCGCTATCATACCATCCTTTAACATCCGCTTTGACAATGCGGTAACCGCGCTTATCAATCCAGACTTCGTAATTATAATCGCTAAGCATTACTGATAAATTCGCCGGATTAATTTGATCCTGAATTCCTACAATATTTACCCAACTCTCAATAAATTGGCGCAGAGCTTCTTGGTCAAAGGCAATTTGCCAATGATACGCCCTTACCCCCGCTACAGTTTCGTCAGGAAATTTTTGGACGATGTTAAATAATTTACTTTGAGCAAGTAACTGGCGCAGCTGCATTGCCTGGTCTTGCGTGGGCAGGGGAGTAGCCCCTAAAATATTGCCCTCGTCGGTATTATTAGATTTGATTTTGTACCATTTGTTATCTGCCGACAAGGAAAAAGGTAAGCCTAACGGCACCGCAATCCGAGTTAAGCGGAAATAATTGAGATCAGGAAAACTACGCAGCTCTGCTCCAATCTCGGTTTTACCATCGCTGCCCATACCGCTGATCGTTACATTCAATAAATAGCGCAGATTTTTAATATCCGTGAGATTGATCTTGCCCGAACCGGTAACTGCCAAATCATTCAGACCCTGCAACAAGGCCAAATTGGATTTGCCGGTCAGTTGGAAGTCACCAGTAAACTCTAATTGCTCCACTTGGCTCATAGCGCGGGTCATCTTTTCCAAAACCAGGGCCGGTTCTTCAGTTTTCACTCCGCAACCCGCTAAACCCAAGATTAGGACAAACATCCCCACTGCGACTAAGCTATTTTTTATCATCATCGGTGGTCTTAAAAACTATGTTTGATTGTAGGTGATAAAGACCAACTTGGCAAGTTATTGGTCGCCGAGGTTATATAATAGGGGTGGATAATTAAAAGTTACCGGCATTACTATCAAAATTGGCTACTCCAATATGCTTAAATCCATCACCGAGATAGGCAATTCCCGCGTCATCGACTTTGACGATAGCCGCACTTTAGGCAAGGTCACTAATTGGATCATTAACCCCGAACAAAGAAAAATTAGCGCCTTCCTCGTTAAGCCCGCGGGATTATTCAAGACCACTTTGGCAGTCTCTACTATGGATGTTATTGAATACGGTCCCAAGTTGATCATTGTCAAAAACGAATCGGCTTTGGTAGCCCCGCAAGAAGTCGTCCATTTACCCAAACTCATCCGTCAACGCTATAAAGTTTTAGGCAACCCTGTCGTTACCCAAGCTAATAAAAAACTGGGTACGGTTAGCGAATTGTTATTTGAGACAATTAATTCGACTATCCAACGCATCTATGTCGAACCTAATTTTTTGGGCGCCTTAAAGCAGCCGGATCTCATTATTAGTGCTGATAAAATCATCCAGATCACTCCCCGAAAGATTGTCGTCCAAAACGACGACTACGCCTGGCAACCCACTAAAACTACTGCTATCGCCGCCCACTAAATCCGCCAGACCACGCCCATTTTGCGCATATCTTCTTTAGCCGATTGATAATCTTTGATGCTAAGATTTTGGATTTTGGTAAATTCTTTTTTGAGGACTGATGGCTGCAATTTATGCACTAATTTGCCGTACTTCACCAAGGCCTTCCAAGTAGCGGGATGATATTTTAGACCCAAACTATGTTTAAATCTGACTGCCCGCAACGCTCGCACCGGGTCCTCTTTGATACGGATTTCCGGATCGCCGATAAACCGGAGCACTTTCTCTTCTAAATCCTTTTTGCCTAACAAGGGATCAGTAAAATGGTTGGTTTTCGGATTCCAATAAATAGCATTGATAGTGAAATCACGTCTCGACGCATCTTTAGTCGGATCCTTGTGAAAAATAATGTCGATGGGAGTGCGCCGAATATGATTAAATTGCGGATCATAAATATCCTCTCTAAAAGTAGTGATCTCATAATCAATGTCTTGCCAAACGAATCCGACCACTCCGAATTTGCCGTCTACGCGGATTGGCACCAAGTTATGGTCTAAGAGTACTCGTTCAGTTTCTTTGGGCAAAGCCGAAGTAGCGATATCAATATCTTGGCGTTCAAAAGATTGCGCCAATATGGCGTTACGAGATTGATTGCCGACCAAATAAGCCTTGTACCCTGCTTCCTGTAGCCATAATACGGGGGCAAAACGATTCTCATTCATCCCGTTAGAGATTCCTGTTAAGTGATAAATAATGCAGCAAACAAATCATAGTGTTAGTTAGCCCCGTTAATATTATCAGTCATGCTATCTCTAACGCGATCAACCCCGTTAGAGATAGGAAGCGCCATCGCTTCCGCAACTTAACAATTGCAACCTTGTATTATCTCTAACGGGGCAAGGTACTTTTATTTTAACCCAAATAGCCGAATAGCATTAGCCGTACTGGTATTAACTACCTCTTCTATATCAATTTGTTTGATCTCGGCTATCTTGGCTGCCACCTCTACCACATGCTGGGGTTCGTTCCGTTCGCCCCGGTGAGACTGGGGCGGCAAATAAGGCGCATCTGTTTCTAAAACTATTCTATCCATAGGAGTAGCCTTAACTGATTCGACCAAACTCACATTATCTGGATAAGTAATCATATTGTTAAATCCGATATAAAAACCTCGGCGAAGAAATTCTTGCAAGTAACTGGGGCCGGCTGAAAAAGAATGCACTACGCCCGGTATATCACTATCCAGCCCGGCTAAATATTCCCGGTCTAACACCTGTAAGAGATCCCTATAAGCATCTCGGCAATGCAGAATAACCGGTTTGCGGTATTGTTTGGCCAAGCGCAATTGCTCAGCAAAAATGGCTTTTTGGTGGTCTTGTGTAGATAAATTCCGGTAATAATCCAAACCAATCTCTCCCACCGCTACTGCTTTGGGATGCTTGATAAAGGGGAGGAGACGACTACTTAAATTATCGAGATTCTTTCTGGCTTCATGCGGGTGCACTCCGACTGCAGCATAAATTTCATGGTATCGGCTAGCTAAATTAATGCTGATTTCCGAGGAACGAATATCGGTCCCGACATTAATTAAGTAAATCAAACCCGCCTGAAATGAGCGCAGAATAGTTTTTTCCATATCCCGATGAAACTCCGGAAAATCTAAATGGCAATGCGTATCAATATAATTCATCCCGTTAGAAGCAGGAAACCGTTAGGTTTCTGATGTTAAATAATATGATCTGTGATATTGAATTAATAATTCAGTAATGCATATGTTTTATACTATCCCCACCTAACCTCCCCTTAGCAGGGGAGGAATGAATTTGATGCCTTTCACCTACTTCCCTTCAAGTCTGGGACGAATAAGCACTAACCTCTTCTTCTTTTTCCTCCCCTTAATAAAGGGGAGGAAAGGTGGGGATGTGCGTTAAAGACACCTCTAACAGGATTCATTTTACAAAAATTAACCAGACTACCAATCCTACAATAATAGCGCTGGAAATCAAGTTCTTGAGTTGAACCTTTTCATGTAAATAACCCGCCGACAAAGCGTAGACCAAGATCGGCGATAACAGCAAAGTAAACACCGTTATGGTGATACCGACTGTCTGATAAGACAAATACAAAGATACGCTGGCAGCGATCGCTCCGCCGGCGACTAACAAAAAATGGGGAATATGTTTAAGAGCAATGCGCTGGACAACGCCTCTTTGCAATATCCACAAAAACAGGGCGATCACTACCGCTCTTACTAAATAGAGAGCCAATGGCGAATACACTACCAATAGATGTTTGATAACTACCGCCTCTAACCCATAAAGAACAGAGAAAGCCAAAAGTGCCAACAAAGGTTTTTTTAGAGAAAATTGCCGATGCCGCAGATGCGACCAAGCCAACACCGCCCCGGCTATAATTACTGCCACATAAAGTTGCCACGAACGTTCATCTATATAAAATAAACTCGCGATAACTGCCGCTAATAGGGGATTAAATAACAAAAACGGTTCGGCTTCCGCTATTTTTTCGTACTCCAAACCATAGTAATACAACAAATTATAATTGCCGGCCAAAAAAGCTAAAGCAAGCAACCACCACAAATACTGGTGAGATAGGGCTATCGCATCGACTTGAAAAAACCAGGGCGACAAGAGCAAGGCTATAACGATAATCCAAATAAATAGCCACCAAGCAAAGGAGTGATAGGTCAGTTGTTTGAATTTAACAAACAACCTTTTAGTAGCAATCAGCGTAATTGCATCAAAAGCTACCACTAAAAACGGGTACCACATTTAATGCTCTTTAGGAAATAGAATAGGGGCTTCGCCCAGCTTAGTCTCGGCGGGTAACTTACCCCAAACTGCCTCTTCCGACCAATTAGTGATCATGGATAAGCCGTATAGCCCCAGCGTGGCCGAGATTTTTTCGGCGGTAGCCGGCAAAAATGGTGCCAGCAACAAAGCCACGATGCGAAGACCCTCCAAGAGTTGGTAGAGCACCTTGTCTAATCTCTCCTGATCGTTCTGTTTGGCTAATTCCCAAGGTTTTTCGGCATCTACCAACGCATTTAATTCGCTAATATACTGATTCACGGCTATCACGGCTTTTTGCAGTTCGCATTTGGCCAGATGTTGTTCATAATTAGCAATGGTGGTTTCGGTGGCAGGAGCTGGCTCATCCGTAACTTTAGGTACAGCACCGCCAGAAAATTTCTTAGCCATCTGAACCACCCGCGAGAGGAGGTTGCCCAGATTATTGGCTAATTCGTTATTATACAAATCGTCAAAGCGAGCCCAAGCAAAATCGCCATCATCAGTTGTCGGGATCTCGCGCAATAAATAATATCTGACCACATCGGTACCATATCTTTTCATCGCTTCAGTCGGATCAACTACATTGCCGATACTCTTGCTCATTTTTTGACCTTCGGAAGTAATGAACCCGTGGACTAAAATCGCCTTTGGTAAAGGGAGTCCGGCGGAGAGCAGCATCCCCGGCCAAATGGCGGCATGAAAGCGCAAAATATCCTTACCAATACAATGCAAATCTGCCGGCCACCACTTATTAAACTCGGCTTCGTTTTTGACATACCCAACCCCATTTCTCCTCCCCTTACTAATGGGGGGGAGGGAGGGGTGTTTGTCATCTTGCCCATATCCAATCGCCGAGATGTAGTTGGATAATGCGTCACACCAGACATACATGGTTTGGTCGGGGTCATCTGGTACTGGCACTCCCCAAGGCAACTTCGACTTAGGACGAGAAAAACTAATATCGGTTAGCCCGGATTTAACCACATTCAAGATTTCTTTGCCCCGACCCGCAGGGATGATCTCCAGTTCTTTACTTTCAATCAATTGAGCAATCCTGTCGGAATATTTAGACAATCTGAAGAAATAATTTTCTTCCTCGATATGCTCTGGCTCTGATTTATGGATAGGACAACGCCCTTCTATTAAATCTTTTTCCGTAACAAACGCCTCACACCCCACACAATACAATCCAACATATTTATCTTTGTAAATATCGCCGGTGGCAACTAATTGTTGCCATAGTTTTTGTGCTCCCGGGAAATGCCTTGCTTGGTCGCTGGTACGAATAAAATCATCGTTAGACAAATTAAGAATGGGCTTCAGGGCAGCAAACAATTCCGAGTTGCGATCGGCTACTGCTTGCGGTTCTATACCTTCATTCGCCGCTACTTGAGCAATCTTGCTGCCATGCTCATCCGTACCGGTTAAAAACCAGGTATCGTAACCCTTTAGGCGATACCAGCGCGCCAAACAATCAGCTTGCACTAATTCCAGCGCATAACCAATATGGGGTTGGGCATTCACATAGGCAATGGAGGTTGTAATATACCGCTTGTCGGCCATATGATTGAATTAAGAAAAACTACACTGAAACCCGTTAGAAATAATAAGGTTATTACCTGATACTGATTAGTTGAGGTAACTCGATTTCTAACGGGTCAGGGCTTAAAAATATCATTATTATTATAAACTAATGCCTAAGATAACCCAAATTGTCAGCCAAACCAATAACCCCAATCGGGTGAATGTGTTTGTGGATGATAAGTTTCTAACTGGTATCGATAAATTCACCTGGATTTCCCATAACCTAAAAGTGGGGTCCGATATATCCCAAAAGCTCTGTGAGGAGCTAAAAAAACAAGACACTCAAGGCAAGGCCTACGACAAAGTACTAAAATTGTTGTCTTTTCGCCCCCAGAGCATTTTTGAAGTCCGCCAAAAACTGAAAGCCAAATTTGATTCCGAAACAATTACCCAAGCGATTGCCCGGCTAAAAAAAGAGGGGTGGTTAGACGATCAAAAATTTGCCGAACATTGGGTCAGGGAGCGCAGTCAAACTAGAATGAGAAGCATTACTCATCTCAAAGCCGAGCTCATCCAAAAGGGGATTGCCGAAAACATCATCCGAGAAGTATTGTCCCGGCCTGACCTTGCCGACCAAGAACTAGAAACTGCTAAAAAACTGGTAGAAAAATTCAAAAACAGCAAAACCCCCGATCAGCTCAAGGCCTATCTTGCTCGCAAAGGCTTCAGCTACCATGTTATTAACAAAGTTGCCCGTAATCG
>Ga0209518_1002936_pt1 | contig 15170 bp, 12 predicted proteins | sample RifGroB1_FD_183993 | JGI IMG/M metagenome (GOLD analysis project Ga0209518, IMG submission 183993) | Groundwater microbial communities from Rifle, Colorado, USA - Groundwater B1 (SPAdes) (version 2) | ecosystem: Environmental > Aquatic > Deep subsurface > Groundwater | place: Rifle, Colorado...
AGATAAATGCCACCCTCGGGTCTAAAACTTGTTCCCATTCACAAGTAACCTCCTTGGCGGAGGCTTCGGGGAATCCGTCGGACTTGGCACTGTCGCAATTTGCATCCAGGACCTTGCCTTTGTAATTTGTTACCCGCCTAATGGCTGTAAATTCAGGCCTTTTACCGTAATTTGCTACCGTCGCATATACCTTAGCCAGGTCCAGGAGTTTCACCTCTCCACCGCCTAAGGTTAGAGACAATCCATAACGGCTGGGGTCAGTCCAAGTAGTAATTCCCATTTTGACTCCTTGCTCAATCATTTTTATCACTCCGTAGCTCGCAAGAACCTTAACGGCGGGTACGTTTCTTGATTCAGCTAGAGCACTACGAAGTGAAAGAGGTCCACGATATGCCCCATCGTAGTTTTTAGGGGTATAGGGAGGCTGGCCAGCAACTGTGAATGTTACGGGAGTGTCCGAAAGAATTGAGGCAGGGCTATACCCATTTGAGAGGGCATATGAATAATTGACGATCTTAATTGATGAGCCTGGCTGCCTAGAGGAGGTCACAACATTCACATTCCCATCGTGGGCCGTATCGAAGTAGTCTTTGGAACCGACCATGGCGAGTATCTCTCCTGTCGTTGGATTTACAACCAAAACTCCTCCGTTTCCTACATTTAGCTTCCCGAGTTTTTCTAATTCGGCCTTTACCGCCTCCTCGGCGAGTCTTTGGATATCGTAATCAAGAGTTGTTATTACTTCGAGTCCTCCTTTTTCGACTACTTCCTCTCCGTACGCGTTAACGAGTGCTTGTTTAACAAACATCACAAAATGGGGAGCCTTGATGTCGGTTTTATTTGGGGCAAATATTAGGCCCTCCTCAACGGCCTTTTGGGCTTCTTCACTGGTTATAAACTTATTAATTACCATGAGGCGAAGTACCTCTCTTTGCCTCTCAAGTGCAGCTTGAGGATTTGGCCCGAAAGGGGAGAAGGAAGTAGGGCTTTTGGGAAGCCCCGCAAGTATGGCCGCCTCTCCGAGAGTTAATTCGTCGACATTTTTTTCAAAATAAACCCGGGAGGCTTCTTGAATCCCGTAGGCGGTTCCTCCATAGGAGACTTCATTTAAGTACATCTCCAAGATTTCGTTCTTGGTGTAGGTCATCTCCACCCATATGGATAGAATTACCTCGCGGACCTTCCTGGTATAGGTTTTTTCGGGGGAGAGGAGTGCATTTTTGACAAGTTGCTGAGTTATGGTTGAACCTCCCGATAAATCTCCCGTCGAGATATTCCTAACTATGGCTCTAAAAATTCCTCGGAGGGAGAATCCAGGATGGGAGTAAAATTCTGCATCCTCAATTGCCAGAGTTGCAAGTCTTACCTGGAGGGGAATTTCCGCAAGAGGAACTATTGTTCTATTTTGGTCTTCAAATATCTTATAAAGTAAGACCCCGTTTCGGTCATAGATTTTTGTGGATACTTCGACTTCACGACTGGTAAGCTCCTCCGGCGAGGGGAGGTCCCTAATAAATAAAACCCAAAATGAAAATGCCAAGATAAGAGGAAGTAGAAGCACCGAAAGGAGGAGTACCCCCAAGCGAGCTCTGAGTTTTGGAATCCTAATTTTGGGGAACTTAAGAAGCTTTAATTTTAGCCTTAAAAATGCGAGTTTAAAGGGGATTTTGGGATTTTTAACCTTAGGGATTTTTAACCTAATTTTTACTAGTTTCGGGGCTTTTAGTTTCTTTGTTCGTTTAAGAGCCTTTAGGATTAGGGAGGAGGAAGAGGATATTAAGGCGCCTAAGTGGTAAGCAATAAAAAGGGCAGCGACAATTAAGATTGAGAGGAGGTAGTAGAGAGGTTTTCCGACGTCGACAAGAAGCCCTTTGGTGATATCCAGGACTTTAAAATTCAGTTTTGGGGCAAGGCGTACATCCGGTTTTTTTCTGGCTCCTCGGGCCATCGGCCCTATTGTACTCCGTGAGCCTCATTTAGGGAAGGAGTTAGCGAGGGTATCTAATGGTTGCCGAACGGCTTGCGATGGGACAATCGAGGCAATAAAGGGTACCCAATGGGTCGGTATAAACCGGATGGTTTTGGGTTTCTATAAACTCAGGGAGAGTATCTGGGAAAGCAAGCTGCCCGTTTGTTTTATCTATTTGGATGTCCTGTCTCACCTCTCCGCCTGCGGCGGGAAGAGAATCTTTCAAGAAATATTCAAATCGCGTGGGGCAGCCAGGATTATCATCCGGTCCAGGTGGAATTAATCCGGTTGTGGCACAGACGTTGCGCCCTATGACTCCTTCCGGTTGGTCTGGCCAAGCGTGCCCCTCGTCAACCTCGTTGTAGAAGCCGTCCTCGGCTTTACCTAAAACCTCTTGCATTATTTTACTCCAAATTGGGGAGGCACCGGATACCCCAGAGACTGCACCGCTCATTTCCGAATTGTCGTTATTGCCGACCCACGAGACAACGAGAGCCTGGGAGGTATAGCCTATGGTCCAGTTATCGCGCCTGTCATTGGTAGTTCCCGTTTTGACAGAGACCTCGGGGTGGCCTCGAACGTTAAGAAATGAGCTTTCACCGAAGGCTTGGGACCTCGCATTATTATCATGGAGTATATGGGAGACAAGAAATGTGACGTCGGAGGAGAGAACACGGTCACCCTCAATTTCGCCTACATCGAATTCCTCAAGAACCTTTCCATTCCAATTTTCCACTTTGAGAATTGAAATGAGGGGTACTTTAATTCCCGAATTTGCAAGTACCCCGAATGCTACAGCCATGTCATAGGGTCTAACCTCACCTCCGCCCAAAGTTAAAGAAAGGCCGTAGTCTGAAGGGTCCTCGAATGTGGTGATTCCCATTTCTTTGGCAAAAGTAACGAAGTTTTCAAGTCCATTTAAAGCAAGAACCCTTACGGCCGGAAGGTTATATGAATTTCCCAGGGCAAATCTTGCCTGCACCAGGCCATGGAAGCTTCCGTCATAATTTACCGGACAATAAATAGGCTGACCTATTACCGAGAAACAAGTTGGGACGTCGGCAATTGCGGTTGAAGGAGTTATCTTTTTGTCCCTCAAGGCCAGGGCATAATTTAGGGGTTTTATTGAGGATCCCGGTTGTCTTTTGGCAAGGATGACATTGACTTTCCCGTCTTCATCCTCTGCAAAATAATCTTTGGAACCGACCATAGCCAGGATTTCTCCGGATGCGGGTCTTGTTACAACTGCCGCTCCATTTCCGACTTTATTGCCCTTAAGTTTTGCGACCTCGGTTGCAACCGCCTGCTGGGCAAAATCCTGAAGATCGAGGTCAAGTGTTGTATGGACCCTAAGGCCTCCTTGTTCAACTACGGCTTCTCCATATTTTTCGGCCAACTCCTCTTTTACCCAAAGGGCAAAATGAGGAGCAATTGGTGCTTCTACCTCGGCATATTTTAATTCCTCGCCTTTCGCCTTGTCTGCCTCTTCTTGAGTGATATAGCCGTCCTCGACCATCCTAGCAAGTACCACCTCTTGGCGGCCTTTTGCATTTTCTGGGTGGGCCCCAAAGGGAGAGTATCTAGTTGGCGCCTGGGGTAGGCCTGCGAGAAGCGAAGCCTCCGCAAGAGTTAAATTGCGGGCGGATTTTCCAAAATAGAGCTCCGATGCGGACTCGACCCCGTATGCGGTTGACCCGTAGGGGATTTGGTTGAGATACATTTCTAAAATTGCATCTTTTGAATAGATTGCTTCAACAACGAGAGTCAGGACAAATTCTCTTATTTTTCTCCTCACCGTCCTTTCAGGGGAGAGAAGTACATTTTTGACAAGCTGCTGAGTTAGGGTTGAACCCCCTTGGAGTTTTTGTTTAAAGACAGTGTTATAGGCGGCTCTCACTATCCCAGTTGTAGAAAATCCTATGTGTTTATAGAAGTCTTTATCCTCAATTGCGATGGTTGAGGTTTTTACATATTCAGGAACGTCGGAAAGCCCTATCGGGGTACGCCTTTTATCTAAGAAAATCTCATAGATTAGTTTTCCATTTCTGTCAAAAAGTTTTGTCGAGACTGGGTATTCTTGAGAGGTGAGTGTGGTAGGTAGGGGAATTCCCCAAAATAGCCAAATAAAGATTCCGAAAACTCCCCCAAAAAAAATAATTGCTTTGAGCCTTTTTCTTTCAGAAAAGAATAGTTTTAATCTCCTAAAGAGTGATTTTTGAACCTTTTTGGTTCTCCTCTTTCCCTTTTTTGCCATGTACCATGATAGTATATTCAATTGATGCACCTGTTGAAAGTTTGCTAAAGTATTCCCAACATGGACTTTAAATTAGAAGAAAAAATTTGGTGGAAGTATTTACACGAGGATCTTCAGGAACTTCTAAAGGAATCGGTAAAACTTTATAATAGCGTAGGAGCCTGGCAAGAAAAATTCCACGACTATTCTTTCGTAGTATTCCCCGCTGCCAAAGCCTACGAGGGTTTTTTGAAAAAAGTCTTTTTGGATTTAGGATTTATAACCAAAGAGGATTTTAACGGAAAACATTTCAGGGTAGGAAAGGCCCTAAACCCCTCACTAGATAAGAGATTTCGTGAGGAAAGTGTCTACGATAAAATAGTCGACTTTTGTCAGGGGCCAGCCCTGGCTGATTCCATGTGGGAAACTTGGAAGAGCTCAAGAAACCTTCTTTTTCATTGGTTCCCGGAGGAGAAAAATGCCATTACCCATGAGGAAGCAGGGGTGAATATCGACTTGATCCTAGCCACAATGGATAAAACTACCAAAGAGTGTAAAATTGGGGTCTAGGATGTTTTGGAGGATAGCTGGTATAGCCCTACTTTGCGTTTTTGCTTTCGGAATTCTTTTTATATCTATTTTAAGAAGTGCAGAAATTCGTTATTCTTTTTCTCAAGCTCCGGAAATTATTTCGAGGGTTCCCAAAGAGGAGCATATTGAGTATCAATTGCCTTCAGCCGGGAAAGTACTACCCGATAACCCACTTTGGTTTATCCAAATTGGACGCGATAGGATTTGGTACACTCTCACGCCCAGTGGTTTAAAAAAAGCTGAATTAGACCTCCTTTTTTCTGACATGAGACTTTTGGCAACCAAGGAACTTTTCAAAAAAGAAAAGTATGAACTCGGTGTAGTTATACTTCTTAAGGCGGAAAAATACCTCGAGGAAGCCTCGTTTAAAGAGGAGGAAGCAAGGCGTGGGGGAGTAGATACCAGAAACTTTCTTATTAGAATGACCATGTCGTCTTTGAAACACCGCGAGGTAATTGAGGAGCTTCTAGTTCTTGCCCCGGCTGACGCCAGACCAGAAATAGTCAAAATTAAAAATATAACCAAAGATGTGTTTGTTAGGGGGCGAAATGCCCTGCAAGAAACTGGGAAGGAAATTCCGAAAAGCCCTTCCGAATGGGACTAAGTAAGAGTATTGATTTAAGAAAGCCTACTTGATAATTTTTCTTCTCATATCTTACCAAAAATTTTCCGCAAAAATTACGTAAAACAAAAAAGGGTCAGCCATAAAGCATGCCTAAGCTGATGTCTTTTGACACGTTAGTTGATAGTTGACTGCCTAAATATAGTGTCAGAATATTGGGCTTAGGGCTATAGATAGTGTTTCTGCTTTACACCCGTGAAACCCGATTTGTGGAGTAAGTTATGCATTGTCCTTTTTGCGCGTCAACCGATACAGAGGTACTAGAGTCTAGGGTAGTCGACGATGGAGAGGGGATAAGGCGTAGGCGAGAGTGTAAAAAGTGTAAAAAGCGCTTTACCACCTTTGAAAAAGTAAGAAACACCGTTCTTTGGGTAGTCAAAAAAGACGGAAGGCGCGAGCCTTTTGAGAGAGAAAAAGTAAAAAGGGGAATACTTAGGGCCATAGAGAAAAGACCGGTGTCGCTTGAACTTGTGGACGATGTCGTCAATGAAGTCGAAAGGGAACTTTTAAGGGGAGAAAAAGAAGAAATACCGTCAAAGATAATTGGGGAGGGGGTACTAAAAAGGCTAAAAAAGATTGATAGAGTAGCTTGGTTAAGATTTGCAAGTGTATATTTGGAATTTGAAGACTTGACAGATTTTGAAAAAGCGATTAGATAGTTTAATTACAAAAAATCTAAATGAGAAAGAAAAAGACAAATGGTGTTCGGACAAAATCTGAACCCTTATCCTTAGAAACTTTAAAATTTACTCCATATCCCGAAGTAAGAAGGGAAGTATTTAATAAGGTTGGGAAGATGCCAACCTTTCCCAAAGATTTGCCCAAAGGAGTATGGACTGAGCAGGCAGTAAAAGTTTTAGAGGAACGCTATTTAGTCAAGGATACAAGAGGGAAGATAGTGGAGACCCCGGACGAGCTTTGTTGGAGAGTTGCTTGGGAAATAGCCTCGGCGGATGCGAGGTGGGGGGCAAAAAGGAAGGAAGTTTTTGAGCTTACCAGGGAATACTTTAAAATCTTAGTAACCCACGAATTTCTTCCCAATTCTCCGACATTAATGAATGCGGGGACGGGCAACAACCTTCAATACTCTGCTTGTTTTGTGCTTCCGGTTGAAGATTCTCTGGTCGGAATTTTTGACGCCATTAAATATCAAGCTCTTATTCACCAAACAGGAGGGGGGACCGGTTTTGCATTTAGCCGGCTTCGTCCCCGGGGGTCAATGGTCAAGTCTTCCCGCGGTGTAGCTTCAGGACCCGTTTCCTTCATGAGAATTTTTGACGCAGCAACAAACGAAGTTAAGCAGGGAGGAAAAAGGAGGGGGGCAAACATGGGAATCTTGCGGGTTGACCATCCAGACATACTCGAATTTATTCATTGCAAGGAAGACGGGGGGATTACCAATTTCAATATTTCAGTGGCCATAACTGACAAATTTATGAAAGCTTATGAGAAAAATGGAAAATATGACCTCGTAGATCCCAAAGACGGTAAGGTTGTGGGCAGGCTTTCGGCGAGAAAGGTTTTTGACGAGATTGCAGACGGAGCTTGGAGGACTGGGGATCCGGGGCTGGTTTTTATAGATAGAATTAATAAAGGAACCGCCAATCCAGTTCCCGGCTTAGGCCCAGTTGAGTCTACCAACCCCTGCGGGGAGCAACCGCTCTATCCCTATGACTCGTGTAACCTAGGAAGCATCTTTCTTGGCTATTTAGTAAAAGAGAAAAATGGTCGAAAGACCCTCGATTGGGATAGACTTGGGGAGGTAGTTGCCCTCTCTGTAAGGTTTTTGGACGGGGTGATTGAGATGAACCCCTACACAATTCCCCAAATTAGGCAAACCTCTTTGGCCATAAGAAGGATCGGCTTGGGGGTTGGAGGTTGGGCAGACATGCTAATTTCCCTGGGCATACCATTTGATAGTGTGGAGGCTCTTGATATGGCAAATAAAGTGATGAAGTTTATCCAGGAGAAAGGCGTTGAAGAATCTGAGGAGCTCGCCAAGGAGAGGGGAGCCTTCCCGCTTTTCTCCCAAAGCATTTACAAGCGTCCCAGAAGGAATTCGACCGTCACAACTATCGCCCCCACCGGTTCAATCTCGATAATTGCAGGAGCCTCATCGGGGATTGAGCCTCTATTTGCAATTGCATTTCAGCATATTGTCAAAGATAAGCACCTAAATAGGAAGCTAACTTTCATAAACCCCAAGCTCATTGAAATTGCTAAAGAAAAAGGATTCTGGACGGACGAGATAAGGGAAAAGGTCGAGGAGGAAGGAGTAGTAAGGAACATTGATGGGATTCCTACGGAGACTAAGGCACTTTTCGGTACCGCACACGAAATTGACCCAGAGTGGCATATAAAGACTCAAGCCGTTTTCCAGAAATACACGGAAAATGCAGTTTCCAAAACCATTAATTTAAGACACGACTCAACATTTGAGGATATAAAGAAAGCCTACTTACTAGCCTGGGAGACGGGTTGTAAGGGGATAACCGTGTTTCGAGACGGTTGCAAAGACGCCCAGGTTCTAAATCTGGGAATAAAAGAAAAGAAGGAAGAGGTCGTCGAGACAGAACCCTTAAGAGTTAGACCTTTTAAAGTGACGGGGTCAACTTATAAACTCCAAACTCCGGTTGGCACCGCCTTTATTACTATAAATCAGGACGAAAATGCCAGCCCACTTGAGATTTTTGTGAATGTGGGTAAAGCAGGAAGCGACGTTGCAGCCATGGCCGAGGCCTTGGGAAGAACTATCTCAACCGCCCTAAGATTTAGGGGTAGTCTTATGCCGAGGGAGCGAGCCATGGAAATTGCTACACAACTTGCAGGTATCGGCGGAAGGCGTTCAGTAGGATTTGGTCCCAACAAAATCCGCTCCCTCCCTGATGCCATATCATTCGCCCTTTCTACCCACTACGGATTTAAACTAAATGGCGATGCAAGGAATTACTACGCCGTTAACGGTGAAGCTGGAGCTGTTATGGTGGCGCAAAGTCCTGCTCAAGGACAACCCTCTAACGGGGGTTTAATGGTCGACCCCGTAGCGGCTCCAGCCGAAACAGCAAACGGAGCAAATGGCAATGGGGAGCTTTCTGCAAAGTCAAATGGAGTAAAGCCTTCTCCAGAGATAAATTTGATTCAAGAAACTACCACTCCACAGATTTATCTGCCATCGGGTCAACCAGTCGGGGATCTTTGTCCCTCCTGTGGGGCTAGCTCCCTCGTTTATGAAGAAGGCTGTGCAAAGTGCTACTCTTGTGGTCACTCCGAGTGTTGACCTTAATTTACAAATCCCGAATTTAAAATTACAATTGACGCGTGGTAATTTATACCAAAAGAGGAGATAAAGGGGAGACTTCGCTATACGATGTGGAGTCTCGCCAAAATATTCGTGTATCAAAAGATTCGCTAAGAATTCGAGCAATTGGTGCGGTAGATGAGACTAATACCTTTTTAGGGGTTTGCGTTTCCATATCTGGCGACAAAAAATTAAATACTCTTCTTAAAGGAATACAGGAAAGTCTATTTAGAATTGGCGCCATATTAGCTGGGGCGAAACTCCGCTTTTCCAAGTCAAAAACAAAAACCCTTGAGAAAGAAATTGATAAATTGGAAGGGACTTTGCCGGTATTAAAGAACTTCATTTTACCTGGAGGAACGTCTTTAGCAGCCAATTTGCATGTTGTAAGGGTGGGAGTAAGACGCGCCGAAAGGGAAATTGTAGCTCTGGGGGAGGCTGAAGAGGTTAAACCAGAGATTTTAACTTTCTTAAACCGTCTCTCGGATTACCTTTTTATGCTCGCCCGCAAGGTTAACCACGAGGCAGGTGTTAAAGAGAGCGTTTGGAAGAGATAAATTTTGGGTTCGAAAATGCTTCATTGAGTGCTAAAATAATTGAGTATGACAATAGAAAGAATACCCGAGGCAGTAACCCATAGACCCGAAGAGGTTGAAGTTCCACCAGCATTTGCCGAAACGGGACTATCTGCAATTGAGAGGGAATTTAAGACCCAGGTAAGAGATAGCAAAGGCCAGAATATTCTCATAAGTCCGGCCACACAGCAGGTTACAATCAAGCTTCCTTATGACAAAGCCACTCTTACAGGTTGGTTAAAAGGGTCTGTCTCAAGTTCCCTGACCTGGTTTGCGACTTTTTGGTTAAGAATTATTAAAAAAGCTCTACATTTTGGTTGGCATATGACTGGAAAAGGAGGAGGGGATGCTACCGGCAGTTGACGTAAATACCGTTTTTCTTTTTTTGGTGCTTCTCGGGGTATTCTCGGTTTTTTTAGTTACAGTGGGTTTTGTGCTTTTTACTCTATTTAGGTATAGGGGGAGGGAGGCGGCTTCAATTGACTCGGTTCTCCTACAGGTTGCCGTCCCCAGGGGAAATGAAATCAAAATTGACGCCATGGAGCAGCTTTTTGCATCGCTTTCCTCCATAAAAAAAGGTGGATTTTGGCAAAAATTCTCTTTTCAGCCCGCAATTTCTTTTGAAATAGTTGCCAAACCCGAGGACATCCGCTTTTATGTCTGGGCCCCAAAGCGCCTTCAAGACCTAGTTGAAAAACAAATCCACGGAGCTCATCCCGACGCCGAGATAGTCGAGGTTCAGGAATATAATATCTTTTCCGAAGAAGGGAAAGTCGCCTATAAATCACTGCAGTTAAAAAAATCTAACTTCTATCCGATAAAAATATTTAAGGATCTTCCCACAGACCCTCTGGCGTCATTAACCTCAGCTCTTGCCAAAATGGGAGCAAATGAAGCTTGTGCAATTCAAATTCTAGTTTCTCCGGCTGATTCTTCCTGGCAAGGCGCTGGTGCCGGTTTTATTTCCGAAACTAAAAAACAGGAGTCTGACCCCGAGAAGGCAAAATATGCTACAAGCGCCAAAACCTTAGAGGCGGTTGAGGCCAAAATTGGAAAGCCAGGTTTTGAAGCTTCGATAAGAATTGTCTGTGTTGCGCCTTCCGAGGAGGCAGCCAAGGCGCACCTTGCCAATATTGAAGGGGCTTTTGAACAGTTTGCGAGTGAGCACAATGGTTTTGGGAAAAGAAAGATAAGGTCTAAAGGTAGCTTTATGGAGGATTTCCTGTATAGATATCAGCCCATGTTTCACTTACTAGGCAGCCGCCCCTCGGTTCTAAACTCCGAGGAGCTTGCAACAATCTATCATTTTCCGAATAAAGCGGTAACTACTCCCCATATTCAGTGGATCTATTCCAAAACCGCCCCTGCTCCATCCGAGGTTGCTTCCGAAGGACTCTATTTGGGGATGAGTGCCTATAGGGGTATAAGGAGGCCGGTTCATATGATTGAGGACGACAGGCGCCGCCACATGTACATTATTGGAAAAACCGGAACTGGTAAGACAGAACTACTTAAAGACCTCATTATGCAGGATATTAGAGCCGGCAAAGGAATTTGTTATATGGACCCCCACGGAGATGCAATTGAGCAACTTCTTTCGATGATTCCCCCTGAGCGGGCGGAAGATGTTATCTACTTTAATCCGGGAGACACGACCCGTCCCATGGGACTAAATCTTCTTGAGGCCAAAACCGAGGATCAAAAACATTTCGTTGCCACCTCGGTAATTAATATGATGTATAAACTTTTTGACCCCTATAAAACAGGAATTGTGGGTCCACGTTTTGAGCACGCGGTAAGAAACGCAATGCTTACTGCCATGGCCGAACCGGGCTCGACTTTTGTTGAGGTCATGAGAATCCTAACCGACTCTGGTTTTGTCCAGGACATTCTTCCCAAGGTTACAGATCCTATTGTCAGACGTTATTGGACAGACCAGATTGCCCAAACCGCCGATTTCCACAAATCAGAGGTACTAGATTACATAGTTTCAAAGTTTGGCCGCTTCGTCACCAACAAAATGATCAGAAATATCATTGGTCAATCCCAATCGTCATTTTCCTTTAGGGAAGTAATGGACAACGGCAAAATCCTCCTAATTAATCTTGCCAAGGGAGAAATAGGGGAGGAGAACTCAAACTTCCTAGGACTTGTACTTGTTCCAAGAATCTTAATGGCAGCCATGAGTAGGCAGGACGTTCCGGAGGAGGCAAGGCGTGACTTTTACCTCTATGTCGACGAGTTCCAAAATTTCGCCACCCCGGACTTTGCCCAGATACTCTCGGAGGCAAGGAAATATCGACTGGACCTTACGGTCGCTAATCAGTTCATTGGTCAAGTCGAAGAAGAGGTCAAAAACGCTGTTTTTGGAAATGTGGGTACAATTATCTGCTTTAGGGTAGGAGTAACCGACGCTTCCTACTTGGCCCACGAATTCACCCCGGTATTTGGAGAGGACGACCTATTAAATATCGAAAGGTACCACGTCTATATAAAAACCATAGTCCACAACGAGCCCATCCCGCCGTTTTCAATGGACCTTACCAAGGATCTTTCAAAAGAAAAAGAAACGATGAATCCGAGAGTTGCAGAGATAATAAAAGAGATGAGTAGGCTCAAATTCGGTCGGGACGAGAGATTGGTTGAGGCTGAAATAACAAGACGGGCTAAACTTTAATCGAGTCTCCTTTGATGTTATAATTCAGGCTTGCGGGCCCTTCGTTCATCGGCTAGGACGGTACTCTTATAAAGTACAGAGGATAGTTCGACTCTATCAGGGCCCACCCCAATTTAGAGCTCTTCGAGTTTTTGTTTCTTCCCGGGTTCTTTAACCTGCGCCAGTTCCAGGTAGCGCTCGGTTGTAGAGAGGCGTTTGTGTCCCGAAACTTGGGATAGAAGGACCAAATCTACTCCTGCTTTAAGGTTTTCAATAATAAAAGTGGTTCTTAGGTCATTTACTGAGTAAGCTGGAATGTCGGCTTTCTGCATGTATCTATCGATTGCGGCTCTAATATTTCTTACTGCTAGGGGCTTTCCGTTCTTACTCACAAAAACAAAAGGGGAATCGGTCTTGGGGCGCATTTTGACGTAAGCATCTAAAGCCTCCTTAGCGGGTGAATTTAGGGGTATTGTACGCTCTGGTTGAGTTGCATAAGCCTCAACTTTTACATCGAGAGCCTTTACATTGGCAAGCTTAAGAGCCGCAATCTCGGAAATTCTCATTCCTGTTTGCAAGATGACCTCGACTATTGCCGCAATTCGAATATCTCCACGAACAACGTCCCTTAAAGCCCTATACTCAAGGGGGGAGAGGAATTTGGGTGGAACGCTTTCGATTTTAGGGTGGGAAACGTTTTGCGAGGGGTCTGTTGAAGTGAAGTTCTCGGAGATGAGCCACCTAAAGAAAGTTTTGATTGCATTGAGTTTTCTTGAAACGCTCTTGGGGGTGTATTTTTCAGCGAGAAGCGAGTCTCTAAACTGTTCTAGATGTTCCTGACGGACACCTTCAAGTGTTACAATGTTTTTTCCTTGCAAAAATGAAAGCATCTGTTCAAGGTCGGCACGATAGGCAAGAACGGTCGAGGGAGATCGGCCTTTAGTCCTTAAGCTATCGATAAATTTTGGGAGCAGGTTTTTTAAAGTCTCTTGTACCATGGTGCCAAAATGGCCTATATTAAATAATATGATAACACTTTTTGTAAAAAGGTCAATATATTATAGGTATGAGGTCATCTAACTCTAATTTAGTATAGTATGTTAGACAAGGTCATTCAATCGGCTAAATTGAAGCTAGGAAAGAGCCTGAGATATATATTTATAGCGCTTTTCCTCGTACTTTCCATATCGCTTATAAGAAATATTATAAAGATTTCTCAAGCTGGTAAGGTGGTGGGTGAAGCAAGCCTGAGGGTTGAAATACTTAAGGAAGAGAATTTAAAACTCCAAGAGAGGTTAAGTGAAGTCCAAGGCGAAGCATATGTCGAGAAGGAACTTAGGGATAAACTAGGGCTTGCCAAAGAGGGAGAAACAATATTAGTTTTACCGGAGGAAGACATAGTAAGAAGTCTAGCCCCGAAGCTAGCCGAAGAGGAGGAAACCCTGCCAGATCCGAATTGGAAGAAGTGGTTAAAATTATTCTTTTGAAGTATAATACTTAAGTTCTTTACATGCGGGGTAGTGTACGGCTGCACGGAAGGCTCATAATCTTCCAGGCCAGGTTCAACTCCTGGCCCCGCAACACGAGCCAGCGTAGCTCAGGGGTAGAGCGAGGATTTCATAAGTCCGAGGTCAGAGGTTCGAATCCTCTCGCTGGCACCCCAAATCCGCTTAAAAAGCGGATTTTTTGATAAACTGACACTATGAGTAAAAAGAGGGTTTTATCGGGAATTAGAGCATCTGGCCGCCTACATTTGGGTAACTATTTAGGCGCGGTCAAGGGCATGCTGGCCCTGCAAGAAAATCCGGAGTACGAAACCTTCTATATGGTTGCCGACCTTCACACGCTGACTACCCCTTATGATCAAAAAGAGCTCAAAAACGACATTCGTGAGGTTGTTTTGGACTATTTAGCAGCCGGACTTGACCCTGAAAAATCTACTCTTTTTATTCAATCCCAAGTTCCCGAGCACGTCGAGCTTTCTTACCTTTTTGCAACAAGTGTATCTCTAGCAAGGATGCTTCACCTTCCTACTTATAAAGAGAAACTAAAACTTCATCCCAAAGATTCAACTGTGGCCTTACTTTATTACCCTGTTCTTATGGCCGCCGACATTTTAATTTATAAGGCAGAATCCGTTCCAACTGGCATCGATCAAGAGCCACACCTTGAGGTTTCCCGAGAAATAGCCAGAAAGATGAATTCGGTTTATGGAACAGATTTTCCCGAACCCCAAAGATTTGTTACCGAAGGGGAATATGTGCCGGCTCTAACAGGTGAGGGGAAAATGAGCAAAAGTGTCGAGGGAAGCTATGTTAACTTGACCGACGACCTTGAGATGATCAAAAAGAGGCTTACAGGTGCCCCTACCGATTCCGGCAAAGGCGAGAAAGTTCCCGAAAAGGGCGGAGTTGCCAATTTACTTACATTTGTTGGGCTTTTCCGAGGAAGTAAAAAGAGAGATGAGTATGAAATGGCATATAAAGGGAGTGGGATTCGCTATTCTGAACTAAAAGAAGGGTTGGCTAAAGCCATATATGAGGAGTTAAAGCCGATTCAGGAGAAAAGGAGAGTATTTGAGAAAGATCCGGACCTTGTCGAGAGAATTCTTGCCAAAGGTGCCCAAAGGGCCAGGGAAGTGGCAAGGGATACCTTAGACGAAACAAAGAAGAAAATGGGTTTGATATGAAAGACGAAGTTACATTTGACGATTTTTCAAAAATAGACTTTAGGGTTGGAAAGATAGTTAAAGCCGAGAATATTGAAGGCGCAGATACTTTATTAAGACTTACTGTCGATTTTGGAGAGTTGGGGGAGAGAACCATCCTTTCGGGAATTAAAAAGTGGTATAAATCCCAAGATTTGGAAGGAGGAAGTTATATTTTTGTATTTAATTTGAAGCCAAAAAAGATGATGGGGGAAGAGTCACAAGGGATGATTATGGCGGCAGAGAGTAAAGACGGAGAAGACTGCGTACTTCTTGTTCCGGACAAGAAAGTTCCCCCAGGTTCCTGGGTGCATTAGTGATATAATTCCAAAAGCTTATATGGAGACTAAAAATAAATTTCCACTTGGTAAAAAACGTTTTGTATTAAAGTTTAAACTCAATATTTGGACCATCCTCCTAGGCGTATTTTTGGTCATTTTCCTTCTTCCTCTATTTTTCTCCTTCGCCGATATGCAAGGAGAGGATTCTCGCGTAGATATTTCGCAGGCTTTAGTTGAC
>Ga0209518_1002938_pt1 | contig 15159 bp, 22 predicted proteins | sample RifGroB1_FD_183993 | JGI IMG/M metagenome (GOLD analysis project Ga0209518, IMG submission 183993) | Groundwater microbial communities from Rifle, Colorado, USA - Groundwater B1 (SPAdes) (version 2) | ecosystem: Environmental > Aquatic > Deep subsurface > Groundwater | place: Rifle, Colorado...
CCGCGTATCGAACCAGTGACCCCTTTTGTCGCTACCCGTAAACTTGGCCCGCCCGATGATGACGGGTGGGTCCTGCACCTCTTCGGGGTCGTCGGGGCCGAAGCCATGGTAATACGTACATGGCACGCTGTCCCCGACGTTGAGCCACGTATCGGTCGATTTGGTGAATGCTTCGCCCTCTCTATCGCGCCCCTCCAGGTGGCCGCCGAATGGAACTCCGAGGACATTGAAGACCGCGTCTTCGCTGTATTCGTCGAAGGCTTTGGCGCGCTTGGTGGTCTCTTCGATAGTTGTGCTGCGTCTGATAATGTGCTTTTTCCCCACTGCAACCTTGACGCGCATGCTGTGAGACTTGAGTTTTAGTTTCTTAGACTTCTCGATCCATTCTTTCTTTTCCTCGACCTCAACCCAATCGGTCATAGCAAATATGATCTCGTTTTCAACGACAGTGAAAGGAACTCTGTAATACTTTCCATCCACGTAGGCAATGGCATAATCTTCGAAGACCTCGGTTATCCAGCCCGCTTCGATCATCGGCTTTGGTTGCATAGGATGTTGCTGATTCCAAGCGGCTTCGATATCCCGCACCTGCTCGGTGAGGCTCATCGCCTTGGCGCGTTTCTCGCCTTCTGGCATATTGGCATAGAGCGCCTGCATCTGCTCCTTGGCAGTCTCTATCGTGGCGTGGCAGGCCACTTTCTCGCCCATGCTGCCATCATCATTAAGTTTATGAATGCAGAATTTCTTGTCGTCTGTTCCTGTCTCAAAAACTTTCCAGGGCATGTTATCCCTCCAGGTAAAAAAAACGACGCACCGCAGGAGCCGAAACTCCTACAATGCGCCGCTGTATCTTTCTAGCCTATGTGCGCTTCGCCTGCCCGCCTCTATTAGCCGCTCTTACGAGCCTGTGGCATTGACTTGCGGTCAGACAGTATTCAGTTTACGTCTTGCCCCCATATTCAACGGATAAAATTATACCACAGTTTTTACAGACCGCGCTTCAGGCAATGGTGCGCCACAAAACACACATGAATCAAAATCACAATAATTATCTTTATGACAATATTCGCAATTATCTTTCCGAAGCATTATCAATGCTCCCCCGGTCCATTTATCTATTTTGTCAACATACCCGGGTACATAATTCAGTCCAGGATTATATATTTTAGCATATTCCTCGGTTGTAAATTCTTCATTCATTCTGCCGCCTCAGGCAATTCGCCTTTTTCCTGTGAGGATAATAGGTTCTCTAAGAAGCCTCTTTGCTCAAGTTGCTCCCTTAACAAATAGCGCGCTTGATCCCTCATTTCTCGAATGTCTGCGGCAGCAGAACGCATTAAGGCATCATGTTCCTCTTCCGTCAATGACAATGACAATACAATTTTCCTAAACATCTTTCATCCTCCTCTAATTTTATCACACTTCGCCCTAAACCGCTTGCTGTACGCCTCCGCCTCACTCGGTCCAACTTTTCTTCTCAATATCTCCAGTTAGCCACATCACGGTTGCGCTCTTCAATCCAGGCCAATATGTAGGCCAGTTGAACATGGTTTGATAGAATAACCATTTGCCGAACATTCTAGCCTTTGAATGACGTAAACCAACAAGTTTGGCTGCGAATGTGCGAACTAGCTTCATCTCCCATCCTGGCAATGGCGAGAAATGATCCACCCAGCTACCTTCCAAGATAAATTTAACTAATCCATCCGGTACTAAATAGCCACCTTCACTACCTGACATATTATTCCTCCAGCGCCTTCTCAATCTCATTCTGCACGAATCGCACCACCGTTTCAGCCTCCTGCTCAGCAATATCCTCAACGGTTTTCCAGCCCCGCGATCTATGGAATGATGCCTGCTTCTCGCCTTGGACGTATTCGCCATAACTGACGTTGTTCCCGATCACCTGCCGCAACCCGCCCGCCTCGCTGGCAGTCGTCCATTTTCTGCCCAGCGTCTCGCTCGTCTTGGAGCCACCAATACCCCCCGTTCTTTTCCTGACCCATCTAGGCCCGAAGCCCCTCTCATACCAGCGCCCGGTTGGATTGCTGGGGCTATTGGCTATCGTGCTCGGGGGATAGGTATCCACCTTGCCTTTGATATGCAGCGCGCCGGCCCGCAGCGCATTCCTGGCGGCGCTAAGGCTGGCTACGTTATCCAGCTTGCGGAGCAGCTTGTCGAGGCCTTTGATGGTGACGGAGGAGGGCATTAGCGTTTCGCCTTGGGGAGTTCATGATTAAGCCAGCATCTACAATTTACATGTCGGGGCGGGAATAAGTCCTCAGTAACTTCCTTGCCATTTAGAGGGGCACAAATAGGACATACTTTTTCATCGGATGAAGTGGCAAATATTGGGATCATACGAATACCTACTTTTTCTAATTCCAGGGCAATGCTTCGTTCTCCCATCACACTAGCTCTAGTTATCTCAGTTTGAGCTATCATGGAAGCCCTAATTGGTCCAAAAAGCCCGCTAATCGACTGCTCCAACTCGCCAATCGTCTGCCCGCGTTCGAAGTAGGCGCTGACCGCCTTCTGGAGCGCGCTCCTGCTCGTCTGGTTGATGTCGCGCACCATATCGAATGTGTATTGCTGCACCCATGTTACAGCTCGCTCGTGAATAAGCGACCATTCAATTCCTATTGGCTGGCTCAGCATCAGCTCCTTGGCCTGCGTCAAATAGACCTCCTCCAAAAAAGGGGCGAGCACGACGGCCAACTCCTTCCCGACCTCATCCCAGAACATGGCGGGGACGTTCTCTATCTTGGGTGGATCTCCTAGATGCTCCAGCAGCCGCATCATCTGGGCGCGTTGAAGGCTGCCCAGCTTGCGGGCCAGCTTGCGTTCTAACTCATCCCTTCCAACAACGTCAGGCAAAATTCAACTCCTGAATTATGGATAGCCCAGAAACGAACTATCGAATACCGCATTGACCGCCTCGACCGTGCTGGCGCTTTCCAGTTGTCCATCGATAGCGCCCTGTAAAGCGAACGATAGAAGGTTGCTCTCGAATTTCACTGCAGCATTCTTGCCAACTTTGATGGCCTTCAGGCTCTTGCGTCTCCATCGATCCAGCTCTGCCCTCAGCATCATCGCCTGATTGCTTTCGGTCGGTAGGGCAGGGGGCAGCTCTGGAACCGGCTCGACAGGCTTTGGCCGCACCCGCTCCCACTGCTCCTCGCTCAGATGGAAGCCAAGCACTTCGAGCGCAATGTCGAGCGGCATACCGGAAGTCGTCAGGCTCTCCAGGCTGGCTGAACGTTGCTCCTCATCCTCCTGGTAGATGGACAGCTTCTCCCACTCGAGTTTCATCTCCATACCTAGCGGCTTGAGCAGCTGTGTATTGACCACGCTCTCGATATATGAGCCACGCGGCTCGACCGTGTCCTGGTAGAAGCTCAGGCGCAATTCCTCGGTCACGCTCCGGTTGGCAGGGTTCTCCAGCAGCGGCAATGGCACCTCGAAAGCATCCGCCACCTCACGCCGCGCCTGCTCGTACAACTCGGGGATGACCAGGTCCTTGAGCGGGGGAGTAATGATCTTGGGATCCACCATACCGCGCAGCGCCAGCACCCGCCAGGCATTCTTGACGCCGGTCGTCATTTTCTTGAAGAAACCTTCCACCCGCTGCGCCTCGGGCTCCGCAATATTCTCGAACGGCAACAGAACCACCGGCATTGCGCCTTGCTCGAAGAATATGGCTCCGAAGCGGGTCAGGTAACGGATCAACTGCGAATTGGTCAGCGCCACGTTAGCAGCCGCCACGCCAGGAAGCAGGTCGTTGGTCGGGTCGAACTCGCGAAAATAGACCATCTCATATTTGCCGTTTGCCAGGTCGTTGGTCCACTTGGCCCCGCCAATTTCGTTCGGCTGTTTGAACTCAAGCATCTTCTTCTTGCTGTCATAGGTCACATCGATGCTGAACGGGTTGCGCCACACCACGTTTTTGACCACATTGGCCTCATTGCCAACCTTTTCCCAGTACGCTGCGCCGGCCAGTAATAACGCCGCCTCAGTCCACCATAACAGGTCATACAGGTTGGATGGGAACGGCCAGTCCACTTCATTCTCGCCCTGTAAGATCGTTACAGGCACTTTTGCCAGCGCGTTGCAGCGCAGGCGCAGGGCGCGGTAGATGATCGGGACATAGCCATAGGCCTCTGCCGCCGAACTGACCTTATTGGTCTCGAACAGCTCGGACCAGCCAGGGATGTAGGTTATCGCTTTGATGCGTTTGTCTTCGTGTAATAGTGCCATGATCAGGCTCCAAATAGTATTACCGACCCGGTGTCCAGTACCAGGATGCCATAGCGCAGCGCATCCATAGCATGGTCGTTCTCTTTGACCGGCTCATCCTTCTCCGGCTTCCAGACATAAGATTCGAATTCATTGATCGTATCCACGCAGGCCGGATCGACCGTTAGCCGTGGCTTGCCATCGGCCTGCACTCGCAGATAGCCCTGCACAGCGGTGATGCCATCCAACACACGCCCCTTAGTACCTTGCGCTGGCATGCCTGCGTCGCGCAGATCAGCGATTAGGCCAGCAGCCGATTGGTCCACTACTACGCTGTCGGGGTGATACTCGTCGTACCACTGGCGGGCTGTCTCGACTACCACCTTTTGCAACACACCTCGGCGGTAGAACTCTCTGGCGATGTGCAGGCGTCCATCGCCATCGATGCCAATCAGTAGGATGACCGCTGGGTTGGTATAGCCCTCGTCCATGCACAGGATCCAGCGCTGGAACTCCTCACGCATCCGCTCTCGGACATGCACCTCTGGGTTGAACATGTCGTATACCGCCCCCTCAGCGGTAGCCCAGATGCCCTCCAGCAGCCGCTTGCGCCGCACGCCGGTCAGGTTCTCTAAAATACCCATGGTACGCTTGCCTTGTGTGGTGATCTCGCCCGTCTCGGGGTCAAACAGTGTTGGGTTATCCCGATGGTAAGAGGGGATAAAGCGTAATGCACCCTCCCCAGCTCGCTCCCTGATCCAATGACGCGAGCCTGACGGGTTGCAGTCCCCGAACACCTGGGGATGGGGGATGACCGCAGAGCGGCCAGTGGCGCGGGTGAGCAGCTTTTCCCAGTCATCCAAAGACAATTCTTCGGCCTGGTTAGGGTAGATAAAGTCACGCTCGGAGGATAATACTTTGTCGGGATTGTCCATCCCGCCTACCCAGATGATTGAGCCATTGGCGTAGATGAACTTCTCGGGTCGTTCGCCGCCGTAGATCTCCACAGGCGCATCTTTGATAATGCGTTCGTAGGTCTGTAAGACGCTGCCATAGACTGCCTTCTGCGTCTTGCGCACGATAGCGCCCTGGCAGCCTGGGTACTTGCAGGCCAGGATATGCGCCTTCCAGCAGGCAGCTAGCGTTTTGCCCGTCTCAGCAGGGCCAGCGATGACAACGGCGTGGTCAGTGGAGTACATCAGTTCCTTGGCTCCGCCGTATGGGGTGTAAACCGCGTTATCGAAGTCGGTTTTGAGTACATAGGTCATCACAATTTGTCAATATCCACGCCCAGGCCAATGGCTCGGATTCTCTCGCCGCCGCTGGTGAGATCCGTTCTCTTTGGCGCATCCAGCCCCAGAATTTCGCAGCGCTTATTAATGCACCACTGAATTCCAGCGAGGAATGATGGATTTCCAGTTTGCCCTTCGCGCCTGAAAACCTCTTTGCCGCGTTTATCCATGTTGGTCCCTTTTTGAGTGCCGACTTTTTCAGTAATAAATACCTCAGCATCCTTCAGGCTGTTTTCCCAGGCTTTCCAATATTCAATTTCAAGAGCATCAACCTTGGCAAGCTCCCGTGCTTTGGCTTCGTTCAGATCCATGAGCGCGGCCCGCTTCCAATCATCCTGGAGCACAGTAAGATCACGACTGACTGTTGACTGATTCAGTCCCACCTCAGCAGCAATATCTACCTGCAACCAGCCGCGCAAATATAGGTCGGCTATCCGCCGCCTATCCCTCGTAATCTGCGCTAACGATCTCCGTTTACCGCTCATTTATGCACCCAAGTATGCTCACTCCATCAGCCTCGGCTCTTTGCCAGTCATCTGGCTCCACCTCTCCAAAGCCACGGCGCAATAGGCAGGACTTATTTCACAGGCTCGACAGCGGCGGGAGAGGCGTTCGCAGGCAACAATCGTTGTTCCACTTCCACAGAAGGGCTCGTAAACAATGCCAGTCGAGAAGTTACCAACCACCCACTCAGCAAAATCAAGTGGCATAGTTGCGGCGTGAATATCTACACCAAGATCATTATTTGTCTGTGGTTTGCCGCTGTAAACATTATCGATAGTCCCGCGAAAGTTCCCGGGCAAGTGCCTAGAAGCGCCCAGGGATCCAAATACTAACAAGAACTCAAAGCGACTATTCAGTACATTCTCAGCCATGGCAGGTTGCGCTCTCTGCTTATCCCAAATTGCGATGTCTGCCAACCTACTAGAAAATGCGCCCAGGTAATCTAGAAACGCAGCCTTATTCCCTGCAAGCATCTGAATATTCACGAATACATACTCAGACCATTCAAGCGCATTTGTAGTGAAGTTTCTCAGTAGTTCTAAGTATTCATCCAATTGCAAGTCATCTGAATAATATTTGTACTTGCGCTCGGTTCCTAGCTTCTCTTCTGTAGGCGTTTTACCGGCATTGTATGGTGGACTCGTAAACGTGATCGCTGCCCTCTCTCCCTGCATCACCCTTGCCACCACCTCCGCATCCGTGCAATCACCCACAATTAATCTATGTTCTCCAAGTTCCCACAGCTGGCCTGAGGCGGTTTGCCATTTCTCCCTGAGCTCCTCAGCCCGATCGATCTCAGCTCCAGGGTCTTCCGCTGGCTCGGCCATGCCAAAATCCAGCCCCAGCAGTTCCTTCTCATCGAAGCCCCACGCCAGTAAATCATTGAACTCAAATTCATTCGCCAGTAAATCGAAATTCCATTCACCGGATGCACCTTTATGTAGAAAGATAGTCAGCTTCTCACGCTCCTTCTCGGTCAGCGGCCTGGATGCTACGCGCACATCGACCTCTAAATCAGGCCCGTACTTCTCCCGCCAGACATTGAGCCGCTGATGGCCATTGTAGATTGAGTTATCTGGACCCACGGCAATAGTCTCCACCTGGTCGAATTGTTCCAGGCTCTCAGCCAGCCGCTTAGCCTGGTCTGTTTTGATCTGGCGTGGATTGCGCGGCCAGGGCTTCAAGTCACCCAGCCTGCGCCGTTCATTGCTCCAGGTCAGCTTGCCATTGTCACCCATCTTTACCCTCGAACGTCAGCCTGCTCCCCGGCTCGTACCCAGGAGCCTGCCCGTTGTACGCGTCCACTTCGCGCCCCGCGGCTGTAATCTTATTGCAGTAGCCCTCGAACTCCTGATAGTCCAGACCCGTGGCTATCTGCGCCATCACCAGGCAGCTGGCATACACGCCGCGGTAGTAAGACTCCTCATTGGCAGTGAAAACTATCGCCGGAATGTTTGCATTGGCACTGATCGCAACGGCTGCTATGGTCAGCAGGCCACCCAGAATAGCGCCTATGAGCAGCAGGGCGATGATCTTTGACCAGGTGGGGAGGAGGTAGATGGCGGTCATAAGTTCGGGTGCACCGTGAACGTGCTCACGTCGCTAAACCAGGTGCCAGATGTCAGCACGACCTTGGCCTGGACGCTCCAATCGCCAGACTCACCCAGATCGCCTGAGACAGTGGTGTATTTCATCTGGCCATCCGAGCCGTCCGTCACGAAGACGCCAGTTTTCTCCAATTTGCTACTGGATGGCTTCCTCAAGATGATCTGCTTCGTGGTTGCTGAGCTGATATTGACGACCGCGGTATCATCCTTGACCGTCACAGTAAGCACCGTTCCGATATCGCCGACGTGGATCTCATTTGCTGACATGGCTATAACTCCAATTCAAAATCTTGCGCCTGGTCGATATATTTATCAAATGCCCGCGCCTGATCGATGTACAGGGTGAATGCTATGGTATCTATAACTCCTGCAACAGCAGCAGCCAGAATACCGGCATAGCTCCAGATCAAATGCTGGCGATCGGCCTGACTGATCGTGCCGTCCGGTATGGGTATGGCCTCAGCCCAGACCTCCTCAAAGTCCAGACAGGATAAACGTTTTGCAGCTGTATCAATCGCCATCGCTAAGGTCCAGTACCCAGCTCGCCTTTCGTGAAGGTCGTGCTATCATCTGAGTCCGTAGCTTTTTGATCCACGGTATCTCCAGCATCGTTGTACAGGCTGCGTGTCGTCGATGTTTGCGTCTTTTTGTTCCGCCAGGATTTGTAGAGATAATTGATCTTGGCCGCCAGAGACGCCGTAGCCGCTGGCGCTCCCTGGCCTGGCTCGGCGTAAGTATCCGTTGCCAGCGCATCAACTACCTCGGCGTTGACTTGAGCCGCGCTAAGATCATTCAGCGCCGCGATATCCGTTTGCACATCATTGATCTCACTCGTGATCTGAGCAGGTATGGTCGTACCTGTGTCTGTCAAGATGGCATCGACGTTTGCATCCACGACTGCGAGCGCCGCGTCCAGAGTCGTGCCTGTATCCGTCAAAATGCTCTGCGCCGTAGCCTCCAACGCCAATGCCGATACATCCGCCGTATCCCACGCCGAATCGCCACGATCGCGAATAGCTTGCAAGCTATCCGTTGTGCGGTCATACACTGCTGTACCGTCATCCATGATCTGATCGATAAATGTCCCAGCCGGGATAGCTGGAATAGCTGTGGCCGTGCCCGCGATATGATCCAGGTTGTTTGCCTCAATGGCATCCTGCACCTCGCTTTGGATCTCCGCGTCCCAGGCCGCGTTGTATGGTATCGCCGTCAACCCAGCTCCAGCTACCCCGATGTCATCGGTCTGCGCCTCGATGTCTACCAGGTTGGCGGCTATCGTCGCTCCGCTGCCTAGGTTGGAAGGTATACCCAGTCTGGATTCAAGGTCATCTACCAGGTCGTCTAGGGTCGTGCTCGTATCTACTAGGATGGCGTCGACATTAGCGTCTACCACTGCTAAGGCTGCATCCAGGGTTGTACCAGTATCTACTAGGATGGCATCGACATTAGCGTCTACCACTGCTAAGGCTGCATCCAGGGTTGTGCCTGTATCCACCAGGATGGCATCGACGTTAGCGTCTACCACGCCGATTACCACTGCCACTTCGTCTTCCCACCACTCACAGATCAGATCGGGCGTTGTAGTATCACCCGCCAGGCCTTTGATATACGCTGTGATAACATCAGTGCTAGTTATCGGCACACCGATGGTGGTGAATGCAGCCGCGGTCACGCCGCTTGCAACTGTGGCAATTGTTATCGGGGAGACGCGGTACGAACTACCCGCGCCTGCCCGCTGAATGGTGAGATAGACAGTGTACTCTCCATTGCCAGCAATCTGGTCAGCGAATAAACGGCAGAACATCATCCGAGCCGCGTCCGCAGTATAGGAGCCTGCCAATAAAGCAGAACTGATATTTTGGTTGCTGAGGGTATCGGTTTCAATAAGTCTCATAATCTTTTCCTCACAATCTCAAACCGTGCGGTTATCAATCAATCCGAGCGCTTCAATCACCGAGGCCGCAGTAGCATTTGGATAACCATGGCTGCGAATCCAGGCAAGCAGCGCCGCGACATGTTTTTGATTCATCAGTGAGACGGCTCTAAGTTCATCCAACAGTGGCAGCGCGGTTACATCTCCAGGAGTACGTATAATCTCCTGAATTATTGAGTTCCCAACGATCAGATAATATGTTGGCATAATTCATCTCCTAGGCCGTGTAAGTGATTGCCCATTTTTTGAAGCCCTCAGTCTCTGGATCATTCACCAGTTCATAAATAAATCCCTTGCCAGTTACCGGCGGATCTTCATCGGCATACGTCCCGCTCGGGGCGCTGTTTGTTCCGCCAATATTTGCCGATGGCGACGCATAGGTAAATGATGCTCTGCGGTTATAAATCCGACTGACGATCAAATCTACAGTCGCCTGCGCCAGCGCGCAGTCTTGATACTTAAAAAATCTTAGTCCTACTGAGGACGTAAATATTGGCGCTCCACTCACCGATGTGGAGTTGACGTAGAAGGTCTGCAGTGTTGTGGGTAATACCAAACTTGAGATGTCTCCACTCACCGATGTGGAGTTGACTTCGAAGTAATACAGCGACGCGGGTAACGTCCAACCCGAGATGTCCCCGCTCACCGATGTGTCGTGGATGCGGAAATATCCCAACGACGCGGGTAACGTCCAACCCGAGATGTCCCCGCTCACCAGCGTGGAGAAGAAGTAGAATTGCTGCAACGACGTGGGCAATGTCCAACCCGCAACGCTCCCGCTCAGGCTGGCATTTGAGAATAAAAGCAGGTGCGTCAAATTCGGCAGGTTGCCAGGCTGGAACGTCGCCGCGCTGCCATTGAGATTATTGTTGCCCAGAGAAACCTGCGTGACATGCCCGCCGCTGACGGTAATCCCATACCAACTGCCTACCACGCTAGATGTTAGCCAATTTGTCTTATTAGTCCACGATGGGCCATTAGTAGCATTGTAGAGAGTAATCAACGCGTCCGCCTCCGACTGTGGAACATCGGACGGCGCGAACCCGCCGCCGAAAACAAGTGTTACTACTCGTGCTACTGGTGAGACAAATGCCATAGGATATTACCTCAATCCCAAAATAGTTACCTCGCTAGTTCGGACATACCTTCGGTTCTCCAGTAGGGCAGATGACTTCCTAGTCATCTGGCTAGTCTGGCTAGTTGTGCTTTTGAAATTACGGTTGTTACATTGCATATAGTAAAAAGCATATGGTATAATTGCCTGTGGAGGTGGACAATGAATACACTTAAAGCCATCGAAACCTGTATGCAAGAAGCCAGATATCTCAGATCCGCTCATACGGCACGCAACTACAATGCGGCTCTGAAACACTTCATAGAATTTTTAAAATCTAAAAACATTGATCCTACCTCCCTACCCTATGATGCAATCAAAATTGAACATTTCATTAATTACATCATGTGGGTTGCTGGACAGGGTTTTGCCAAACGGTCTGTAGGACTGTTCATTACCGGAACAATTTACTTTATGAATTGGCTCGTTTTGCAAGGCATCCTCAATCCAACTTATACAGACGTTCTCCGCTTGAAAGAGGCCAGGAGGATGGCAGCTACCCAGAGGGAAACTTTGCTTCCAAGATTTCCCAAACTTGATGATGTCACTAAAATGATCGAATCTGTCCATTCCATGCCTTATAAATCTCCTCGCAGAGAGAGAAATATTGCCGTCATTGAATTCCTCGCATCTACTGGTTGTAGAAACGATGAAATTTGTAAACTCAAAATCAAAGACATTACAGATGATTGCACCTCTGCTATCGTGATGGGAAAGGGTAGAAAAGAACGGCGCGTATTTATCAATCAAAAAACAAGGGATGCGCTGAGAAACTATTGGCTCGTCAGAGGTTATAGGGAAGGCATTCATCCCGTCTTCGCCAGACATGATACAGGAATAGGTAAAAAGATCAGTCATCTAACTACAGCCTCGATAAGGGATATTGTCAATGAGGTCAAAATGGCCTCTGGTATTGAAAACTTTTCGCCACATTATTTCCGCCATGCCTTTGCCATCAAAGCTTTGCGTGAGACAGGCAATCTCGCCCTTGTACAAGATTTTCTTGGACATGCCTCTCCATCAGCGACCAGGGTTTATGCAAAAATCTATCCTGATGATCTTGCGGCTGCCCACCAAAAAATATTCGGGTAATCATCTCAACCTCGATTATTCCTAAACAACTCGACAATCTCTCTGGCATAATGCGCCACGATCAGCAGCGCCGCTATCGTCAGCACGCCCGTGCCCGGGCCATTGAGCCTGAGATAATACATCACGCCCGCCGTGATAACCATGATGCTAAGCGATGCGTACAAGCTGCCTCCCTGCCCCACAGAACTAACGTTCTAACCGTCCCCGCCATAGTCCTTCTCATCCCGCGCCGTGCTCCCTACTCGGACCCGACGCCCCGACGGTCAAATATTCCATCCGCGCAACCTGGCCTCTAGCTCCAGCGCCTCGACGCGTTGTTCAAGTGTCAGCGCGGGTGGGGGTGGCGTTACCTGCCCGCTCCATGCCAGGAAAGCGGCCTCGTCGCCGTTGAAACGGTTGAGATCTATCGACTTGCTCTGCGCTCCGAACTCCGCGCCGCGCAGGTTGCCATCCGCTGAATACTGGTGGATCAAATGCTTACTCCAGTCCACGGGTATCAGTGGCTTAGGCAGTGTGGTGTAGTGAGCTGTCCAGAGGTCATATTGCTTCCAGAGCGCTGCATGCTTTACGTGGATATTCCACCAGCTGGCTCGGGTATAGATGATCGGTCGCAGCCCACGCGATAGTAGCGCAGCGATGCAGTCCCGGATATTGGCGGTGATGGTCGCCACCGACTGCTTGCGATCCAGCTCACAGTCCAGCACGGGCGGCAGCTGTAACTCGACCTGATCAACAAGTGAGAGGAAATTGCCGATCTGCGCGCTCGCTGAACGGTCCGGCGCGACCACATGGTACGCGCCGCATGGCAGGCCGGCGGCCCGGGCACCCTGGACGTGCTCGAAGAATCTTGGATCATCGTATGTATCGGCCAGGCTGGCGCGGGCGTAGACGAAGCGTGCCCCGGCTGCTTTGGCCTTGGCGAAGTCCACCTTGCCTTGATAGACTGATATATCAATCCCCAGAATCTCTGCCATCTTGCTTCACCCTGTAATATTTCTTGTTATCGACTCGACCAACAATTTCGATGACGCCATCGGCGAGCATCTGGTTGACCCGATCACGCGCCCGCGATCGCGAGATCTCGTATCTCGCCATCATGTCGTTGACGTTGAAATCGCCGGGTTGCAGATCCGGTATAGAAAAGTATTGGTCAAGCAAAGCATCTATTTCGTCCTGCGTCACATCTGCAATGCCCATACACGCCTCATGTCACTTCCCATTCTTGCGATTGATACCAAAATATCTTGGCTATCCATCGTAGAAAATCTTCTACTCCCATAGCACTTTTGGCTTTATTACATATCGCACAGTAAGAAACACAATTACCAATCTCGTAATCTAAATTACTATTAACACGATCAATACCTGAATAAATATATGCACCATTTGTTTTCCCTCCATGACCATTACTTTTATTACAGGGAGGCTGTCCACAATAATGACAACTCTTTTTGGTAAGAAATTTAAACTCTCTTTCTGAAAGATTCCATTTATATCCCCGCCTTTTGGCATCCCTTTTATATCCAGCCAATAAATGCCTAAATGCGGCTTCTCCTTTTGGGAGTTTTGTTTTTATTACATCTGCCTTCCCTGGATCCCCATACTTATACCAACGCAAGAGATGCATACGACACATATTACGGGCATGAGGTGGTTTTTCACACCCCTCAACCTCGCAAGTCATTCCCTCGAAATAAAGTTTCTTGGCATTTGGCAATACAATTGTTATATCGCCATGCCTTCTCCATCTGTTGTAATGCTTGGTACACCAACCATGAGCGACGCGTCTATTATCGCAATCATCGATCCTACATGTTTTCACATCATTAATGACCATATTCGTCTCAATTCAGTCGGTTTATAAATATATTTTTTATTGGTAAATTTGCCATCATCACAAATGAAAGTCATACCACCAATATCTGGAATGCTATTTTCTTTTCCAATTCGATAAGCATATTCTGTCAAGAGGGACCAACACGGTAAACAAAAAGCATAGGTATCGTCATAATTATTGCCGCTATCAGCATATCTATGGTTATGCGATCTAATAATTACATTAGGAGGTCGTTGTCCCATTTCGAAATATCGCATTCTGGTTATAGTTGCCACTTTTAGGGCAGCATAACGTTCACTCCAAGGCAATGATCCCATGCTGGCATGGTGCGATATATCAAAGCGCACGCCCGAGGCCATGGCTCGCAGATGCCACCAGCTAACTGCCGTCGGACTGGGGACGTTGATGGTGATGTCATTGGCGATAGCTTCCTCCAGCCAGCCGCTCTTACCCGTGTGTGCCATCGTGCCCCGGATCACGTAGACCGCATCCAGGACATCCAGGGCTGGCTCTAGCACATCTAAGAGCATGTGCATGATGGTGGCTTTGTTGGTGGTGATGAGCTGGTTCGAGCGTCGCTTGGTGTCTAACTCGCCCAGGTCTCCATTCAGGATGCCAACCTTGTGATCTGCCTGGAGCCTGCCAGCCTCGGTCCAGAAATCCAGCCAACTCTCCCACATCGCCCGCTGGGGGCGACTGGCCCGGAATGTTCCACCATCGTCAAGGTTGACAATCGGAGGACTCAACGCCGCTGTGCTGTTGACGTGTAAATCTCCGACTGCGATGACTGCGGTGCTTGAATTGTTAATGTTCAATCTCCCTGGTAATCAACCGTGTGGCCCCACCCTGTACAGCTCATCTGTACAATCCCGCGCCTGTTATCAGGAGGCCAGTCCATAGCGCCCCTCCACACGTGGGTTTTATTCGTCTGGCCAGTCGCCAGTGATCAGGTCGTACAGCACCAACATCATCCCGGCAACGGCCAGGAGCATCTGGATAGTGAGGACGGCCTGGGGATCCATTCATCTCATTGCCTGGGTCCAAGTAACGAACCAATCGCTGAGCCTATGACCACTCCCACGCCAAGCAGGATGTCATAGATATTGGAACGCCCATGCAAGACTTTGATAGCGTCCTGGTTATTCTCCACCTGCTTAGCGATCGCTGGCAGGTTTTCAAGTTTCCCTAGGATGCGCCTCTCCATCTCCTGCATCTGCTCATTTTGCGCCAACAAAGCTTCGTAAAACTGTTGCGTTGTGATCCTGTTGTTGGTTTCTGGCATGCTGCCCCCCTCGACCCTTATCTAAATAAGAGGCGCTGAGCGAACCGATCGGCAAAGTGCACTATCTGGTTCACGCCGATGGCGAAGAAGAATACGATCACCGCGTCCAACGCTCCAAAAGCTGTACATGCGAATGCGATGATCTCACTCAGGCAGGACAATCCAAACGCGCCGGCAACTGCCAGGAATACCAGTCCAACCATGACAAAGCGCTTTTGATCTGGCGGCAATTTGTCATAGTCGTCTTTGATAGCCGGGAAAT